>C687J35164_10000212_pt1 | contig 20157 bp, 15 predicted proteins | sample RifCSP13_3_FD_35164 | JGI IMG/M metagenome (IMG submission 35164)
GGCGTTCGACCTCCACGAGAGAAATGGCATCCAGCAAGGCGCGGTTGATATCAGTGCTGCCCTCGGCCCCTAATCTATCTACCCAGGGCATGGCTTCATTTACTTCCGAAGCAGGACGCAAATCGTTGGCATACATCTCTACGCCGGTGCTGAAGGAAAGGATATTAAACCGGTCTTCAGGATTCAGCCGCCGGAGAATGTAGCGCAAGGCCTCTTGAGCCTGCTGGAATTTCTCGCCCTCCATGCTGCCGGAGCGATCGAGCACCAATAAAACATCCTTTGGCACGATTCTGGCTGCCTGCCGGGTGCCAGGGGCGAGCAGCAGCAGGAAGAACCCATCCGGATCGGCAGGATCTTCAGGATTTCGATACGTCAACAGGTGAATCGCCTGGGTTTCACCAATTGAATAGTACAGCGCAAAGTCCGTGTCGGGAAGCACGTTTTGCTCTTCATAACCTGCCCGCACGTGGAAATCGTCCTCGCGGTCGACACTCACCGCATGGCTCGGCGAATATACCGCCCGGATAGGCTGGCCTGAACTCACCTCAACGCTGATGCTTACCTCTTCCAGAGGCAAAGCGGAGAACTTCTCAGTGCTGAGCGGGTAGATGTAGCGCACGAGACCACCTTCGGCGGTCAACGCCTGAGTGTATTCGAGTTCAATCCGTCGTTCGCCTTGGGGAGGGATCGGGAAAATGCGAGCCCGCACCGCCCCCCGGTCGGCATATTCCAATAGCGCCGGGTCTTTGAGATTGATCACAATCCCTTCGTAGGTCTGCCGCGCTTGGTCGGCATCCAAAACCTCACCCTCAACCGGGTTTCCGTCCACCCACAGGATGAAGTCACTCACCGCGGCATCCAGGGGCAGGGGGAAAACATAAATCCCTTCGACTGGCCAATCGTTCGGATTAAAGAAGACCTGATCGACATGCGTCACGGCGATCTGATCTTCGATCCTGACGGTGACACGATGGTAGCGAATAACCAGCTGGCTCATCGGCGATGGGATCGGGCAGGGCAGCGGCCCAAAACAAGGAGGCGGCGGGCAGGGCTCAGCTTCGCAGATCGGCGGATCAGGGATGATGATGCCATCCGCGCGGGCATTTGTAGGGAACAATGCCAGAGAGCTAATCGCAAAAGCAAGTAGAAGGAATAGCTTGATTTTCATGATTCCACCTCACCCAGCCAAAACATTTATTCTTACAGTTCACGTATCACGCTTCAATCTTCATATTCACTCGCTCCCAAGACGCCCCAAAGAGGCGAAAAGTTCCGATGGTATAATCTGGGGGCAAAAATCTGGTCCTCAGGAGAGAGTAAAATGACGATGAATGATCACCAACGTGGCCAGATAATAAGGATTTTTGAAAAATTTATTCGGGCCAGGATCAAGAAAATTCGAGCTTTACGAATCGATGACTTGAACATTAATCCTTTTCTAATTCGCATTCTTGTCTCGCAGATGAGGCTCAACAATGCCCATTCTATCGTCGAGTGGTTACTGAGCCAAAGACTGGAGCGAGGCACCGTAACTTCCTTCGGGATGGCGCTGCAAGAGGCTGCTAAAACATTTTCCGAAGGAACGGGCGTTGAGGGAGCTGATATTCTAAAAACTCGAGAAGGTCGTCATTATCACATCCAAGTCAAGAGCGGTCCCAACACAGTACCCAAAGATATGGCCGAACGCCTCACCCAGTTGCTTCAATCTGCCCAACGCAGGAATCGGGGTTCGGTTGCTATGTTCGGCATGTGTTATGGCAATCCTGACCAAGTAAGTAGCATAGTGCGCCAGTATGTAAATGTGGATTGGCTAAGTGGGCGTGAGTTTTGGGAATTTATATCAGGAGACCCGAACTGCATTGATGAAGTGTATGCAATTTCGGCGGATGTTGGCGAGAAATTTCGAGATAAATCAGGACAAACCTTGGTAGAAGTATTGGAAGCTAAGGTGATAGATTTAGAACGCGAATTTATTGAGAGTTATAGTGAAAGTGGAGACCAGATGTGGCAGAACCTGATAAGACGCAACTCCTAACCACAAATTTCCTGGAAGCGAATGGCATTCCCATCGAACGCTTGAATCCACTGGCATTAGCAGAAGGAAATGCAAAGCGCCCTATCTACCAGATTCACAAATGGTGGGCTCGTCGATTGGGAAGTATCTTTCGCATGATTACTTTGGCAACTTTCGCACCGGAGGATCTCACCCAGGAAACTATCTGGGAGCAATTCGTAACAGGTACTGACTTGCAAGGTAAGATTGTTCTTGACCCCTTCATGGGAGGAGGTACCACCATAGTCGAGGCCCTAAGACTGAGAGCCCGGGTAATTGGCGTGGATATTAATCCAGTCGCCTGGTTTATTACTAAAAAGGAAATTGAGCCTGTAAATTTACCAGCTGTTGAAAATGCGTTCAAACATCTGGAATCTTCGGCCGGTCAATGTATACGTGAGCTCTACAAAACAACTTGTCCTGCTGGTCATATAGCTGATGTGATGTATTTTTTCTGGGTTAAGGTAGCGACTTGTCTAACCTGCGGGACTTTGGTTGAGCTTTTTCCAAACTATGAATTATCGCGAGACGAGAAGAAACAGATTAGTATTTGCCCAAGGTGTTATCAGGTGAATATTATAGAAGGTGAATACAAATCCCAAATTAATTGCCAAGAGTGCGAATTTGTGTTTGACCCCAGAATTGGACCTGCCAGTCGAGGTCAATTTCATTGTGAAACCTGTGGTTCCACCCAAAAAGTTTTAGATGTTGTCAAAACCCACGGGAAACCACTTCAGACCCGCTTACATGGATTGGAAGGTTACTGTGAGTATTGTGGCCGGTTTTTTAAACGTGTAGATGCTGATGATCTTTCTCGCTGGGAGATAGCAAAAACAACTTACATTAAACAATCAANCAAATTAATGTTCCCTACTCAACTCATACCACCATTGGGTCGTTCAGATCCAAGACCAATTAATCACGGATACACACATTTTCATGATCTTTTCAATGAGCGTCAATTACTTAGTTTGTCCATCCTGCTTGAAGAAATATTGAAATTTCAAGATGCGAACGTCCGAGAGCTTATGCTCATAGCCTTTTCTGATTGTCTTGACTCAAATAATATGTTTTGTAAATACGAGGTAGCCTGGCATAAAATTTCCCTATTATTTGGGTTACATGCTTATCATCCTATTGAGCGACCTACTGAAAATAACGTCTGGGGGACAAAGTTTGGACGAGGGACATTCGTCCGATGTTACGAAAAAATGCTGCGAGGTAAGGCTTATGGCCAACATCCTTTTCAGCGCCTCTTTGCAATTAATGGGCAAAGGTCGAGCCACACTATTCCCCAAGAAAGGGCAGAGGGTAATTTGGTGGACTCCTTTGATAAACTCCTTGCAACCAATCAGTCTGCATTGCTACGATGTCAAAGTTCAACCGATCTATCGTTCATTCCAGATAGGTCTGTCGATGCAGTAATTACCGACCCCCCTTATTTCGATAATATACAATACTCAGAACTAGCTGATTTCTTCTATGTTTGGTTAAGGCTAGGTTTAAAACAGGAATATCCCTGGTTTGAAGAGGAACACTCTTATAATCCGGAGGAGATCGTTAAGAATGATAATAAAGGCAAAACAATAAATTTCTTCAACATTGGGTTGGGCGAAGTTTTCACAGAATGTCACCGTGTCCTTAAAGATGAAGGTGTCCTAGTTTTTACGTTTCATCACAACCAGGTTTGGGCCTGGGAGGGGATTGCCCACATCCTTATGAAATCAGGATTTTATATCTCTGCCGCGCCAGTTGTACGTTCGGAGGGTAAAAGCGGATTTCACAGCAGTAGTGGTAACATACGCTATGATTGCATTCTGGTTTGTCGGAAACAGCCATCGGATCTAGCAGCTGGCGATTGGAATGAAATTGAATCATCCGTGGTAGGAGATACGGTTAATTGGGTAGAGCGAACGATTGACTCTGGAATGGCAGTCACCGAGGCCGACGTTTTCGCAATTCTTATGGGACAAGCCATTTGCCAATATACTAGTTCAGCATGCAACAACGATTTACCTCCACTCAGCCGGTTCCTGCAAAAAATGAGTAAAATAGGAGACCGAGTGACACCTGCTAAGGATGTTGCTGATTTTCCTGGAGAGCCAATCCCTTACCAAGCCGAAGCACGTCAACTGGCTCTCTTTATTGCCGAATCCCAGGCAAAATATAATACATAATCCTCTTCTGGTTATATGATGAGTGTTATAAGATGATTAATACAACGACTAAAGAAACTATTAAAGGGTATCTCGAGGGGTTTATCGAAAGTTTACTTGATGACTACCGCGCTGAGGCAAGACGTGAAATTGCATATGATTTAGAAGAATNCAATGCGCCCCCAAAGGTTATTCCCCTTACTTTTCATGAAATGGTTATTCCCCCTGCTATAATCCGGATCAGTTCTTTCGAGAAAGCCTTATCAGAAAGGCTTGATATTACACTAGAAAGATGTATTCNTTTCCTCGNCTNTCAATCCATCGCAGAAGGTAAGCAGGAATATCTGGATANACAAAANGAGATCCCCCCAAGTGAGGATTTTTGGACTCTAATCGGTGGCGAAGGAACGGACGNAGAGCTTCTCGAAATCTACCGCGAGGTAGGGAGAGAAAAAGGCAAAGCGATGATCGATGCGCTCGTCTTTGGTTTTTAACCTCCCGGGCGACACCTCAGTTTCCCCCTTTCCCCTATCCCTTTTCCCCTACTCTTGAAGCCTATGCTCGATAAAATTACCGGAATCGAAGGACGTTATGAAGACCTCAACCGCATGTTAATGGAAGTCGGCGACGATTACCAGCGCGCCGCCGAATTGGGCATCGAACGCGCCGAGCTTGAGCCCCTGGTCATGAAGGCGCGCATGTACCGCCAGGCGCTCGAACAACTCGCCGAAGCGCACGTCTTGCAGGATTCCGGGGATGATGAATTACGCCAGCTGGCCGAAGCCGAGTGCATCGAGTTGGAATCCCAAATCGAAATCCTTGAACACGAGATCAAGAGCATGTTGCTGCCCCAAGACCTGCGCGATAAACGCAACGTCATCGTGGAAATCCGCGCCGGCACCGGCGGAGACGAGGCGGCTTTGTTCGCCGCCGCCCTTTTCCGCATGTACAGCCGCTATGCTGAACGCCGGGGCTGGGAAGTCGATGTGCTCTCCGCCAACGAGATCGGCATCGGCGGCTTCAAGGAGATCATCTTCCTGTTCAAGGGAAGAGGCGCTTACTCGCGGCTGAAGTATGAATCGGGCGTGCATCGTGTCCAGCGCGTTCCCGTCACTGAAGCCCAGGGGCGCATCCATACCTCTACTGCGACGGTTGCTGTGCTGGCTGAGGTGGATGAGGTTGAGATCGACATTCCCGACAGCGATATCCGCATGGACGTCTATCGCTCGGCCGGCGCCGGAGGCCAGAACGTGCAAAAGAATGCCACCGCTGTGCGCCTGACCCACCTGCCAACTGGGATGGTGGTGCAATGCCAGGACGAACGCTCGCAATTGCAGAACCGCACGCGGGCGATGAGCATCTTGCGCGCCCGCCTGTATGAAATAGAAGAGGAGAAACGCCGTCAGGAAATCGACGCTTCCCGTCGTTCTCAGGTAGGCAGCGGAGAACGTTCTGAGAAGATCCGCACTTACAACTATCCCCAATCGCGCGTTACTGACCACCGCATCAATCTCTCATCGTACAACCTACCAGTTGTCATGGATGGTGACATCGATCAATTTATCGACGAACTCGCCACCCGCGACGAATCTGAACGCCTGGCTGCAGCAGGAATTGATGAGTAATGCGTGTTGTGTGAAGCGTGATATGTGAAACGTGGCCAAACTTCACACTTTTTATGAGACGTGCTGACGCCTTAACTCGCTGATTCGCTTACTTGCTGATTTGCGGACTCGTTGACTCACCTCTCAGGCTTACTCATAGAAATCAGGAACCTTCTTTCTGGGAGGAGCGACTCTCCCGGCCTAGATGCCCAGGTGCTGCTCGCCCACGTGCTCGCAAAACCCCGCGCCTGGATAATCGCTCACCCGGAATACATGCTAACTCCTGAACAGAGGATTAGACTGAAGGAATCACTATCGCGCTTGCAGGATGGTGAACTGCTCCCTTATATCCTCGGCCACTGGGAGTTCTTCGGCCTGGACTTCGCGATCAACATCAACACCCTCATCCCCCGTCCGGAGACTGAGCTGCTGGTCGAAAATGCCCTCGCCTGGTTGCACGCTCACCTCTCCCGCCGCCGCGCGGCAGACGTTGGGACCGGCTCCGGTTGCATCGCGGTCGCCCTTGCAGCCCATATCACCGACCTGCACCTCCTAGCCTCTGATATCTCCCTCCCCGCCCTGCGTATCGCCCGCTATAATGCCCGGAAACACGTTGTGGAAGACCGGGTTCACTGTGTGCAGTCCAATCTCCTTCCTCCAACCTGCCAGCGCTTCGATTTAATTTGCGCCAATTTGCCTTATATCCCGACCCACACCTTGCAGGGTTTGAGCGTGCATGGCAGAGAACCCAATCTGGCCCTCAACGGTGGAGAGAATGGTTTGCAGGCGATCTCTAGTTTAATCCTCGAGGCTCCGAGCCAGATCCTTCCGGCTGGCTTGCTACTCTTCGAAATCGAAGCCTCCCAGGGTCCCACAGTCGCTCTCCTTGCCAGACAAGCCTTCCCGGAAGCAGAGATAAATATCCTGCCAGATCTAGCCGGACACGACCGGCTGTTAACAGTACAAACTCCCTGATAACAGCCAGGACTCAAACCACAACTGAATTCAGAATGCCAATCGCTAACTACCAATCGCTAACGGCTTACACACCGTTAAGATCCACCCCATAGCTACTTCCACATGAAAGGGAGATGCAAGTATAATTCCAACTGCATGTGAGGAAACCTCGGTACTGAAAATGACCCCTTTCCAAAACAAACGCCTCCTGCTTGGCATCACCGGTTCGATCGCCGCTTACAAGGCCGCTGACTTGGCTTCCAGGCTCGCCCAGGCCGGCGCCCTGGTGGATGTGATCCTAACCCAGGCAGCCCTGCAGTTCATCGCCCCCCTCACCTTCCAATCTGTCACTGGACGGCGGACATACAGCGATGAAGACCTTTGGAGTCACACAGGTCATGTACTGCATATAGGCCTGGCGAAGAACGCCGATTTATTGACCATCGCCCCGATCTCAGCCAACACCCTGGCTAAGCTGGCGCATGGCATCGCCGATAACCTGCTGGCTGTGACTGCTTTAGCAGCCAGTTGCCCGTTGATCTTAGCCCCGGCCATGGATGGCGACATGTTCACCCATCCCGCAACACAGACCAACCTGGAAATTCTCCGCCAACGAGGGGCGATCATTGTCGGTCCAGCCGAAGGTCATCTGGCTTCTGGGCAGTCCGGATTCGGCCGCTTGGTGGAACCAGCCGAGTTAATCGGACACCTTCGTCTGGCACTCTCCCAACACGGCCCGCTATACGGCCGAAAAGTAGTAGTCACCGCTGGCGGAACACAGGAAGCGATCGATCCCGTGCGTGCCATCACCAATCACTCATCTGGTAAGCAGGGCTTCAACCTAGCCCAGGCAGCCCTGGACCGGGGGGCAAAGGTCACTTTAATATCCGGCCCGACACATTTACCCACCCCCATCGGTGCCCAGCGAGTGGATGTGCTCACCACACAAGAGATGCTGGCAGCTGTGCTTGCCGCGCTCCCTAACACCGACATCCTGATTATGGCCGCCGCAGTGGCAGATTTCCGTCCAACCACCTCTGCCAGTGAAAAGATTAAAAGAGATAAAGGGATTCCTCAAATCACCCTGGAAGCCACGCCAGACATCCTGCAAGCCGTCGCGGAGCAGAGGTCGAGCGGCGGGTATCCAAAGGTTACGGTTGGGTTCGCAGCCGAGAGTCAGGATTTACTNCTTAACGCCCGCCACAAGTTACACGNCAAACACCTGGATCTGATCNTCGCCAACGATATCACTGCCAGCGACGCGGGATTTGCCGTGNACACGAACCGCGTCACCATCCTGGATGCCGGAGGCGGCGAAGAAATCCTGCCTCTAATGACCAAGGCGGAAGTCGCCGAGATTGTCCTCGAACGAGTTGTTGGGTTACTGCCATAATGATAAAAAATACCTGCGACCGATGGTCATCTGGAAGATCCCGCCACTGGATAGCGGTGATTATTTTGGCTCTGCTCTTTGCATTTTCCGCCCAGGCATTTCGACAGCCCCGCCAGGCATCTGCGGATGGCGGGTCATTCCCAACCCGTACCCCAACCCGTACTCCCACCGCTGAGGCCACGCGCACTCAAACCACCACTCCTACCAGCGTCCCGATTATCACCCTGGTCACCAATGGGGAAGAGCAGGTGCTCAATCAACCGATTACGGCCGAGCCAACGCGGACTCCCACCACGGGCACCAGCGGAATCGCCGGTTGTTTGCCGTTCGGGCTCTTGATCCTGCTCGTCTTGATCGTCTTGGCTGCCTACTTGTTCACCCGCCGAACTCGATCCGACCAAAATGAGTAAAGAATAATTCTAAAGAAGACCTTCAAGTATGCGCGGAGCCTTTCGACTTAGTTCCTCCAGCTCCTTTGGTTCATCTGGTTCTTCTCACTCATCCAAACAAAGCACATACAATTCCCTCGGCCCGTGTACACCGATGGTTAAGGTCATCTCAATATCGGCGGTACGCGAAGGACCGCTAATCAACACCACGCAGGCTGCCGATTGGACCTCCCTCAAACGCAACACTTGCGGGAGGCTCTCACGGATGTCGCTGGTGCGCAGGATGGCAATGTGCACCTCTGGCAGCAGCGAAGAAAACAAAGACCTGCCGGGGCCGCTCGTCAATACTATCGTTCCAGTATCAGCCACGGCTGCCAGCGTCCCCGTCAAACCTGCCCGAATGGAAGGATCAAGGTCATAGCTCACCTGTATCCCCGCAGCCTGGATCGCTCTTATCAAACTAGCTGGCAGTTGATCAATCTCCCAAGATAAAAGAGATCCGATGTTATTGTCATGCAATATCTGCAATATGCGTTGCGCAAGGTCGGATCGGCTGCAAAGGGTAAATTTACCCCCCAAAGCGATGAGTTCACCCGCAAACCGGGTCGCTAGGGAATTGTAATCTGAAGAATCTTTACCAGATGGCTCAGAGAGTTGATCTGGTCTATCTCCTGATTCCCTAATTACCGAAACACCTGATCCACTAAATGCCGAAATGCTTGGTTGCCTGCTCATCCAACGCCTCCGAAATGGTCGGAGGGCCGGGCGCGGGAAATCCTTGCTGTATCCCCAACCTGTAAAGGCTGGCAGGTGCATCCATGGTGTGCGTGGAGAGAAGATGCGGCTGAGGGGGCCAAGCAGGCGTTGAGCAAGGCGGAAACGCCGTACATCGATGGAGAACCAGGTGTAGGCGCGTACCCCGATAGCAACCAGACCAGGGAGTTTCTGCCTGGCGCGCCCCGGTTCTATCTTGATGCCCCCTGCGCGCACGCGTAATAGCAATTTCGGCAAGTCGATGTCCACAGGACAGGCCTCTTTGCACGCCCCACACAGGCTGGAGGCGCGCGCCAGATGCCCAAACTCAGACTGCCCGAATAAACCTGGTGAGATGATCGAACCAATTGGTCCGGGATAGGTGCTGACCTGGCCGTGCATACCTACGTAGGCGTGTCCGCCGATCTCACGGAAGACCGGGCAGGCATTCAGGCATGCACCGCAGCGAATGCACAGTAATGCCTCGGCCAGTGGTGATTGGCGCAGGGCTTCCCGTCCGTTATCCACCAGGATCAGGTGGCGCTGGCGCGGCCCATCTGGGTCGCCTGGACGGCGCGGGCTGTGGATCAGGCTGGTGTAGACGGTGATCTTTTGACCGGTGGCGGCACGCGGCAGCAAAGTCAGCAGAAGTGCCAGGTCGTCCAAGGTCGGCACCAGGCGCTCGATTCCCATGAGAGCGATGTGCACGGGAGGCAATGTAGTCACCATGCGGCCGTTGCCTTCATTGGTCACCAGGCATAAAGACCCGCTCTCCGCTACGCCAAAATTTACCCCTGTAACGCCGATCTCNGCCTCGAGGAAAACCACCCGTAAGGCCTGTCGCGCTGCGGCGACCAGGGTTGAGATATCGTCGCTGAAAGGCAACCCAAGTTTCTCGTGAAAGGTGTTTCCTATGTCAGCGCGGCTCAGGTGTACGGCTGGGGTGAGAATATGGGCCGGGCGTTCACCGCGCAGCTGGACGATATACTCCCCCAGGTCGGTCTCCACTACCCGCAGGCCAACCGCTTCCAGGGCGTGGTTAAGGCCGATCTCCTCGCTGATCATGCTCTTGGATTTGGCGACTAATTGAGCGCTATTCTCCCTGGCAATGTCCATCACAATCTGAGTTGCCTGGGTTGCGTCGGCTGCCCGGTGGACGATCAAGCCATTCAGCCGGGCTTTGGCTATAAATTGCTCCATATATTCATCCAACCTGGCAATGGCGCTGGCGCGCACGGTATGGGCGCGGTTTCGCAAAGCCTGATGGTCCGGCAAAGCAGCATTCGCCTGCGAGCGCGCTTCATCTCGCCGCTCTGCATTCGCGTCCAATGCCTCCTGCAACCCGGTGTTAGCCAGTGCCTCGCGAATTTGGGTGTGGAAGTAATCAGGCATCAGATTAATGGGAACATGCAATAAGGGAGTAGGGGTCAGGATTCTTACGCATCACGTTTCACGCATTACGCTTCATGTCTTCTCTAGCACTTCTGCGATATGCCTGACGCATGGTGACAGACCTCGCCGGTGTAACCCACCGTTGATATGGCTGATACACCCCGCATCGCAGGCGACGACCACATTTGCTGNGCTGGATCGGATGTTGTGGATTTTACGATCCAGCATGGCACGGGAGATCTCAGGATATTCGATGGAGAACAAACCGCCGAAACCACAACACTCCTCGCCGTGGAGGAGGTCAACAATCTCCGCTTCTTTTACATTTCTAAGTAATAAGCTGGGTTGTTGTTTAACTCCCAAATCTCGTGATAAGTGGCAGGAGGCATGATAAGCCAGCAGCCCATTAAAACGCGCTCCAACGTCTGTCACTCGTAATATGTCTACCAGGAACTCGGTAAGTTCGTAAGTCCGATTGGCAAGGGACTCCGCGCGCGAGAACCACCGAGCGTCTCCAGCAAATATTTCAAGGTAACCATGCCGGATCATCGCTGCGCAGGAGCCGGAGGGGAGAACCACCATTCCCGGCGCGCTTTCAAGCACCCGGATCGTGTGTTCGGCCATCTGGCGGGCCTGGGGGCGCATCCCAGCATTAAAAGCTGGCTGCCCACAGCAAGTTTGCGCTGCGGGGAACTCCACGCGTGCCCCTGCACGCCTCAGAATACGCACTGCCGCCTCACCGACCTGCGGATAGAGCGTATCTATGATACAAGTAACGAAGAATTGAATCGTTTCGGTCATTGCCAAATTATCGGCCATTCATCGATAATATTCATTTTAGCATAGCCTTTCGAGCAGCGATTACGAGCCTATTCTCCATAAAAATTTCCGGATTTTCCGAGAACATGGTAAGATTAATGCCTGTCGTAGATGAATTGTTCTGAAGTCGCGACCCCAAACTAGCTAGCCTTAAGTGCGATACTCGCCAGCACCCGCTGGCGCGTATTTCGCCATGTCACGGTCCTCACTGTTACCCAGGACTTTGAGAGAATATGGAACCTTTTCGCACAGAAATTCCCAACCACTTAAGCCTGCCACGGCGCATCCGACGCCTGGGCGAGCTGGCCTATAACCTGTGGTGGACCTGGAACCCCGACGCCCAGCGCCTTTTCCTGCGTATTGACCGGGACTTATGGGAACGTACCAAGCACAATCCGGTGCGATTCCTGAGATTGGTCGATCGCGCCTCCCTAAACGCCGTCACTCAGGACCGCTATTACCTGGAGTTCTTCGATCGCACATTCCGAGCTTATGATCAATATATGCGTGCCGATGACACCTGGTGCTCACGCAACCAACCGGAATTCCATAACCAGCCAATTGCTTATTTCTCGACTGAATTCGGCTTGCACGAAACGTTGCCGATCTACGCGGGGGGCCTGGGTGTGCTATCGGGTGACCACCTCAAAGCAGCCAGTGACCTGGGGCTACCGCTGGTCGCCATTGGTTTTCTATACACGAAAGGATACTTCTCACAACATATCACGGAGGACGGCTGGCAAGAGGCACACTCTCTCCGACTGAAATTCGAGGAATTGCCTATCCTTCCAGTACTAACACCCGAGAGCGAGCCGGTGACGGTTTCAGTGGAATTGCCAGGGCGCGAATTAAAAACCCGTTTGTGGAAGATCCAGGTTGGTCGCATACCGCTTTATCTGTTAGACAGCGATGTCGAGGCCAACCAACCAAATGACCGGGATTTAACCGCCCGGCTCTATAACAGCGACCTGGAATTACGTATATCCCAGGAGATCATCCTGGGTGTGGGTGGGGTGCGCGCCCTGCGCATCCTTGGCTTTAACCCCAGTGGATGGCACCTTAATGAGGGTCACTCAGCCTTCTTAAACCTGGAACGGGCGCGTGAAATGGTTGCCTCCGGTCACTCATTCGAGGAGGCAATCGAACGTATCCGTCAAACTACGAGCTTTACGACCCATACCCCTGTTCCAGCGGGCAACGATGAGTTCCCTTTGTGGCTCATGGATAAGTATTTCTCTCAATTATGGCCCGAACTTGGCCTTGACCGAGAGGGATTCATCAACCTGGCACGCCACCAAAATCCATGGGGGGATGTTTTCAGCATGCCAGTTTTAGCCTTACGTCTCGCGGATCAGTGCAACGGGGTCTCAGAGATGCATGGCGTGGTAGCCCGCAAGATGTGGCATCATCTGTGGCCTGAACTCCGTGAAGAGGAAGTCCCGATCACCCATATCACCAACGGTGTGCATACTGGCAGCTGGCTTGCCCGCCGATTACGCCATCTCAACGACCGTTATCTGGGGCCGGCTTGGCTTGAAAACCTGGACGATCCCCAGACCTGGGAGAAGATTGAAGATATCCCAGATGCCGAGCTATGGACGGTACGTAAACACCTCAAGCGAAAGCTGGTCGCATATATGCGCGAGCGCGCCCGCGACCAGTGGCTAAAAGACAATGTTCACCCGGTCCAGGTAATTGCCGCTGGGGTGCTCCTGGATCCATACGCCCTGACCATCGGCTGTGCCCGTCGATTTGCGACATACAAGCGCGCTAACCTGATCCTGCGAGATATCGGACGTCTGCTCGATATTATTAACCGCCCGAATATGCCAGTTCAGATCATTTTTGCCGGGAAAGCTCATCCCGCTGACGAGCCCGGGAAACTGCTCATCCAGGAGGTCTACCGGGCAGTGAAAAAATCCGATAACGGCGGGCGCCTTGTCTTTCTGGAGGACTATGATATGAACCTGGCGCGTTATCTACTCCAGGGCGTAGATGTATGGTTGAACACGCCCCGCCGACCATATGAGGCTTCCGGCACATCCGGAATGAAAGCCGCAATGAACGGTGTACTTAACTTCTCGGTGCTGGACGGCTGGTGGCGGGAAGGATACAACGGGCAAAACGGCTGGGCGATCGGCGCAGATAAGGATTACGAAGACCCAAACCAACAAGATCAGGTGGACGCGGAAAGCCTGTACGATATCCTGGAAAACCAAATTATCCCCCTCTATTACCAGGAACGTTCATCGGATGGTTTGCCAGGGGAGTGGATCGGTTGCATGAAACAATCGATTCGCACCCTGGCCCCTCAATTTAGTGCCCGGCGCATGGTTAAAGAATATATAGAACGGCTATACCTGCCCGCTTTGCAATCCCGCCATATCCTCAGCGAAATTCTGGATCAGTAGNCATGGAAATTTACTTCACCACNGGCGCCATAATGAGCGCAGCTTTGATCTTTGCGTTGCGCGTGGCCGACATGAGCCTGGATACCCTGAGANTGTTGTTCGTCATGCGTGGCCGAAAAGGGATCGCCTGGTTGTTAGGCTTTTGCCAGTCTGCCATCTTCGTCATAGCGATCACTACTGTCCTCAACAACCTGGATAACCTGCTGAACGTTATCGGCTATGCGGCTGGTTTCGCCACCGGTACCGTCATCGGCATAACCATCGAGGAACGATTGGCAATCGGTCATACCCACCTGCGCGTTATCAGCTCGCGGCGCGGGGCTGCCATCGCCGAACGACTGCGCGCTGAGGGTCACGCCGTCACCGAAATCCCAGCTCGCGGTAAAGATGGTATGGTCACCATGCTGGCTGTCAGTGTCAGAAGGAAGAACATCGACCAGGTACGCAACATGGTCAACGATGTCGATTCCGAAGCCTTCATCACCGCGGAGGACATCCGCCCTCTCAGGCAGGGCTTCTGGCGGGCGTGATCGTCCTCAATCAATCTAAATAGGAAATTTGGGTGGTTTTCAAGTGGCTGTGGGATATGTTAAAATACCCTTAGTCTAAAGACGCGAAAGGTTTGAATTATGAAACCCCCATCTCTTCGCTACCTTTATTTCATTGGTCTCCTACTAATCATCGTATCCTTGAGTTGCACTACTTTCAATCGCTTATCGGGTGAGGCGGAAGAACCTCTCCCAGCGAATCCTTCCGTCGAACCGAGTGAGGAGATGCCGGTCGCCGATACACCCGTCCCTGAAATTCCCTCGCCTACCTCTGAAGAAGTAGAAACCTCCCCAGAAGCGCCCCCCTCTCCAGATGCAACGATTCCCCCGGCGGAAGCCGGGCCATGCGCTGAAGAAGTCTGCGTCAACGACGGATATTTCCTCCTCAAACGACCGATCAGCCCGGACGGGCGCAACACCATCGTGTATACTGACCGCTTTGGCAGCTATCGATCGGCCACTCGCGATGCACTGCGCGGCGTGTATTTTCTCAANTCGAGCGGCACACCTGTGCNGGCGTCTGCTGACGGCGAAGTGGTTGTGGCCGGCGACGATAGCCAGAGGCCTTATGGACCGTTCCTGAACTTATACGGCAACCTGGTCATCTTGAAGCACGATCTGTCCGGATTCTCCCAACCTCTCTTCACGCTTTACGCTCATCTTTCCGAAATTTCGGTGGAGGTTGGCGATACGGTTNCGGCCGGCGATGAGATCGGATTGGTCGGCATGAGCGGAGACGTTTCTGGGAGCACCCTTCTGTTTGANGTCCGACTAGGTGAAAACCACCCCGATGCTGCCCACAATCCCGAACTCTGGCTAGAACCGCTGTCAGACGATACCGGCCAGCTGCAGGGAGCGTTAGCCGGGCGGGTAATTGACTCACATGGCAAGCTGCTAGATATTTCAAATATCGTGGTCGAACGCCTGGCTGGCCCTGGACTGCCGGCGATAGACCAGATTTACCTGAAAACCTATGCTGAAAAAAGCCTGATGGGGCTCGATCCCTGGGCAGAAAACTTCGCCGCTGGTGACCTGCCGGCGGGAGAATACCAGATATCCTTCTACCATGAGGGAGATTTACAGCAGCGCGTGGTGGAAGTGCAGCCGGGAAAGTTGACTCTGGTCATCTTTGAACTGAAATAATACCCTTAGAAGACAACAAAAAACGTGAAGCGCCATCTCTTGCTTCACGTTTTTCACATTACGTATCACACTTCACGTTTCACGCATCACGTTTCAGAATACAAACTCCCCATTCCGGTACACTAATTCCCCATCCACACAGATCTCAGAGTCTTGCCGCAAGTCGCAGATCATATCCCAGTGAATAATGCTCTTGTTTAAACTGCCAGTCTCCGGGTAGCCAGCCCCCAGGGCCATGTGGAAGGAGCCACCGATCTTCTCATCGAAGAGGATGTTGCGGGTGAAGCGGTTGATCTCGAAATTGGTGCCGATGGCGAACTCCCCCAGGTAGCGCGCCCCGGCGTCCGTGTCTANCATTTGGAGCAAGAAATCCTGGTTCCTCGTTGCAGTAGCCTTAACTACCTTCCCNGCCTCGAAGGTCAACTCAATGCCTTCTACGATCCGTCCCTGGTAAACCGCGGGATATGTATAGCGCACCCAGCCATTGGCTGAATCCTCCACCGGCCCGGTGTAGATCTCCCCATCGGGCAGGTTATGCTGCCCGCTGGCATTACAGAAGGTGCGCCCCTTAATCGATAGCGAGAGGTCGACGTTTGAGCCATGGAGCTCGACCCAATCATGGCCTTCGATCCGTTCCACGATACGTTTTTGCTCTTGTTCAATCGACTGCCAATATGCGACCGGGTCAGGAGTCCCTTCGTCGGCGTGCATCGCGCGGAAGACGAAATCCTGATACTCCTCGAAGCCCATTTCCGCTTCCATGGCATACGCCTGGGTCGGATAGAGGGTGCTCATCCAACGTAGTGACTTATCGGCTCCCCTCCTCATTTGAGCTTGTAAGAGTGTGGAGAGTGCTTTCTGCCGGCGCGCCTGGCGGGCTGGGTCTACGCTGCTCAGGGCACGCGTGTTGGTCTCGGCGCGGATCTTGATCAATACTCCGAATTCCTCGAAGGCCATCTTATAGAAAGGGGATACGTAATCCAGCTGTTCATCGCTGGCATGAGCGAACAGGGCTTCATCCTGTCCAGTCAGGTCGAACAGTATATGTGGGTGTCCTCCTCTTTCTAATACCAGTTCGTACAAAGCTCGCACCAGGGGTTCCGCGGCAAATGCAGCCGTGATCGCCACCCGATCACCGGGAGCGACGTGAGTGGAATGATCTACCAGGATCCGTGCAAAATTCCTAACGCGAGTGTCTACCAAGGCATACTCCTTTATTGATCCCCAAAGGCCACGAAGAAATACGAATTTCTGTCTTATTCAGAAGAGTTTTGATGATTGCCAATGAGGTAAGTCTAGATCAGGTTCAGGTTGTGGCTGTCGAAATTATATCATTGAGGAATCAGCCGATCGGCGGTTCATCGATTCAACGAATTTACAAAGTTGGGGTATACTGATCACCACTACTCGACAAAAAGACTGCTTGACTATTCGACAACTCGACTTTGGAATATAAGACAACGACTATCCGACTATTCGACTATANGAATGAAGCAACTTATCCAAAACCTGCGTACTGGCGAGACGATTGTCGCTGAGGTGCCCATTCCCACACCTCGCCCGGGGACGGCCCTGGTGCGTACCGCTGCCTCCCTCGTTTCCGCGGGTACCGAGCGCATGCTCGTCGAATTCGCTGCGAAATCTCTGGTCGGGAAAGCTCGCTCTCGCCCAGACCTGCTGCGCCAGGGCATAGATAAAGCCCGCCGCGAAGGGCTGCTGACCACCGTCGAAGCTGCTTTCAACCGCCTCGACCAACCCCTACCTCTGGGGTACTCCTCAGCAGGCACAATCATAGCGGTTGGTGAAGGTTTTCGGGATTTGCGTGTCGGTCAGCGTGTTGCCTGCGCTGGGGGAGGTTTCGCTGTCCATGCTGAGTTTGCGATCGTGTCCCACAACCTGCTGGCAGCCATACCAGATGAGGTCGATTTCGAGTCTGCCGCCTTTGCCACCCTGGGAGCGATCGCCATGCATGGATTCCATCTGGCAGATACCGGGTTGGGCGAGCGCGTTGCAGTCATTGGAACGGGCTTATTGGGATTGTTAGCAGTTGGCATTGCGCAAGCCGCGGGTTGTCACGTCCTGGGAATCGATTTGGACCCCGCGCGCGTCGAATTGGCCAAAAAGATGGGGGCTGGTACAGCAGCTTTGCGCGACCAGGCCGAGACGGTTGCTCAGAGTTTCTCACACGGCAAAGGCTGCGACGCAGTGCTGATCTGCGCCGACACCCCCTCTAATGACCCGGTGGAACTGGCCGGATCCATCGCCCGTGACCGGGCGTGCGTCGTCGCGGTTGGAGCAGTAGGCCTGAAACTTCCTCGCAAGGTCTACTTTGAGAAAGAACTTTCTTTCATTAACTCTCGCTCTTATGGCCCAGGCCGGTACGACCCTACCTATGAAGAAAGCGGGCACGATTACCCGATCGGTTATGTACGCTGGACTGAGGGACGCAATCTGGAAGCCTTTGTTGACCTGCTGGCGACCGGGCGCGTCGATGTCCACCCATTGATCAGCCACCGCTTCCCGATCGAACAAGCTCCGGCAGCTTACAATCTGATCACGGGCAAGCAAAAGGAACCATTCCTGGGCGTATTACTCACTTACCCTGTAGAGACGAGGTCAGGCGGCAAAACACCAATCCCTACTGACGAACCACACACCATCGAATTTGGGAATCAGCCCACAATTCCTACCCCGCAACTTCCATCCACCATAACTCTGGGTATTCTCGGCGCGGGTAATTTTGCCTCTGCGGTTCTATTACCTGCCCTGCACAAGATCCCACATGTCGAACGGATCGGCATTGCCTCGGCCTCTGGCCTGACCGCTCAGGCGGCTGCAGGCCGCTTCGGCTTCCGTTACGCCACAGGCGACGAATCCCAGGTCCTGAACGATCCAGCTATCAATACCGTTGCCATCCTCACCCGTCACCACTTGCATGCCCAGCAAGTCCTGGCAGCCCTGGCAGCCGGCAAACATGTCTTCTGCGAAAAACCTTTGGCGATCAATGAGGAGGAATTGAAAGAGATTTCTGTCACTCTAAGTCGAATAGGTGATAAGGGACAAGAGTCGGAAGGAGTATCAACCCACAACCCGCAACTCGCAACTCTCAGCTCACTTCCCCGCTATCCCCAGCTCATGGTCGGTTTTAATCGTCGTTTTGCGCCCCTCGCTCTACATTTACACGAGTTCATACACGGGCGCCAGGAGCCTCTCGTGGCGCATTACCGCGTCAACGCTGGATATCTCCCCCTTAATCACTGGCTGCACGACCCACAGCAGGGAGGTGGGCGGATCATCGGAGAGGGGTGTCACTTCGTCGACTTTATGACCTTCCTGGTTGGAGAACCGCCCAGCTCCGTTACGGCCCAGGCCCTCCCAGACACTGGTCGCTACCGGGAGGATAACGCTGTCCTCACCTTCACATTCCCAGATGGCTCGTTGGGCGTTCTTACATACCTGGCTAATGGCGATAAATCTTTCCCTAAAGAGCGCATCGAGGTCTTCACGAGCGGTTGCGTTGCAGTCCTGGAAGATTATCGTTCCTTAGAGATGTTCCGGGACGGTCGCAGGAGAGTATTGCGCTCCCGTCTGCGGCAGGATAAAGGCCATCGCGCCGAGTGGGAAACCTTCGTCACCGCAATCCTCGAAGGCGGGTCGGCTCCAATCCCCTATGCCCACCTTTTGGGTGTTACCCGCGCCACATTCGCTGCCGTACAAGCATTGAGAACTGGAGAGACGGTGTTGACTTGTGCCTGATTTTCAACGCTTTAATTTCGCCTTCAAAGCCTTGCGATACCTTGGTGCGAGGCAATTGGCCCTTTACGCCTGCTATCAATTCGGACTGCGCAGCGGATATTATCACTGGCGAACGCCGGAAGACAGCAGTCAACCAACACCTATCAACCGCCAGTTGTTCGAACTTCCTGAACCAGAGGATCTGGCATGGATATTGGGAGATCAGGTCCCAATCTTGTTCGCCGAGGCTGACGAAATTGTAGCTGGACAGGTGCGCTTGTTTGGCGAGCAGCCTGTCCCGCTGCACCTGACCGTGCCGGAACCACGGGCACATTGGACGGAGTACGAAACAAATCGGCGGCGTAAGGAATCCAGTGACATCAAATTCATCTGGGAGCCAGCTCGCTTTGAATGGGCCTATACCCTCGGACGAGCCTATCACTTGAGCGGCGATGACCGCTATCCCGAGACGTTCTGGGATTACACCGAAACCTTCCTCGATTCTAACCCGCCCAACAAGGGACCAAACTGGGTCTCAGCCCAGGAAGTTGCCCTGCGCCTGATCGCACTGTCCTTTGCCTTTCAAGTGTTCGCTAAATCATCGCACAGCACTGGCGAGAGAGTCGCCCGACTTTCCACGGCAATTGCCGCCCATGCCACCCGCATCCCGCCCACCCTGGCCTATGCCCGCGCCCAAAACAACAACCACCTGCTGGTGGAGGCTGCCGGCTTGATTACGGCAGGATTGGTTTTGCCGGATCATCCAGATTCTCCTCGTTGGCGCGAGTTAGGCTGGCGCTGGTT
>C687J35164_10000238_pt1 | contig 19402 bp, 21 predicted proteins | sample RifCSP13_3_FD_35164 | JGI IMG/M metagenome (IMG submission 35164)
CCAACAAGAAGTCGAAAGCTATTACTGCATAAGGGCCAAATAGTATCAATCGAGAGCAAAATCAAGGCTAAAAAGTTGACTCTCGTGCCTACAAAGATTTATAATAAGCGAAGCTTGAGACCTGGCGGTCATAAAAGCCGTTTGATTAAGGTGGAGATTGCCTTAGCCAAATCTAAACGCAAGTTCGAGAAAAAAGAAGCGATTAAGAAAAAAGATATTGAACGGGAAATCGAAAGAGAATTAAATGTACATTAAAACCAATCCCGACTAAGTTGGGATTGAAAGGAGTCCCGCTTAGCGGGACGACGCGGGGGCGTACAGGTTTCGACGGGAAGCACTTTTAAATACTTGCAAGTCGAGTGCGGTTTTCACTCGCAAATACAAAACCAAAATTTATAAACGCCAAAAGAAATGGCGATCCAGCTTACGCATTCGCTTAAGCCGGTGTCCGCAAGGTTGCCTCTTGACCGACTTTGTAGGGCATAAACCAGTCAAGATGCGGCAAATGCCTTTTGGTTTAGGGTATTTGCCCAAGCTTTTAAACCAAACTCCTAACTATCCTGTTGATTGGTAAGGTTAGGGGATAAACTAAAAATCAACTAAACTTGTAGAAAGTATTTTTATGAGCTTTTCGGACGGGGGTTCAACTCCCCCCGCCTCCACCTGAGTAGGTTAAAGGTGCTTTATCTCTAACGCGTATAGTTTATCTCCACTAAGAAGAATTATCTTTTTCTCTTTTTCAGATACTGCTAGATCTTTAGTTTCCTTGATCATTTCAGATTTATATTGGGCTTTGTAGTTTCCTTCTTTGTCAATAACAACCACGCGACTTTCTTCCGAATCAAGGATATAGATAGACTCCAAATCTTCACTTGTATAAATTGCCCTGGGGTTTAAAAAAGGTGGAGAAATACCGGTAACATTAAAGGCTTGGGGATTTCCCAAAGAATAAAGGCTTACTTTCCCGGAACTACTAAGGAGCCAAATAGACCCGTCGATTGCCCAAGAAATAGTATTAGATAAATTTGGTTCAATTTCCTCGGAAAACCAATTCGTGCCGGATGAAAATCCTAATTCTCCCGCGGTATATCTCCAAATAACCCCTGAACCCTTTTCCAAAATGTAAATGTTACCTGCATATGAATGGGCCAAAACATTCCCATCCCAATCCGCGTCAACTATTTTATTCTTTTCATCCCCTACTTCATATACACCGTCGTCTTTAACAATATAAACGCGGTCGGAATAAGCTGCTATCGTTTTTGCACCTGTCACTTGATCAGGCCCTGCAACCACCTCGCTTCTTTGGGTCTCAAAAGAGACACTAATAATTCTGTCTGCCCCATCGTTTATGACTATAACACTATCACCAAATGCAGCCAGCTGGCTTCCGACAAATCCATCTGAAACTAAAGACAACTCAACAAAAAGCTCACTACTCGCTTCATATTCACCCAAAATTCTACCCTTTTGCCTGTCAATCTCTTCGCTAAGTTTGGACAGTACAGGATCTGATACCCCTTCATCATTAAGTGCACTGACGATTGCGGCACTTTCGGAAAAAAGTTCTCGGGCGCGATTTGCATCTAGCGGGTAAAGCGAGACTGCCTCTTCAAACTGATGAGAAGCAGAAATCAGGCGATCTTCGTAACGACTTTTCCTTTCTTTTTGCCTATTTTGCTTTATTCCAAAGCCTATACTTACTATCAATAGTATTAAAAGCGCAACTCCGACTGAAATATAAAACTTTCTTCCTGCAGCTGACTTAACTTCATCCAAAGGAGCCCTCACAAATATCTTCTTTTCTGGTAATTTTGATAACCATGAAGTTAGCTTATTTCGAGTCCTGGCGAGAAACAAGCTCTGCTTACTACGAAGTAGCAAGATTTGCTTATCTTTCACTCCCTGCCCCATTTGTTTTGAACTCGCTTTTTCCGAACCTTCATTCGAAAGCAACCTTTTTTCAAATTTTAATAAAGCCGCTCCAACATCTCCCAAGCCGGCGCCTGAATGCAGCCTAGGAGCCAACTTCTCGGTTGCATCTTTTGGATCACCACCGGAAAGTGCTCCCTTTATAGTACCGTCGGGAAATATGTTGAAAAAGGTCGCGCTTGCCAAAATTAAGATATCGGAATCTTTCGGATAACCAGAGGCGGAGATTACTTTATAACTTTCGTCATCTGCGCTGTCTAATATTTTTGCTAACATTCCTCCCCGAAGTATTGAAACTTTGGCTCCCCCTCCACACGCCGTATAAACAATATCCCCCAATACCGCACACGCCGCAATTTCTACGTCTCCCCAGATTTCTTTAAACTCGCCAGTTACCTTCTCAACTGCAGCCGAGAGCGCATTATAAGCAGAAATTTGTGTGTTGCCAAAGTACTCCTCGTGAAGTCGGGTAAGAAGTTCTCGTCCCGCAACAACACTTTCAACTCCTTCCTTACCTTTTTTTGTCGCAACAACAGCAAAAAAATGTCCGCGATCTGAAAATTTTTTACTGTCTTCCGGTCTAAAATCGTGGACTTGAGCCCAACCAGAATCGCCCGGGTTACCGGTTAACTTTGATGAAGAAAGGGCAAAAGACATTAAAGTATAACCAAAGCTAAAAGAAAGACTATTGTTGCAAAAACAAGATGGACAAAAGACAAAATCTTAATTACCCTTTCGTGGCCAAGCTCAAGAGTAGCAGTCATAAGCTTTACTTGTCTCACTACGACCACAGCAAAAGCGATGTATAGTAAGAATCCGATCGCGACAGCTATTTTGACAAATGGTAAAAGAGATATTTCAGCCGTAGTTAATAGATCCATTTTTTCAACGCACTCTTCCTTCCAACTTCTCGACCTCCTCTTCTATCCTCAACTCCCTTAATACTTTTGCAACCTTATCGGGTTGTGGAACTGCCTCAAATTCTATCTTGGGAAGCTGTGCGGCGGTTTGAATTATCACATCGCCGTAGTTTAAAGTCGTTCTTATTGCACTACCCACCTCAACAGTAACATCTTGGATTTGATCAATATTTGCATCTGTAATCTCCCGGTAAACTAAATGTAAAAAATCCACTTCTATTATTCTTTCGTCGGTTATGATATTTACGTGGAAATACCAGCTCAAAAACTTTTCAAAAACAAAAGCAGTTATCATCAAATACCAAGCAATTGTAAATATTGTCTGGTAAGAGGCGGGTAGAATTTCAAAGATTGATAAAAAGGGAAGAAACATTGGAATTGTTAAAAATAATAGTGTTATAAGAATCCAGCGGATATTGGTAATTGGATGTCTTCTGAGCAAAAGTATTACTCGTTCTTTTGGGTCTTGATTGACAAATTTAACATGATCGGGAAAGTAGCAAAAAGCCGCCAAGGGGTTATGTGTATGACCGGGAAGATTCTTCCTTTCCTCTTCGCTTTTGGGGTAGGCTAAACCTTCTTTTTCATTTTTACTACTTCTAGTTGGGGTTTTGCCTATTTCTCTTTTGTCATGTCTTAGCGGCTTTTCCTTGTCCTCTTGCTTAACTTTTTCTTTCTCCTTCTCTTTTAAATCTCCGGCAATAAAAACGTCAGGCATATCAAACCTGATTATATCACGTTTTAAGCTCAAAAATTATAGTTTCTCTATATTAAACAAACTGCTCTTTAGCCCAATGTAGCCTGGAGCACGCAAGTTAAAGGCTCTTTTTAGTTCGCTTCCGGAAATTGTAACCGAACCTTTATTTGTTGCAAAAGTCACCTGTAAAGTGGAACCATCATTTGAATAAGTAACCGAGGCGCTTGATACACTTTCGTATCCTCCAATTCCCGAAAGTTCTCCTATTGAATAAGGGTTTCCGCCCCAGCAATTTGTATCTATCGGAGAAATTCTTCCTACATCTCCTCCTCCTTTATATAGTACCTGCCAGGCGTTAATTATATCGCCCATCTCGCTGCTTTTTAACCAAGGGCCTCCCCTTCCGCAAGAAGCGCCCGATCTGGTTTTGAACCACCCTTTATAAAACCATGGACTCGCGGAGGTCTTTTCATAAGAAGAATCAGGCCAATCTCCCTGGGTGTCTTTTATTCCGCTCCAACCCCAATTAGTAATAGTATAGCCTCCGGAAGTCGAAGCATAATAAGTTGTTGCCGGGGTACCACCCCTTGTTATCACCCATCCTCGGGTTGCGGCAACCGCTTCCTTCCATTTTCCGCTTTTTAATTGCGGCTTGTAAACTTGACACGCTTCTGTCGCACAAATCGCTCTTGCTCCGCCTCCTGTGTAAGACAGCGCATAGCTTCTTGCGGCAACTGCTTGAGCCTTTAGTGCCTCAAACCCCCCTTGATTTCCCCAGCTTTCGGGTACTTCGTAAATTCCCAAAAGGTAGTTATCTTCAAATGGAATTGTTCCGTAACCAGTTACAGTAATGCTTCCGGGAACAGGGTAACCTTTATTAAGTTCTGCGCCTTGAAAGTAAGCTGATAAAATAGTTTCGGCAGATTGGCCAGATTTGCTTCTTCCGAATGCTCCGTATTGACTCATGCCGGTCCTATGCGGTGCCCCAAATGAAAATCCTGCGAATGCCGGCCTAAATCCCGGGTCGCAAAAGGCAGATGTGCCAGGAGGGCCCGAACAAGGCTCTAAGGTGGGCGGAGTATCACCAATGGAAGTCTGAAAACCTCCTGCTTTAAGTGCAATCAGCTCTTCCTGTTTGGAAGAAAGCGAGGTCAAGTAGCTCTCCGTTTTTGCAACCTCACCCGCCAAAAATTCTTCGCGGGAAGCTACCTGAGCTTTTGCAGATGCCAAACTTGTCTTATTTTTCTCTAAATTTTCTTTATCCTCTTTTAAACCCAAAAGGTCGCCCGCGATTCCCTCCATGGTTTTAATGTCTTCCTGGGTCGCAATCTCCCGAAAGCTAATTTCTCTGAATGCGCTGGTTGCGTCTGATGAGGACAAAAAAGGCATAATCGGGTCATAGAGTCTTAAAAATCTATAATGGTTATTAGTCTTTTCTTCAAAAATACGCCTTGCATATGCCAAGTCTTCCTCGCGTCTTTTAATATCTTTTTCAATCTCAACCAGCTCACTGGAAATTCCCGAAATTCTAGCTGAGAGACTTTTAATCTGGATCCTCAAGTCTTCGAGTTCCTGTTTGTTGTATTCATGAGCTCCCGAAAGTGCATCAATTTCCCTTTGAATTTCTGCAATTTTGCAGTCATAGTCGGTATCTGGACAGTGAGCCGCTTTAGCGACAATGCCAAATGACCAATGACCAATGACCAATAAAACAAGAGAGAGAATGACTAATTTCCAAATGGAAAATTTCATTGAGTTTATTCATTATACCAATAACCCACTATAAATAACTTTTCTTATTTGATACACTATTTTTATTGAACTAATACGAATATGAGGAAAGTCTTTTTATTAATTTCTTCTTTTTTGCTGTCTACACTTTTTTTGTTTGCTAACCCTAATAGCCTCTACGCCCAGGGTACTTGCACTTGCGAAATCGGCATACCCACCGGTCCTGGTCTTTGCCCCTGGAAACTCGGTGTAAACAACTGTAACTCTGGCTTTTTACCTATTTGCCCTGAGCTGGCTGTATGCACACCGACACCCCCTTGTATCTGTGAATCGGTTGGCTCTCTTGACTGCGGTGAAGAAAATGAATTCTGCTGCCCGGGAAATACTTGTTTTGATCCGTTTGAGTGTATAAATCTTGGCGGCGGCACGGGTGATCCGGGCGGTGGTTATCGCTGTTTAAGACCGTGTGATACAGCTAATGACTGTAGCCCTGGAGAAGTCTGTTCTGGTGTTAGTGGAGGTTGTACTGCTGATCCTTTTAATCCCCCACCTCCTGAAGTTAAGATACCTGTATTTTGCGACAGCTCGGGTGAGCCAACTACGGATAACACCGGGGAACTTTACACCGCAATCGGGTGTATTCCGTTCAACACAGGCAATAATTTTATTAGATTTATCCTCCGCTGGGGAATAGGAATTGCAGGGGGAATTGCTTTTATTTTAATTGTTATTGCGGCGTTTCAAATAATCACATCGCAAGGAGACCCTAAAAAACTCCAAGCCGGCCGCGAACTTTTAACTTCTGCAATTGCCGGACTTGTTCTTTTAATTTTTTCGGTGCTTATCTTAAGAATTATCGGAGTTAACTTACTGGGAATCCCCGGATTCGGGTCCTAATTATGATACTCACTCTCGGAATAAATTTTGGAGTCCTTGAAAATATTGCATCTCCAAAATTTGTAGGAGCAAACATTGGTACTATTGTATCTAAACTTGTCCTTTATATTTTCCCTTTTGCGGGTCTTTTAATGCTCTTATATCTTTTGTTTGGAGGCTATAAATATATGCTCTCAAGGGGTGACCCAAAAGCCCTTGCCGAAGCCAAAGGAGCAATAACAACCGCAATAATAGGTTTTGTTATTGTTTTTGTCGCATTTTGGATAGTCCAAATCATTGGCGTTATTTTAGGGCTCAACCAAATAACTGTAATATTTGGAACGCCTTAGTGTATTTGCTAGACTGAATAAGTGGACAAAATAGCTTTCAATATCGGTAATGCCTTTAACTCCCCCATCGGACGAACTGTTGGTTTTGCCCGTCTTGTCTCGATAATTTTATCCAATGCAATTGTTATCGCAGGAATTATAATGCTATTTTTGATGATCGGAGGAGGTATTGGAATCATAGCCGGAGCCGGAAAAGGAAATCCCGAGGCAGCTGCCCGCGGACGCCAGGCAGTGACAGCAGCGGTTATTGGCTTTATAATTATTTTTGCAACCTATTGGATTATCCAAATCGCAGAAATCATTACCGGAGTAAAGATTCTAAACCCAGGTTTGTAATTACATGAATACTAAACTCGCGCAAATATTCGGAAATGTACAACCGCCACCCGGCGTTAATAAATACGTTGGCCCAACCCAATTTATAAGCAACATTGTAAAACTTTTAATAGTGGGTGCAGGAATATATGCACTTTTTAATTTGGTGACCGCAGGATATGCGTTTATTTCTGCAGGAGGAGATCCCAAAAAAATCGCCGAAGCCTGGGCTAAAATCTGGCAAACCCTACTGGGACTTCTGGTTGCAGCGAGTTCAATTGTCCTGGCTGCAATCTTCGGAAGACTCATCTTTGGTAACGCTAATGCTTTACTACAGATTACAATTTTCGGACCAGTACCCTAAAATGGACAAGCTAATTGCGCAAATTCCAAAAACCTTGAACGGAACAATAAACGGAATAGGTAACATTGGCCAATCAGCGGGCGCCGAATCCCGCTTCGCCCGAATAATTTCTTCCGCCATTGGTTTAATCACAATTCTTGCCTTTATATTTTTCCTATTCACCTTAATTACAGGCGCCATTGGCGTAATAACCGCCGGAGGCGACAAAGGCAAGCTCGAAGATGCAAGGGGAAGAATCACAACGGGTGTGGTTGGAGTTGGAATAGTTATATCAGGGATTTTTATAGTTGATCTTATCGCAAGACTTCTGGGAATTCCAGACATCTTAAATATACCGGCAATGATTAACATCATTGCTCCGTAAATAATCATGCAAGAATTTCTGGCTCAAGCAATTAATAATCCTGTATTAGGCCCGAGTTTGGGTTCACTGAATGGTGTTGGTTTTTTCCAAAGACTTTTGCCGGCTCTTATTTCCGGAGGGCTTATTGCCGGCGCCGTCATTTTTTTCATCATGCTTCTTGTGGGAGCTATTCAATGGATTAGTTCGGGTGGCGATAAAGCAAAAACAGAAGAAGCAAGGGGAAGAATTACAAATGCCCTAACAGGGCTTATCATACTTCTTTCGCTATTTGCAATTGCAAACCTTATAGGCAGCTTTTTCGGAGTAAATATCTTGCGATTAAATCTTAGGCCCTTGTTTCTTTAACTAAAATTATTTTACCCCTTGACAAACTTTTATTAACCTATTCATAATAACTTAATCAATATGTTATCAGGACTACTTGCCCAAGGAGAAACAATTAATCTTCGACCAGGACAGGGATTTGCAGTACCCCTTGAAACTCTTACTTTCGGTCAAGTAATCGGAGCCGCAATCGTTCTTATTCTTATCATTGCCGCAATCGTCTTCTTTTTTATTCTTATCCTTGGAGGTGTTCGCTGGATTACCTCGGGAGGAGATAAGGCACAAACAGAAGCAGCGAGAGGTTCAATTACAGCAGCTTTGGTTGGTTTGGTTATCGTATTTGCTGCTTGGGCAATATTACAGCTTATCCAGATCTTCTTCGGAATCGACATTCTGGGAGGCCTCCAAGTAATAAACGTACAATCTATAACACCGTAAGCTCACTTCATATCAACTCTCTTCTTACTTGTATGGATTACTCTTTTGTTAATGCTGTAGAGAACATGAATATTGAAGTAAGTAGTTTGATATGAGAATATAGAGATTGAAATGAGAAGTAAGATTATGGATAAAATTGCCCAAGCGCCGGCACCAATTGCAAATGAAAATGGAGTCGCGACTCTTCAAGGTCTTGAAGGAGTTTTTCAAAGTGTTATAACCGCTGTCTTAGGACTTGCAGCAATTGCTCTTTTTCTAATGCTTGTAGTCGGCGGATTTAAATACATTACTTCAGGCGGAGACCCCAAGAGCGTCGATGCTGCAAGGCGCACGTTAACCTATGCTATTGTCGGCATGATTATTCTGGCTTCAGCCTTCCTCATTCTTCGCTTTATAGGAGTATTTACAGGAGCTGATGTTGAAAATTTCAGAGTAGTCATTTACTAAAACACTTGATGGGTAGCTTACTGAAAATTATCAAACTTGGTACTGCTATATTTTTTTTATTCTTTGCTTTCGTCTTTTTGAGCCTTATTATTCCACAAACCACATCATCCCAAGCCTGTTTACCAATCGGCCAGTGTATCGGTCCTGCCGACACTTGTTGTAACGGGGATTATACATTTGATGTCGCCTGCCCAGTTACCGAAACGAGGTGTGGCCCTGGGTGTCTAGGTACCTTTAGGTGTTGCACTTTGAGAGATGTCCATGGAACGTGCATCGCCACAAGTGTTGCAAGAAATTGTGAAGGAGGCAATCAATCTCAGTGTGAAATAAATTATCCCAACTCTTACTGTGCGGCTTTTCTGGGCGTAGCAGAAGATAACTGCTCTTGGTCATCACCCCCGCCCCCACCTCCACCAACTGGCACTCCTCCACCCCCACCTCCGCCGGGCGTTACACCAACGGAAACTCCACCTCCACCGCCGGTTATCGGAAATCCTAGGCCTACCCCTTATGTACCTTGTGACGAAGTAAGGTCTCCTGAATTTCACTCACTTAGGCCCTATCAGGCAAGCCCTTGCAACTTAGGCTATGAAGACTTGGCTCTTTTTTGCGGAAACGATCTAATCATTTCTGACCCCCGTACGGTAACCAAAACATTTTCCCTCCTCGTTGTTCCTATCCCCCGCTGGAATGGTAGTTATTCTTATGAAGGTAATCCAATAGGCCCAGCTTGTTTTACGGATGATGACTGTGATATAGGATCAAGTTGTGTAAGCGGACGCTGCTCGCCTGGAAACTGTAAGGACAACGGCGACGGAACAGAAACCTGTTGGTTTAATATAGAGCGTATACGAAACATTGCAATTGATTTAAAAGGGGCATTTCTACCCATCATGGGTTTTACCGAACCTTCAATCGGATCAACTTCTCGCCCTGATCGGGTAATTAACAGTGTTTTTCAATCAGAGACAATGGACGACGCTGAGAAAGTTAACGAGTACGTCAGCTGGTATTTGCATAGCATAATTGGACGCGCCGAGTACGACCCACCAGACCCTGACACTATCGAGGGTAGAAGTCGCATAATTGATTTCTCAGGACCTTTAAAAAGACTTCTTTCGGCATTTAACCAGGAAGATATAAGGCAAGATGAAATCGACGACGCCCAAGCATCTGTAAATTGTGATCCCAACGCGGACCCTCGGGATCCAGACTGTATTAGACATAATCAAGTAGTTGTTTGTACAAATTCCTTGGGTCTTCCTACTCATTGCTACCCTCCACGCCCGGGAGTAACTCAACGACGCTTGACTAGTGTCCCAAGCAGTCACCGCGAATATATTCCCTTCTCATCAACCGAGGATCGATTGGGTAAATCGCAAATAGCAACCTATTCTATACAACCCGCGCTATCTTCTACATTTATAATATTGTCCTCTGCAATCTTAAGTCAAACACCAGCAACGCTATATTTTGCCCATATGCAGGAAGGGTCAGAACTTGCCCAAATACTACAGGGATTATTTGCCTATGAAGGTGCTAACCTTGAAGCAGATCCGGAACCTGCAATTGTTTCTACTTCTGACTTTTGTGACCTACGCGGAATTCGTTCAAATCCGGGGGATAACTTGTTTGCCGGCGAAATAACCGCCACCGTCTCATACAATGCTATGCTCTCCTGCACCTATGTTGAAGAAGGAAGCGGACTTTCCGGGGACCCAAACAATGGAAATTTATGCCGATTTTTCACCGGAGCAGATTGTATCCCCGACGTTCCTGATAACTACGAGTGTAGTGAATATTACGGCAGGTTTGACTGCGAGTCAGGGTTTGACTGTGCAAGAGATTGTAACCCGGTACCCACTGGGTATGCATGTGACATTGCTTTTGCTAACGCTTTATGTGCACCTAATGACTGGACTTGTGATACTGTAATCCCAATCGCCCCTCCTAACAATTGTCCTGCCGGGCGTCGTTGCTGCCAAGGATATAGTCGGCCATTAGATCCTCTCCCGTTCCCCCTGCAGCAGGAGTGTACTATCCCCGTTCAGATTGCCTTTAGAACGACAACAGAAACTCCATTGGCCGAGGACGTTTGGAAAAGGCTGGTTGCAAACCCAGTGAGTGTCTTCAGAAGAATATTTCCTCAAATTGAAGACGAGGAAGGAAGACCAATAACAAGGCTTTTTGACATGCCGGCAGCAACCAGTGTTATATATAGCGGCGAGGGAGTAATTGTTGCCGGAAATCCAGGGAGTGGTCGACCTGCAAACCAAGCTGAACTTTACTTCCCCCATATTGGAGGTGTACACGAGTACTTTCTAAAGTGCATACAAAAGACACTCCGTCCAGAAGGATTTGGTGAAGGCTGTATTTCAGGTCCAGAACCTCTTGTCGGTCTTGCTTCTGGAGACTGTGCTACTCCACCGCCATCAGGTGCCATTGGCCCCGGTGCGGGAAGATGCCAACCCGGAACAGGGTTTTGCAGCCCGGGTAATTTGGGTGCTTTTGGCAGCTTAGCAACGGAAGCATCCATCATTTGCAATATGGAATCAGGAGGAAACCCCAATGCTCTAAACTGCGGTTGTTTTTTGGGAAGATCGGTCGATTACAGCGTAGGCCTTTTTCAGATAAACCTCTTGGCACATTGCTCGGGTGCAATGAGCTACACTTGGTCCCCACCTTCTTGTACAGTTTTAGACCAATCGAAAGTGGATGCGTGTCTTGAGAGGTTTTTCGACCCAGATGAGAATATTCAGTACGCGGCTGGTCTTAGAAGAAGGCGTGGCGATTGGGGAGATTGGGCGGGAACTGCCCGACCATGTGGGCTTTATTAATTTATGACAAAAAGGAAAAAGTTTAAGTATCAGTTCAAACCAATTCATCTTTTGGTCTTTGCAATTATTCTTTTAATATTAAGTTTGGCAGTTGCTAGTAAAGGCGGTTTATCTGAAATCACCAATCTAAATAGACAGAATAAAGTAAGCGGTACGGGTTCTAAAAAAGAAAGAGTAGAAATTTCGGGAGTAAAAGTTGCCGATTTCATTGGTAAAACCAGTCAGGATGAATCTCCAGGTTATTACACGATAGCAAAAACCCCTGACTACCACATTTTCTTTCTAGCAGCCGATGAACTTTTCTTCATCTCAATAACCAGTTATCCTTTCGACGAACACCGAGCAAATGCTGAGCAAAAACTTTTAGAAGTCCTTGCAATAACCGAGGACGACTCCTGCAAGTTAAATGTCGATATCACGACTCCTTCTTATGCAAATCCGGATAAGGCGGGTGAAGTTTACAATCTAAGTTTTTGCTCAAATAACAATTGACTTGTGACATGTGACAATTGACTTTATGAAGAAGTTCAGATTCAGGAAGTTCCAAGTTTATAAGGATGCGCTTAAATTTAGAAGCGATATAAAAATGCTAGTCAAGAATTACTTTCCAAATTACGAATTTTATTTATTGGGCGATCAGATAATAAGGGCCGCAAACTCTATTATATTAAACATAGCTGAGGGAGCTGATCGAAGTACAGATAAAGATTTTGCAAACTTTCTGAATAAATCACACACATCCCTTAATGAGGTGGTCTCTTGCCTTGATATGGCACTTATAGATAAATATATTACTGAAAAGGTGCATGCAGAGCAGAATATCTTGAAAGGGCTGAAAACCTAGCAAATCAACTTACAGCTTTCAGAAAAAAATTATTATCTAGTAATTAAAAAGTCACATGTCAATGGTCAAAGGTTAAGTGAATAAGTATTGTTGTAGTTTTTAGTATGTAGTATTATGAAACTGAACATGTTTAAAAAAATCCTCCTCTCTTTCCTGACATCGATTCTTGTCCTTGTTACCATTGCTCCCTATTTCTCTCCTGCACGAGCGCAAGGATTACCTGATACCTGGTATGCTCCAGAGTTTGGAACCTATGTTGATAGAGTTTACGACGAATCTAATCCCGAGGAAATTTTTGGCGAGCGTTATACTCACGCTCAAGTTGTTTGGATACTTCACTCATTAACAGCGGTTCTTCTACCCGAATTTGTCATAACTTGTATGACTATAGACGACCCAGCTGATGCAGGAAGTTGTTTTTTTGGTGCATGGGCCGCAATAACAGCGGTTTTTGACTATTCTCCAAGAAACACTAATTTTGCAAGTACATTTAACTCTCTTGTCTCTGAAAATAGAATATCGGGAGTCGGTTATTTTAAAGAATTAGCCGAAAAATTCCACATAGTCCGTGAGGCAAAAGCACAAGGGTTTGGATTTGATAATCTTTCTCCTATAAGACAAGTCTGGTCTGCCATACGAGATATTTCCTATTTCTTACTAATATTTGCCTTCATAGTTATGGCATTTATGATAATGTTTAGGGTAAGAATTTCTCCTCAAACAGTCATTACTGTCCAGTCCGCCTTACCCCGTCTTATACTTATACTTATACTTATAACTTTTTCTTATGCTATCGCGGGGTTTGTGGTGGACCTTGCTTATCTTACCTTGGGACTAGTCGCAATACTTGGCAGCAACTTAAGCGATCTGACCACTCTAGAACTATTCAGTACATTAATTACCTCTCTACCTATCATTTCCATGTTTATGATTCCCTTTATTGTCTCTTTTTATTTTATTGTTCACCCTAGTGTTTTGGGAGCTCTTTTTTCCGCACCAATTATTATATTAGGGGCAATCATATCAATCATACTTTTTATACTTCTTTTAATAATTGCGATTAGAATGCTATGGCTTTTGATCAAAACATTTATTAACGTTGTGATTCTCATTGCAGCTGCTCCGCTTTTAATTCTTTTCGGAGTCTTTCCAGCCGCAGGAGGATTTAGTACATGGCTTAGAAATCTTGCTTCGCATGTTTTGGTCTTTCCTGCAGTAATAAGTTTGGTTTTCCTGGCTCATTACGTATTTTGGAGCTCACTAAGCGATGGAACCTGGCTCAGCACGTTTTTTTCATCGGACGACAGTCTCAATCCTTATAGAATCCCAACGTCCACAAACACGGGTACGATTGAACTACCCGGATTTAACCTTGGCGACTCAACTTTGTTTGGAGCAATCGTAGCAATAGGCATCATAACTTTGGTCCCTGCGGTTGGCAGCATTATTCAAGGTTTCATCTCCGGTCGTCCATTTGCCTACGGCACCGCCATCGGCCAAGCAGTTGGACCGATAGGTGCTGCTTGGGGCTCCGGCCCAATTTCGGGAGTTAGAAAAGAATTAAGCTTCCAGTCGGGTGCGGCAATGGCAAGTGGTTTAGCGGATTCAAGAGTCGGTCGATGGCTACCTCAAAGTTGGAGTACTGCTTTAAGAAATGTCGGAAGATCACGCAGTTAAGTCTTGAAAGTTAGGCAATTGAATAAGATAGGTTTTTCCTTTTCTTTTTCTCAATTTCCTCATCAATATCTTCTAAAGACCTTCTTGAATATCTGGCTCTAATAAGATTAGTGTTTAAAGCCCTTCCCATATCAGTCAAGCTTTCCATATAGCCAGCAAACCTTCTCGCGATTTCAACACCCGCACCCGTATCGCCTCTTGGAGCATATTCAAGCAAAGATACTTCTGTGTTTCTAGCCTTCCTTTTAACGCTGCCTGGGTAAAAAACACCCGGCTCTGCCGAGCTTTTTAACAAATTTTCCTGAAACGCTAAACCCAATGACGCTAACAAAGGAATAAAAGCCCTGGCTCCTTCATTCTCGGCCAAATTTCTTGTTGCAAGGGTAACTCTTTTCATCAACTCATCGAATTCAAGCATTCTTGGAACACTTTCTCTAGGTACTCCTAAAAATTCTGCCATAGTGTCTCGGTCGAGTGGTTGTGAAATTAGTTTCAACAATTTCGCTGCCTGGCTCCAATCTATGTAACCTTTTCTGTAAAAAACGTCATCATCAATAGCGGCGTATGGCATCTCAGACATTCCTTTACCTTCATAAACTAAATCTAAAATTCTTTTTCCTTTATGATCATAATCACTGTCGTCTATTTTCGCCATGTTAAGAAGCCCCAAGTCAAGCTTCGCTGGAACTTCGTGAATATATAATTCTTTGCCAAGAAAGGTAACTTTCCAGTTTCCGTATTTATCTAAATCCGGAACCCAGCCGGGCTCGTGGTGATTTATCCACCGAGAAGTTCTTTTAGAAAGTGGAAGCATTCCTCGCGTCCAGTCCTTCCATTTATTTCCAGCCTCTGACCTTAACCAATGAAGCGGTGTGGAAATATCTGTTGCTGCTTTAGGTCCACCTTCAGAAACGCCGCGAGAGGTTATTTTCGTTTTCTCTTTCCACATCACTTCATACCCAATTTTCCCCTCCATAATTTCCTTAGCTTTTTTAATTGTTTGCTTATCTATTTTTTTTTCTTCCCCATCTAAAACCAATACTTGATAAGCAAGCTCTTTCTCTTTATTGTCGTTTATTAACTTCTCCCACTTTGCAAGATCATCTACTGTTACTTCATGTACTGTACCGCCAATGCCTTCATCCTTATAATCAAAACCCCAACCAATCCCTGCGGCCTCTGCCGTGTATAGAGCAAAAATCCTCGAAATGTTAATAATATGGTCATTCAGAAGATCAATCGTTATTCCATCTTTAATATCTTTTGTAATATCCTTTGCGCACGCTCGCGCTTCCTCTTCAATATCAATTTCTCTTCTTTCATCTTGCAGCGCATCCCATAAAAAAATTTCTTTCTTAGAACCATCCGGCCCATCAACCTGAACTTTTCTGTCCATCATCCAACTTACCTTGGCCATAATCTTATCAACACTATGCGGGGTCGAATATACAACAAAGGGGTTATCAATCTCGTATGGAGTTTCTTTAAGCAAGGCAACCTTATTACCACCTATAAAGTTTGCCCCAACAAATTGTTCATAACCATCTTTATCAACAGTCTGCTCATCCCCTATAAAAACTTTGTCACCCGACCCCACTCTCCAATCAAGCTCGGTAATGATGTCATTAATGGAATCTTTTTCTCTATTGGCATCAACTTCCCACTTTACCCCGTCAACCCAAACAGCTTTGTTTTGGCGCAATTCCTTTTTTATTCTCTTTAAAACATCACCCTTTAACTCGTATTCTTTTCCAACTAGCACTTTTAGTTCACTATCAATCTCTAAAGCAGCCTTAAGGCCTTTGATAGCGCCTTCCGTGCTACCAAAAATCTCATCTATCGTTACCAACCAATCTTCTACCTTTTTCCCCTCTAATTCTTTAAATATCTTCTCCTTACTGTCAAAAACCGCCTCGATAAATGCAAGTTGTTTCTGGTTAATTTTATAATCGATAACTTCTTCTTCTACTTTTGTTCCCTCTAAAGTTTTATGTTGAGCAACAATATCTTTCCCTCCATTTCTACTCTTCACCCTATGTGCAGCTGCTATTGCCCTAAATATCGCTAAGGCTTCATCTTGCTTTCTTATAATTTCCTCTCCAAATTTCCACTCTCCTTCCACCTTTAGTCCACCCTCCGATAAAGAAGAAAAAACCTTTTTAAGATCTGTCATCCGAAGATCAATTCTTCCTCTTTTTTTAACTGTATATTCCAATTGGCCCATACCACTATGGAATTCTTCCAAAACCATACCCGCTGCTTTAAGCAATACAGCATTCCCCTCCATCCATTCTCTAAGTTTTTGCACCCTTTCTAAAATAAGCCTTGCTTTTTTAGCTTCTTCAGGAAGCCCTTCACCCTTTGCTAATTCACCTATAAGATCTTCTTCCAGGTGCGCCTCAAAATCCTGCATCATGTATATTCCACTATCTAGCGATCTGGTTTTAAAAGGTTCGATGTTGTTATTATCGCCAACCAGCTCGACTGCTTCTTTAATATACTTTTCTAAAACTCCTTCAACGTATTTTCTTTCCTGTTCATAACGATCTCCCTCTTCTTCAAGCGTAGGCTCTTTTTTATCAAGTTCTAATTCTTGTTCTTCCTCCTTTAGTTTTTGGGCACTCCGCTCAACATAATCTCTTGCCTGATCATCAATTGGAGGTGGTGTTCCCCATCCTAAATACTCTATCTTTTGTTTTAACTCTTTAGCCTTCGAAGAATCTTCTCTACCACTGGCTTCCAACAATGCCAGTTCCATGTTATAACGGGCTACCTTTACATACTCCTCATTCATACCGCCGAAATCAGGCGTGCTTCCCTCTAATAAACTTGTCGCCTCATGTTCCAATGAACCAACATTAATCCTTGAAACCCGCTCAATTGCCTGTACGTAATTATCCGTAACTTGAGCTTCAAGTAAAGCTCTTTTTGCACCCTCCAGTGCGCCTATTTGTTTTGCCTCAGTTATTAAAATCTGACGGGCCTCTTTTAGCCCTTTAAGAGTCGCCTTTTGAATTTCCGGGTCAGAATCAGGATTATCAAGAATTTCCTTAATTTTGTTTTGAATCAAATAAAAAAGACTTGCCTCGTAATCCCTTTGCTTCTCTTCTAATATAGAAGCTCGAATATTCTCTCCCTTTTTACCAGTTTTGTCGGCAGTAAGTTTATTATTGAGTTCTTCCTCTACCTTTTTCTCTAACTTTTTTTGTTTATCTTGTTTGCTAGACTCCTTTTTTTCCTCTTTCCCAACTTTCTTTTCTTCTTTCAGCTTCGGTTTCATCGCTTCAACTGGGGTATACTTGCCTGCTATTGATATTTCTTCTTGGTTTGTCATATATTAACTCTTTTATTATACAGTGTTACAGGTCATCTTGGAGAAAATTCCAGGGGTGTTTAGTTAATGCTTGTATCGAAGAATTAGCTTTCGCTATTACCATTTGCAACCTGAGCAGACTCTTCATTTTTAACTTCTTTTCTCTTTTTCTTCACCGTAAAAAGATCAATGAATCCTTCAGTTGAACTTTTTGGCAATCCTCCGCGCACAGAAGACCGATGTATCCCCCTGAAACTCTCCTGACCCTCATCTCGTTTTAGTAACTCCTCTATCAATTCGGGTGGTAGTTCACCTGGTTCTTGGTCTGTCATGGTTTATATTTTACCACCTCTTGGCAATCTTGTCTGTGAAAAAGGGTTCCTCTTGAAAATATACGTTCACAGAAAAGGCTTTAACTAAGGTAAAAGGTAAAAGAGAGCAGTCGAAATTATTGGAGAAGCAAAGAGAAGATTGATATAATAAGGTGTGGCTAAAATTCCTAAAAGCTTACAACCAATTCTTTGGTCGCGAGACGTAAACAATCTCAATCTCAAAAAAGATAGGGCGTATATTATTAATCAGATTTTAGCTTACGGAACAGCTGACCATCTTAAATGGCTGTTTAAGAATTATCCCCGAAGAATTGTGGTCAATACTTTTGTAGAAAAACCTATAAAAGTATATTCTCCCTCAGCATTTAATTTCGTCAAAACAATTCTTCTTTCTAAAGAAAAGGATATTAGGCAAGACAGATATGTCGAAAATCTACCTAGAAATATTCGATGAGGAAAGGCTTTGGGTTTTTGAAAAGCTTGTTTTTTTTAATAAAGTAGGGATTCTGGCGGGCGGAACAGCCATTGCGCTTCAAATTAAACACAGAAAATCTTTTGATTTTGATGTTTTTACCAAAAGTGAGATAACAGAACACCTTCGCCAAAAAGTCAGGAAAGTTTTAGGTTATACCTCCCGAATAATTAAGGATTCAACCAATCAAATAGACGTAATTACTCCCAATAATGTCAAAGTCACTTTTGTAAAACACCCCTCTCTTCCCTTACATCCCATTATTAAAACCGACTCAATTAGTCTGTTTTCTCTCCCTGATTTAGCAAGCAACAAAGCTTACACAATCGGGCGTCGAGGCACATGGAGAGACTATGTTGATCTGTTTTTTCTTCTAAAAGAAGGGCACGTAACTCTAGGCTCTGTAATAAAAGAGACAGAGAAACGATTTGGAGCGGAGTTTAACCAAAGATTATTCTTGCAACAGCTTTTGTACACAGCGGATCTCGTAGAGTTTGGAATAGATTACATAGGAAGAAAATATAAACCGCAACAAATAATAGATTATTTTGAAAAGGTCGTAAAAGACTTCTCCAAAACTAAATTTGCTATTTAGAGAACGAGACCCAGCTGTCTTCTGTGAAAAAGGGTTCCTCTTGAAAATATACGTTCACAGAGTAGGCTTTAACTAAGGTAAATGGTAAATGGTTAAGGGTAAAAGAAATTACTATAACTCAAATAATTTAGGCTATAAAAAACTTATTCTTTATCAAAAAGCTAAAGAACTCGTATTGCTCGTCTATAAATTAACCGCAAAATATCCAAAATCTGAATTATTTAACCTTGTAACTCAAATGAGAAGAGCTTCGGTTTCAGTCTTGGCAAACATTGTTGAAGGTTACTCTAAAGAAAGCTCAAACGAATACGCTCGGTTTCTGACAATTGCAATTGGGTCTATCACCGAACTTGAGGTCTTACTCGACTTATCACAAGACCTTAAATTTATTACTCGAGAAGATCAAAAAAATGTATATAATTTATTACAAGACACTAAGAATTTACTTTATGGTTCACGAAAAGCGGTTAGATTGAAGGCAAAAAAGTAACTTTTACCATTTACTCTCTAGCCTTTTACCTTTACTCATGGCTCAAGATCACATACTAGTCGAAGAACAGCATCCGATACCCCA
>C687J35164_10000243_pt1 | contig 19250 bp, 16 predicted proteins | sample RifCSP13_3_FD_35164 | JGI IMG/M metagenome (IMG submission 35164)
ACCGCTGTCACTGGGACAGCTCACCTGGCGCCGTTTTCGCCGGCACAGGATGGCGATCTTCGGTTCTGTCGTCTTATTTCTCATAGTGATCTACGCCTTCGGAGGCATGCTGGTTTTCAGCGAAGCTTACTCCAACCGCACCGAAACCGGCGCCCGTTTACAGGCGCCCTCCCGAGAGCATCCCTTCGGCACCGATACGATCGGGCGCGATATCCTGGCCAGAACCATCTATGGCGGGCAGATATCCATCCTTATCGGTTTAACCGCCATGCTGGTTGAACTGATCCTGGGCGTTAGCATAGGCGCGTTGGCAGGTTATTTCGGTGGCAGGTTAGACAGTGTGCTGATGCGCACCACCGAGGGGGTGCTGGTGATTCCACAAATTTTCCTGCTGCTGGTGATGGCGCGATATTTCGCCCAATCCATCCCCAACATCGAGTTCCTGGGCCGCACTTTCAGCGGCAGTGTCCTGGTCATCATTTTTGTGATCGGTATCACCAGTTGGCCTTACCTGGCGCGCATCGTCCGCGCGCAGTTTCTATCGGTGAAAGAAAATGACTTCATCCTGGCGGCGCGCGCCACGGGAACGTCCACCCGCGATATTATCTTTCGCCATATCCTGCCCAACAGCATTGCCCCGATCATCGTCTCCGCTACGCTTAGCGTAGCGGCTGCCATCACCCTGGAAGCGTATATCAGCTTCCTGGGTCTGGGTGTGCGCCCGCCTACCGCTACCTGGGGCAATATGCTGGAAGGTGCATATAACTATGTTGAATCCGCCTGGTGGCTGTGGTTCTTCCCCGGGCTATTAATCGCCATAATTGTGCTGAGCATTAATTTCCTGGGAGACGGATTGCGCGATGCCCTCGACCCGCACAGCCGGGCGATCTAACCGAAGGACACCGCTACGCATGGACCCGAAACGAATATTAGAGATCAACAACCTGCGCACCCGCTTTCACATCGCGGAGGGGACTGTGTATGCCGTGAACGGCGTTTCCTTTGCTCTCAACGCAGGGGAAACCATCGCCGTAGTTGGAGAGCGGCTGTGGAAAAACGGTGACGATGTTGTCCATCCTGGGTCTGATCCCCATCCCGCCCGGCGAGATCGCCAGCGGAGAGGCCTTGTACAATGGACATGATTTGTTGAAGATGACCGAAAGCGAGATGGAACAAATCCGCGGCAAGGACATCGCCATGATCTTCCAGGACCCGATGACCGCCCTCAACCCGGTCTTATCCATTGGTCGCCAGATAGGGGAGACCCTGCGAGTTCACCTGGCAATGGATAAACAGGCTATCCGCCAGCGTTCGATTGAGCTGCTCGAGCAGGTGGGCATTCCCGACCCAGCCCACCGGCTTAGCGAATATCCGCACCAGTTCTCTGGCGGCCAGCGCCAGCGCGCCATGATCGCCATGTCTCTGGCTTGCCTCCCCTCCATCCTCATCGCCGATGAGCCGACCACTGCCCTGGATGTCACTATCCAGGCTCAGATTGTCGAGCTGATCCAGCAATTTCGAGAAAAAATGGATATGGCGGTGATCTGGATCACCCATGACCTGGGGGTGGTGGCTGATATGGCAGAGCGTGTCCTGGTGATGTACGCCGGCTTCATTGTCGAAGAAGCCCTGGTCGATGACCTGTATGAAGACCCGCGCCATCCTTACACCCAGGCGCTGCTGGCTGCCCTTCCGCGCGTCGACCGCCGCCGGGATCGCCGCCTGCTCTCCATCCCTGGCGCACCGCCCAACTTGCTGGTCGAGCCCAAAGGATGCCCCTTCGCCGCCCGCTGTGAGCTGGTATTCGACCGCTGCCGGGCGGAGATGCCGCCTTTGATTCAGGTCGCGCCTAACCACCATCAGGCTGCCTGCTGGATCGACGTGACCACTGGTAGGAAGCGTTGAAATATCAGGAGATTACTCTTGGCTGCTCCCCCACCCATGCCTTCTGAGAATACCCAACCGCTGATTCAGGTTCGTCAGCTGAAAAAGCATTTTCCCATCCGGCAGGGGTTGATCTTCGAGAAAATAGTCGGTGCGGTCAAGGCAGTAGATGGTATTAGCTTTGATATCCACCAAGGCGAGACCCTTGGGCTGGTAGGTGAGAGCGGCTGCGGAAAAACGACTGCCGGGCGCACGATCCTGGGGCTTTATCCGCTCACCGATGGATCGGTGCAAATATCTGGCATAAACGTGGAAAATGTCGACAAAGAGAACTTGAAACTCCTGCGCCGCAAAGCACAGATGATCTTCCAGGATCCCTACTCCTCGCTCAACCCGCGCTGGACGGTGAGCGCCATTATTGGCGAGCCGCTGCGCGTCCACAAGCTGCTGGCGGATAACAAAGCCCGCACCGAACGCGTCCACGAGCTGATGCTCAAGGTAGGACTCAGCCCACGCCTGATTAACCGCTTCCCGCACGAATTCTCCGGCGGACAGCGCCAACGCATCGGTGTCGCCCGGGCCCTGGCCTCCGATCCAGAGTTCATTGTTTGCGACGAGCCGATCTCCGCCCTGGATGTCTCCATCCAGGCCCAGGTAGTCAACCTTTTGGAAGACCTGCAAGATGAGTTTGGCCTGACATATCTGTTCATTGCCCACGACCTGAGCATGGTGCGCCACATCTGCGACCGCGTGGCGGTCATGTACCTGGGTGTGATTGTTGAGCTGGCGGATCGCAACGAGCTGTACGAGAACCCCTTGCATCCTTACTCGCAGGCGCTGCTCTCGGCGGTNCCCGTCCCNGACCCCAAGACGAGTCGCAAGCGCCAGCGCATCATCCTGCCTGGTGACGTGCCCAGCCCGATTAACCCGCCCTCCGGCTGCCGCTTCCACCCGCGCTGCCCGATCGCCAAGGACCACTGCTCGAAGCTGGAGCCAGAATGGCGAGAGATCACCCCCGGGCATTGGGTCGCCTGCCACGAGGTTAAACCGTAGGGGGAGGCAGGTTGAACCTTGAACAACTGCTCACCATCCCGTCTGTCGACATGGAGGGAGGTTTCGATATCTCGCCAGATGGAAAGTACGCGGCATTTTCCTGGAATCCATCCGGGCAGCCAGAGCTCTACCTGTTGCCACTGGATGGCTCTACCCCGCCCCAGCAAATAACCCACGGGCCAGGTGGGAAGTTCGCCCCCAGATTCTCCCCGCAGGGGAACCGGCTGGCTTACGCCGTCGATCTGGATGGCAGCGAGGCCTTCGATATTTGGGTCTGCGACCTTTGGCAGGGCAGCCACTCGAACCTGACCCCAGGCACCCCTGAAGCCANACAACTCAATTTCAGCTGGTCGCCAGACGGTGCCCAGATCGCCTTTGTGTGCGACCGCTCCGGGCAGTTCGACACGTATGTCCTGCCGTCTGGTGGAGGAACAGCGCGCCGGGTGCTGGCATTGCCCCATCCGGATTGGGATGTGCGCTGGTCGCCGGACGGGGTCCACCTGGCCGTCGTTTCGGAATCGCGGGGTCAAGACTACATGGTGACGATCGTACCCCTACAGGATGGCACACAGTATTCGTTGATGGCGGAGGGGGAAATCATCAACGCCAGGCAGGCGCGTTGGTCGCCAGACGGCAGGCGCCTGGCTTTCTCATCAGATTTCCACGGATTCTATAACATCGGTATATATGACCTGGAAAGCGGCGCGATCGCCTGGGTCTCCAGGGGCGATGTGGATAGCAGTACACCAGATTGGGCCTCAGACGGGGGACGGCTGGCTTTCGTTGACAACAACGGGCCAGACAGCTGGATCACCGTACACGACCTGGACGGTGGAACATGTACCAACTATCAGGTCGATCACGGGGTGCACTTCACGCCGCGCTTCACTCCGGACGGGCGCCAGGTGGTCGTTTTGTTTGAGAACCCCTACCGGCCCAGAGACCTGTGGCTGCTCTCCCTGGATTCGGGCGAGTGCCAGCAGTTGACAAGCTCATTACCCATCTCGCTGCACAACCAGGAATTCGTCTTTCCAGAACACATCTACTATCCCGGCCTGGATGGCACTCCGGTTCCGGGCCTGCTTTTCAAGCCAGAAGGAACAACCAGTGTGCGGCCGGCGGTGATCTACATTCACGGGGGTCCGAACTGGTTGTACCGGTTCTCATGGGAGCCCTTCATCCAGCATTTGACCAGCCGCGGCTGGATCGTGCTGGCGCCCAATTATCGCGGTTCGACTGGTTATGGTCGTGATTGGCAGCTGGCCAACCGCTTCGACCTGGGCGGGGTCGACACTGCCGATGTCGTTGCAGGGGCGCACTACCTGGTGCGGGAGGGCTTTGCCGACCCAAAGCGTATCGCCGTCACCGGGCGCAGCCACGGAGGTTACCTGACCATGACCTGCCTGACGCAGTACCCGCAGCTATGGGCGGCTGGCGCGGCGGTAGCGCCCTTCCTGAATTGGTTCACCTCCCATGCGAATTCGCGGGTGGACCTGCAGCACTGGGACCTCGAGAACATGGGGGACCCAGAACGGAACTACGACCTGTGGCAGGCGCGTTCGCCGTTCTTCTTCCTCGACCAGATCCAGGCGCCGGTCCAGTTGATCTGCGGCGGAAACGATCCACGCTGCCCACCCTCTGAATCGATCGCCGCCCAGCAGGCGTTGCAGGCGCTGGATAAACCAGTGGACCTGGCGCTGTACCCGGACGAGGGGCACAGCTTCTTAAAGATAGAAAACATTTTGGATGCGGAGAAGCGCCGGGTATCTTTTCTGGCACAAGCCTTGGAAGAGAAAGGAGCGACGCAGCGATGATCAAGCTGAGCATGTTTGACGAGGAGCAGGTGAAGGCGATTCATGAAGCCACATTGCGTGTATTAAACGAGACAGGGGTGGTCTTGGCCCATCCTGAAGGGCGAAGGCTGCTTGCGGATGCCGGGGCAACGCTGACTCAACAGCGCGTCCTGCTGCCACCTGACCTGGTGGAGCAGGCAGTCGCCCAGGCACCCAAAACTGTGACGATCCGCGGCCGGGGAGGGGGGAGCCGCACCCTGGGGGATGGGAACCTGCACTGGCACAACCTGGGCGGGGCGCGCGATGTGTACGACGCCAGCAGCGGCGGGAAACGCTCGGCTGTCCTACAGGATGTGCGCGATAGCGCCCGGCTGCTTGACGCCCTGGAGAACGAGAGCACGGTCACGCCTTTCTTCACTCCCAAGGATGTACCCGGGGAACTCATGTCGCTGGCGATGTACCGCCATAGCCTGCCGCACACCACCAAACCGCTACAGGGGCCGGGTGTGCAGAACGCGGCCGAGGTGCGCTATGCCGTAAACATGGCAGAAGTGATCGGACCACCGGCAGAAATGCTTTCACTGAGCGTCTCGCCGGTCAGCCCATTGTATTTTCCGGACGACGCCGCAGCGGCGATTATCGAGATCGCCCGGCTGGGTATCCCGTTTGCTCCTTTACCCTGCCCGACCGCCGGGACGACCGCCCCGTTCTCGATCTCCGGCGCGCTGACCCAGCAGAACGCAGAAGTCCTGGCTGCATTAGTACTGGCGCAGGTGATCCACCCTGGGCTGCCCGTGGTTTACTGCGGCAGGCTGGCGATGATGGAGCCGCGCACGGGCATATCCGTATGGGGCGGGGTGGAGCTGGGATTGGCTTCTGCCGGCACCGTCCAGCTGGCTCACCATTACCACCTGCCGGTCAATGTATATGGGTTCTCGACCAACTCGCATGTTCTGGATGTCCAGAACGGCTTCGAACGGGCCCTCAACGCGGCCATCCCAGCCCTGGCGGGCGCGGACGAGTTGTCCGGGATCGGCGAGATGGAGGCGGGGGTAATGGGATCATACGCCCAGATGGTGGTCGACAACGAGATCGCCGCCAGCGTGGCACGGCTGAGGCGCTCCTTCTCCACAGAGGCAGACGCCCTGGCGGTCGAGGTGATCGCTGCAGTCATGAACGGTACGCATAACTTCCTGGGACAGAAGCACACCCTCCGTTATTTGCGCGCCGGGGAAGTGCTGCTTACGGAGCTGGCCGAGCGACGCCCCTGGGAAGTCTGGGAGCGTGAAGGACAGGAAGGGATGTCTGAGCGGGCTCAGGCGAAGGCCGAGCACCTGCTGGCGACTCACCATGTCCCCGACCTGAGCCCGGAGCAGGAGCGCGAGCTAGACGCTATCCTGGAAGCAGCTGAAAGAGAACTGGTATAGAATTTAACTTCCCGGAAGTTCAGAATTTCCGGGAAGTTGTGGTCTGGGTCATTTCCCACGCACCGAACCGGCCAGTTTTTCCAACCGCATGAAGAGCGGCTCGTCCAGCTGGATATGCAGCACCTCAGCCACGACCTGCGTCCAGCCGTGTACGAAATACAGCCAGCCATCTTCCACAGTCAGATTTCGGCTCTCTTTTTGTTGCACAGCCTGGTGCAAGAAATCCAGCTCGCCGCGATAATTGAACTCCCAGGCAATACCGTTCTTGGGAAATAAACCCTCGTCGCTGATCGGTGAGCCAGGCGTGTCCTTCCCCATACCAGTGGCATTGATCACGATGCTGTAATCCGGCAGGGATCCCATGATCTCATCGTTGCGCCGGGCATTCTGGTTACAAATATAGACGACTTCGATGTCGGTTTCCAGGCTTGCCACCATTTCCTGCATGCGGTCCAGGCGCCCTTGCGAGCGGTTCACGACGATAAAACGCTCCGGACGGTCGCCGGGATGCTTTTTATTCATCAAGTGAAGCAGGGTGGCAACGGATGAGCCACCCGCCCCGAAAATGAGTATATGCCCACCGGTGCGGGCGAAGTAATGATTGGTTACGATGGCGTCTATGCTCAGGCCAGCCGAGATCGGATCTTTGGCGTGACCGATGAGTTTTTCATCCTGCTTTGAGAGGCTAGAGACTTCTCCACAAATCTGCGCGTACGGATCTAAGGTATCGAACATATCATGGGCCGCCTCGAAAAGGTCGATTTTGTGGGTGGTTACGAGAGCCCCGAGTGAGAGCGGATCATACTTGATCTGGGCGACAGCTCGACGGTACTCCTCAGGGTCGGCGTGGATCTGCAGGTCCATCCCTTCAAGAACGATCTGCGGGAGACCAAGTTCCATCATCCATAGGGGGAACACTTTCATAATAGAAGATTTGCCCGTGGTAACGCCGATAAAATAGAAAGTTGGCTGGGTCTTGGTGACGATTTTATATCGAGTGGCTGTGATGGTGTCCGACATTGAATATTCTCTTCTGAATAGTAATTAATTCGAGCGGGCGTCCTGCACTGCTTTGACGAACTCACGTGCCCGCTGTTCGATCTGTGCGAAGCGACCTTCTTTTGCCCAGGCGGTCGGGCAAAGCTCGCTGCCCGCGCCGACGCCGAAAACGCCGGCCGCGAACCAGTCCGCGACGTTCTCCACACTGACCCCACCCGTAGGCATGATCTCAATAAAGGGGAAGGGGCCTTTGAGGGCTTTTATGTAGGCTGGCCCAACCAATGAACCCGGAAAAACCTTTACGACGTCTGAACCCATGCGGTGAGCCTGGTAAACCTCGCTCGGGGTGAGAGCGCCGATCATCACCGGCAATCCGGCAGCTACCATCGCCGCCCCCAACTTGGCGCAGCAGATCGGGCTGACCAGGAAGCGGGCGCCAGCCTGCTGCGCCTCTTCTGCCTGTTCCGGTTCGGTCAGGGTGCCCATCCCCAACACGATCTGCTCTCCAAATTGCCGATCGAGTTCTTTCACCACCTGTGGCGCGTTGGGAGTCGTATAGGTGATCTCGATCCCCTGGACTCCACCTTTGACCAAAGCCGCAACCATCTCCAGCGTGAGGTCTACCGATGGGCCGCGGATCACTGCGATCAGGCCGATCTGTTTGAGTTTCGCCAGCGTTTCTTCTTTCAATTTATTCCCTCGATGGGTATAGGATATTTAGGTGGTAAGCCGCGCAAGACCGCCAGACAATCGCGCAGAGCCATCCGGCCCATAGCATTGGTGGCACCGTCAGTGTGTGAACCGCAATGCGGAGTAGCAATAACCTGAGGCAATTGTAGCAAGGGGTTGTCGACTCCCGGAGGTTCGCGGGAAAAGACATCCAGCGCAGCCCCGCGCAGTTTGCCGGATAGGAGTGCCTCAAGCAGTGCGGCTTCGGAAAGGATCTCCCCGCGAGCTGTGTTGATCAGGTAAGCTCCGGTTTTCATTTTTTCAAGAAAGGCTCGATCCACTAACCCGCGGGTTTCTGGTATGAGTGGTAGATGCAGAGAAAGAAAGTCAGCCTGGCTGATAACTTCTAGCATTGGCAGCAACTCCACCCGGTGTTGGCGGGCAAAGTCGCTGTCTGCCAGCGGGTCGTGGGCGATCAGGCGGCAATCAAAACCGCCCAGCCGCTGGACAACCTGCTTGCCGATGGCGCCCAGGCCCAAAAGACCTACCGTTTTACCCTCCAACGTCATACCGCTCCAGCGCGGCCATTCTCCCTGCCGGGTGACGGCTGCTGCTAAGGGGAGATTCCGCCCAAGGGCCAGGATCAGCCCTACGGTCAATTCGGCGACCGAGACGGCGTTTGCTCCGGGAGTGTAAGTGACCACGATGCCGCGTTGGGTCGCCGCAGCCAGATCCAAATTGTCCAGGCCGACCCCGTAACGGGCGATAACCTTCAATCTATTCGCAGCCTGCAGGGCAGCCGCGTCGATGACATCCACTCCCGCAATATAACCATCGATGCCGGGCAATAATCGGGCCAGCTCTGGCGATGTAAGCGACCGGCCGGTGGTGTTGTAGACCACATCCCCGACTTCCTTCTCCAGCTCGCTGCGCAGGCGCGGGTCATCTCGGGAATATGAGGTGGGTGTCACCAGGACGCGACAGGATTTCAGATCCTTCACCGCTTTACACCTGGCTTTTCCAGCGTGGGTTGTCGATGACCTGCACCTGGCCATCGATCTCGACGACCAGCTTGCGAAAGCCTTGTCGTTCGATGGTTTCATAGTCGTGGCCGGCATGGCTGGGATAAACAAAGAACGTCACCAGGTCCTGATCGGTTCCGGTGTTCACCGAACGGTGTGCCCAGCGCGGCGGGACGTAAAGGACTCTTCCTGGATATAGGTGCTCGACAGCCCAGTCCCCTTCTGGAGTTTCCATGACCAGCTGCCCTTCACCTTTCAGGCAGTAATATACCTCGGCCGTATTCAGGGTGTTGTGGAAATGGCCCTTGGTCATGAAATATTCGTTACTCACCTTGCCGGGGTGCACGATAGAAATCCCGAGCGATAATTCCCCAGTAACTTCAGGGCGCTTAACCTCATAAACCTCATAGACAAGCGTGTTACCCGCGCCCAAGCTGCGTTCATACGCTACCTGATCGTAAAATTGACCTTTCAAGTCGGACAGGGCGCGCAGGAGGTGATGGTCGTATCGTGAAGGGATGGCTTGGGGAATATTAAGCTCGAATGTAAACGGTTTATCCATAGATATTTGTCTTCAATGTCAAGGTTGGTCCTTCAATGAACTATCCTAAGATCTTTCACGGTTCGATGACGACTTTAAGTGAATGCCGGTTTTCCGCTTCAGCAAACGCCTGAAGGGCAGCTTCCAGGGGGAAGCGAGCGCTGATTAAGGGGGAAAGATCGATCCTCCCGGAGTTGACGATGGTAGCTGCCTGGCGGCAATCCTGGGTGCTACAGGCGGTCGTACCAGTGATGATAAGTTCCTTATAATGCACAAGGTTCGAGTCGAGATTGATAGTCGGTTTGTCTTTCGGCAATCCGCCAAAGAAGTTGATGCGTGCTCCAATAGCCGCCAGTTGAATGGCTGCTTCCTGCCCGGAATGCGCCGGGGCGGCGACAATCACCACATCGGCTCCAATGCCCTGGCTTTCTTCCGACACGATCCGAGCCTGATCTTCCCGGTTTAGATCGATCGTCCGGTCGGCTCCCAGCTGGCGTACCTGCTCCAGCCGATCGGGAATCAGGTCGCTGACCAGGATCTTGCCAGCGCCCTGCAGACGGGCATACAGGGTGTGCATGACGCCAATTGGCCCGGCGCCCATGACCAGGACAACCTCACCCGGGCGAATGTGCAGGGCGTTCTGCCCACGCACGACGCAGGCGAAAGGCTCAATTAACGCGCCCACGGCAGGATCGATGTCCTCCCGGATGGGCATCAGATTACCCTGATAGATCGCTGCATTGGGAATGCGCAGGTATTCGGCAAAGGCACCGTCAACAGAGATACCGATGGCGCCGTAATCAGCGCACAAATTGTTATCCCCCGAAACGCACTGGCGGCAATGCCCGCAGCCCCAATTAGGCGCCACGAATACCCGTTGGCCAACCTGGAAACCCTTGACGTTCTTACCCACCTCGACAATGTCCCCGACCGTCTCGTGGCCAGGGATACGCACCGTTCCGAGAGGGAATTTGCGGTGGTGCCCGTGGTAGATGCGCAGGTCGGTGCCGCAGATGTTGGCATCCAAGACCTTCAACAAGACCTCATCCGTTCCAATTTCAGGCATGGGGACTTCCTCGACCCGGATATCGTTTGGTCCGTGATAGACTGCCGCGAGCATATCAGCCTCCCCTCGCCTCAAATCTGCGCCACTTCAAAGACTTCCCGCAAGTAGACCGGGCGTTCCTCCAGGAAGGATTTTGTCCCGGCCAGAACCCCAGCGAGAGCCCAACGCCCGTCTTCACCACCCACCCTGGGGGGCGTTTCGCTGAGGACGCATTCGGCGAAGTGGTGCATCTCTTGGATATATGCCTGGCTGAACCGTTCCGGCCAGGTGCGGTAAATTGGGATGGTCAAGCCCTGATCACGGTTCGTGCAGACCACAATCGCCTGACCCTTTAATTCACCGATCTGCATGATGCCTGATTCTCCCACGATCTCGACGCGCGCATCGTAGCCATAACCGCAGGGGCAAATCCCTGAGATACATCCCAACCCCCCACCTTCAAAGCGGATGTTGACCAGCACATTGTCATAAAAATTGGGTGTGTCTACATTGCGAGAGGGGCCTTTGAAATTGGCCACCTCGGTGTACACCCTTTCCAGGTTGGAACCCATCAACCAGCGTACGGTATCCCAATCATGACTGTTGACCTCAGCCAGCATTCCGTTAGATGTACGCAGGTCACGCGCCCAGGGCGGGGGAAGCCCTGGGCCATGCGTCAAGGATTTGATCATCATCGGCCGGCCGATTTCGCCGGCCTGGATGCGTTCCGCTGCCGCAGTGAACTCAGGATCGAAGCGGCGCATAAAGCCTAGTTGTAGAAAAACGCCAGCATGCTGGACGGCGGCAATGATCTGATCGCATTCTTGCAGGGTCAGGGCCATAGGCTTTTCCAGGAACACATGCTTGCCTCGTTCGGCAGCCATTATCGCCAGCGGTTTGTGAGTGGGGGTGGGTGTGGTGATCACAACTGCGTCAAATTTGCTTTTCTCCAAGGCGATCTCCAGTGAAGCGAAGCGCCCCGGGATACCAAACTGCTCGGCAGTACCCTGAAGCGCTTCTCCGAAGGGATCGACGATTGCCACTACCTTCACATGCGGAGTGTATTTTACCAGGGAAGTTATATGCAAATTCCCCGCTCTACCTGCTCCAATGAGGCATACCTTGAGTACATCCATGATCCAATCGATCTCCTTAACCAAAGCTGTGAAAGGCATTGCTTAACGTAGCCTGCCAGCTGATGTACTTCTCCACCAGGGGTGTATAAGCGGTGTGAACATCGTCCTGCGGGGCGACCGGTGGGCCGTTGGGTTCATTGGAAATCCAGGCGATCTCCGCCAGGTTGGAATAGATACCCACGGCATAGCCAGCGATCATCGCGCTGCCCCAGGTGCCGAATTCGGATCGCTTCAGTGGCTGGTAGGGCACGCCCAAGACATCGGCTTTGATCTGGTTCCAATGGCGGCTGTGCGCTCCTCCGCCAACAACCCGGGCTTCAATCAATTTGAGGTCCGGGATCAGATCTCTCAGAATGCCCAGGTAATAGGCGTACTCGAAGGCCACGCTTTCCAAAATGGCGCGAAAAAAATGCGCCTGGGTATGACCCCAGGAAAACCCGACCCACGTCCCACGCATCTGCGGATCTGCCGGGCAAATGCGACCACCTAGATGCGGCGAGAAGAAAAGACCATCGCATCCAGGAGGGATTTGGGAAGCCGCGGCGGTCATCTCATCGTACAAGTCTTCACTGGCAGGCTGCATTTTCCCATGCGAAGTGTTATAGAACTGGTCGCGGAACCAGCGCAGGGCGATCCCGCCGCCGGCGATGTAAGCCAGGGGGTTCCACAGGCCAGGGATCACTGAGCGCATGGTTAAGAGCGCCCGATTCTGTTCGTCGGCGACAAACCGGCCAGTACAGCCAGCGAGCACAGCAGCCGTCCCGGCCACATCAAAGATCGTCCCGGGGTGCACGATCCCGGCCCCCAAGGCATTGGCAGCGGTGTCTCCCGCACCGGCGGCGATAGGCGTACCAGGGGTCAGACCGAAGTCCGTCGCAGCTCGCTCGGTCACCTCCCCAATCACCCGCCAGGGTTCGACTATGCTGGGCAGTTTGTCCAGGTCCATGCCAAGTCTGGCGCATAGCTCTTGCGACCAGCTGCCTGCCTGAGCGTCACTAAAGCCCGAAAAGTGGATGAAGGTATAGTCTATGAAAGCCTGATCGGCTTTCAAGCCCGCCATCGTTCCAGCGACATATCCGGCAGGAGTGAGGAATTTGGCGATGCGCTGATAGTCTCCNGGCTGCTCGTGTTTCCACCACAGCATTTTCGGTCCATGGTCGCAAGTTGGAGGGCAGCCGGTCAGGCGAGTTACCAGCGCGCCGGCCTCCTTGTTCATAAATTCGATATAGGGCTGGCAGCGCATGTCCAGCCAGGAGTCGAAGCGGGTGGCTGGCCGGTAATCCTCATCGATCGAACCGATGCCAGCCATCTGACTGTCGAATGCGATCCCAGCCACCTGGCGCGGGTCGATCATACTTTGCCGGAGGCATTCCTTGACGGTAAAGGCGGCCGAGTTGTAGAAGTCATCGTTTTCCTGCTCGACGACACCGGGCCTGGGATAACTCAGGGGAACTTCCTGGTTAGCCTCGGCGATGAGCGTGCCGTCTGTTTTGTACAGCGCGGCTTTAGTGGCGCTGGTACCCAGNTCGACGCCGATGAGAAATTGATCTGCCATGAGCCAGCTCCTGAGGATGATCCCTCAACGGATCAAGCGGCGGCGGCGCCACTGGTCAAAAACAACTACAAAGATGATGACCACGCCCTGGATAATGCGCTGCCAGAAAGCGCTGACGTTAAGCAGGTTGAGGCCGTTGGCTAAGATACCCATGATCAGTGCTCCGATCAACGATCCAAAAACACCACCTTCGCCTCCAAAGAGATTGGTCCCGCCGATGACTACCGCAGCAATCGAGCGGAGATTCTCCTCATCGGCCATGAGTGCATTGGCCGAATTCAACCGCCCGGCGAGCACGAAGCCCCCGACCGCGCACATGACGCCACAAACGGAATATACAACCAACTTCGTACGGTCAATATTGATGCCAGAGACGCGCGCCGCATCCCGGTTACCACCAACCGCAAAAACCGCCCGGCCAAAAGTGGTATAACGCAGGATAAACCAACCAATGATCACCATAATCAGAGCGATCAGCCCCGGAACCGGAATCCCCAGCACACTCCCAGCGCCCATCCAGATCATTGTTTCAGGCAAGTAACCCTTCAACTCGGTCGCCGTCAAGTGGGAGGGCACCGGCAATCCACCGGTGATAATCAGGCCAATACCTCGAAAAATAGCGAGTGTTCCTAAGGTTGAAATAAAATCGGGGATGCGACCACGAGTGGTGACAAATCCATTGAGCCAGCCTCCGATCAAGCCGACCACCAACGCGATTGGAAGCCCGATCCAGAAACTCAGCGGGCCGACCGTCAATCCACCCACATGAATCTGCTGGGTCATCAATACCGCCGCCACGCAAGCAGATAAAGCAGCCACTGCGCCAACGGATAGATCGATGCCAGCAGAAATGATCACCAGCGTTTGGCCAACTGCGAGGATGGCGGTGATGGAGGACTGGCGGATAACATTGGTCAGGTTGCTCAAGGTTAAGAAATGAGGGGTGGCGAAAGAAAGATACGCAGAGAGCAAGAGAAGCGTGATTAATGGGCCGACACGAGTGAGGATTTCCCTCAACGTACGAGATAGCTGCTGTGCTTTGATGCCCGGTTCAGGCTGGGATGTGATCTCGGAGTCAGTCGGGACTGGTTGGTTCACTTTATTCTCCCTGGTATATCAACTTGCATTCCGTAAGAGTTTCTCTTGGGTGGCTTCACCTGCATTAAATTCTGCAGTGAAACGACCGGCGCGCAGGACGAGAATGCGGTCGGCCATAGCGAGGATTTCTAGCATCTCAGAGGAGATCATGATGATCCCGACCCCGCGTTTGGTTAATTGGTTCATCAGGTTGAAGACTTCAGACTTAGCGCCAACGTCGATGCCGCGAGTCGGTTCATCAAAGATCAGGACTTTGGCTTCACTAAACAACCAGCGAGCCAAAACCACCTTTTGTTGGTTACCACCACTCAAATACAGCACAGGCCGATCGAGAATAGGTGGAACGATTCGCAATTCACTGACGTACCTTCCGGCGGATAAATTTTCTTGCCGGAGGTCTAATTTGTGGTAAAGGGGAAGTTGACTCATGCTCGCTAGAGTAATATTAGGTGAGATCGGTAGTATCGGAACAAGGCTTTGCCGCCGGTCACGGGTGAGTAGTCCCAGACCGTGCCTGATGGCGTCTGATGGCTTTCGAATCTTGACCGTGTTCCCATTTACAAAGATTTGACCGCTGGATAATTGGAGAAGGCCAAATATCCCCTGTGTGAATTCCTCCTGGCCGGCACCCATCAGACCGAATATCCCGAGGATTTCCCCATGCCGNACTTCACATGAAAGGTCGTGGAGCACTCCATTAACGGAGAGGTTCTCGACGCGCAGAGCAGGAGACCCAACCTGNGCAGGTTCTTTGGGATATTGCTCGGTCAGCTGGCGTCCGACCATCATATTGATTAAGGTGTCTTCACCTGCCNGCTCGACGGGCAAGGTACCGATCACCGTGCCATCCCGCATAACAGTCACCCGCTGGCCAACCAGAGGCACTTCAGCCAGGTGGTGGGAGATATAAATGATGCCTACACCTCTCTCCCTAAGTTTCATAATGATCTCAAAAAGGCGGGCGCGTTCTGTATCGGTTAAGGCCGAGGTTGGTTCATCTAAGAGCAGGATTTGGGGTTCCTTGGATAGGACGCGGGCTATTTCGGTCAGCTGCTGTTCGGCCACGTCCAGCTGGCTAACTCTCAGCTCCGGATTGATCTGGACACCTAATTCCCCCAAACTGCTCTCGGCTTGGCCGCGCATTTCTAACCAATCAACAGTGCCTAGTCTCGTCAGGGGCAGACGGCCAAGGAAGATGTTCTCCGCCACCGTCAGTGAAGGCACCAGGCTTAATTCCTGATAAACCATGCCAATGCCAAGTTCCCTGCTCCGCTCAGGGTCCATTTGGTGGATTTCTTTTCCGCGGACAATAATGCGGCCGGAATCCTTGGGCAAGGAACCGCTGATGATCTTGACCAGGGTCGACTTTCCCGCGCCATTTTCACCCAACAAGACATGCACTTCGCCCTCGTATAAATCAAAATCGACGTGATCGAGGGCGTGCACCCCTGGGAAACTCTTGTCAATTTTCTCCAGCTGCAACAGCGGTTGAGAAGCAACCATGATCATTATTCTCCAGGTAATATTCGCTTATTGGGCAGTATAACCGCCATCTACGCTGAAGATCGCTCCGGTAGCGTATCCGATCTCACTGCTGGCCAGGCTGAGGATCGCGGCGGCGATTTCTTCAGGCTTTCCCAACCGGTTGAGGGGGCGGACCTTTTCCAGAGCGCGCCGGGCTGCTACTGGATCGGAGGCCCGGTTGACCGCTTCCTGGACGAGGGGAGTTTCAGTCGTACCAGGGCAGATACAATTAACCCGAATGCCTCGATCGGCTAAATCGACTGCACAGCTGCGAGTGAGGGCAATCATGGCTCCTTTCGAGACATTGTACACTACCTGCCCCTTGATGCCGACCAGCCCTGCTTCGGAGGCAACGTTGACGATCACCCCGCCTCCACGGCGGGTCATCTCGGGAACCACATATTTTGTACACAGAAAGGCTCCAGTCAGATTCACCCCGATCACTTGATTCCAGGTCTCTAACGAGGTCTCGGTGACGTCTCCCTGGTAATAGATGCCGGCGTTGTTCACCAGGATATCGAAGCGCCCCCAACGAGCGATGACCGCCTCCACCATAGACTGGACCTCTGGCTCCCGGGAGACATCTGCGATACAAGCCAGGGCCATTCCTTCCTGGTTCATGATATCCTTTACCGCAGAATCGGTCAACCGAGAGTCAAGGTCCACCACAGCAACAGCGGCGCCTTCNCGGGCAAAAGCNAGGGCTGTNGCCAGACCAATACCTTTCCCGGCACCGGTGACAACCGCTACTTTTCCTTCAAATCGCATTGTTTACTCCTTTCTTGATTGGGACATGGATATATTCAATCCTGGGGAGCCCGCTTGGGCTCCCCAGGGAGTGGTGTTGCCTCGAGGTATGGTTACTTGCAGGATCCCTTGATACCTGCCCAATCAATGGGTGGCAACGCCGGGTCGGGGTAGAACAACCGGGCATTATCAACATAAGCGATCCGGGGGAGAATGTCGAAAGTTTGCGGCACTTCCATTCCACAAACGATTTTCACGGCGAATTCAGTGCCGAACCAGCCCCAATCGGCAAAACCGTGGGTCGTCTCGGCGACCATCTTGCTTTCNGCAATGCGGTCGACGGATTCCGGTGTCACGTCGTTGGTGAAGACCGCNACCGTCTCGTCACCCACTACGGGTCCTGCGGAAGCCAACTCTANCCGGTCGACGGCTTCGGAGGCTAGCATAGCACCCAGACCCATTTCATTGGAGGCTGCCCAAATGAAGTCCAGGTTGGTGGGGTTAGCCTGCAGGAAATCCTCCGTGCATTTGACTCCCTTTTCCCGGTTCCAGTCCGCGGCGCATGGTGAGCCGAGGACCTCGATGCCAGGGAACTGGTCGACAACGTTGTGGAAACCGTTGAGGCGGGCAGTCGAGAAGAAACCACCCGCCACACCTTCGATGATGACACCCCGTGCTTTAATCGCGGCTTTGTCTCCATCGGAGAGACCTGCGTACAGGTTCTTCCAGAACTCATGATCGAGATACTGATCTTTCGCTACCTCGACTTTCTCGCCAGTACCCAGGACGCCAGGTCCACCAAAGTAATCAAGCAACGCATAGGCCGTCACCTCGGCAGCCACCGTATTGTCGAAGCCAATATATGAGGAGATATCCAATCCTTCGATTGGTTCTAGCAGGTTAACGATGATGACCGGGATGCCCTGCTCGTTAGCTTTCTGCACGGCGGGTTTAATCACCTCGACCTCAATCGGCGAGATGGCAATGACATCCACCTCTCTCTGGATGTAGTCTTCGATGATTGCCACCTGATCCGCAAACGCGATATGTGTGGCTGGAGATTGGGAGATCACCGTGATATTAAAGCCATTGGCATTGCCATCCTCAGCGGCTTTCTCAAAGAAATCCGTGGCCGTCTTGAAGACTCCGGTAATGTCGGGTGGTGTCCAGCCGATCACGATCGGTTCCTGCCAGCGTTCAGCCGCTGCTGGCGGTGGAGCTTCCGTCACCTCTGGTGGCTTAGCGGTTGGGGTCGCCTGAGCGCAGGCAGTAACGAACAAGCTAAGTATAGTCAGGGCGACGAAACAGGTTATAAGTTTCCTCTTGTTGCGAGACATCACTTGCTCTCCTTCTTCAAACTGCTGATTTTGGTTGCTTCTTGATAGTCAGGGAGAAATCCATTTGGTTTATTCAATCCATGCACACCTCCTCGGGAAAAAAGAAAAGTCCTCTCAACCAGCGATTTTGGGAGGGAAATCCTTGTTTTTGTTGAGCAGGGTTAACCTCCCTTCTCCTGGTTCTCGAAACCGGACGAGCTCCACATCGAACCTTGAGCGGTCTCCCCGGTGCAGAGCATGGTAATACTCGAGCGGGGTGCCATCTTCCAGGTAACTCACGCTGTCCAAAAGGATCAGGGGCGCGCCAGTTTGCACCTGGAGCAGGCGGGCTTCATATTCATTGGCCTGGACGGCTTCGATAGTGCGGCGACCGCGGGCGATGAACCGGCTACATTCCGTCTCTAAGTATTCGTATAGAGAACGCCGAGTGAGATCGGTAACCACGAGCTGTGGGCATAAGTCGTAAGGCAAATACGTGCTCACCAGGACGATCGGCTCGTTTTGTACGAAACGCAGACGCTCGATTTCAATCACCGATGTGCCAGGCGGGAGACCTAGAAACGAGGCAACTTTAGGGGATGAAGGGATCATTTGCTGCTTGAGCACCTTGCTCACCGGCGGATTCCCACGCTCGGCCATATCCTGGTAAAAACCAGTCAATTCTTGCACCAGTCTTTCACTTATTTTTGGCCCGGCCACAAAGGTGCCCCGGCCCTTTTCCCGTACTAAGAGACCTTCATAGGTCAGCTCTCTAAGCGCCTGGCGGACGACCGTACGGCTGATGTTAAAGACCTCACACAGGTCAGGTTCGCTAGGAATCTGGCTGCCTATTTGCCACTCCCCGTTCTCAATATAAGCTCTGAGGATCTCTTTCAATTGGACATAGTAAGGTAGTGGACTACCTTTATCGATGGCCTCGTTCCTGGGGAACATCTCAAAGGCGGATACGCTTGACATATCTACTCCAATATGATTCGGGGAAATATCGGAGATTGTAATCCTGTCATCCTGTTATTACAAGAGATTATATAATAAAGTTGAATTGCTTGTCAAGCTAAAAAAATCGGCCGGGGTAATACAACTTCCCGGAAGTTCAGAACTTCCGGGAAGTTGATCCAGCCGACCCGCGCGGAGCGCTTAGCGTATAGGGCAAGATGGCATCCTGCCCTACTTGTTGATTACCCAGACCAGAAGGCGTTGAGCAGCAAGGCGATCCCGCCCAGGATCAAGAAGACCGGCCACAGGTTTCCAAAGTCGAGGGAGAAAAGGAAGGCGGCGGCGATAAAGGTGAGCAGCAGGCCGCCGATCAGCGGGCCGCGCCCGGCAGGAGTCACCCGCCCGTTGCTCTGGTAATCGCGGTATGTTCTGGTGAACATGCCGAAGGCGGGAATCAAGATGAAAATCGCCCACCAGTTGTTCA
>C687J35164_10000256_pt1 | contig 18747 bp, 19 predicted proteins | sample RifCSP13_3_FD_35164 | JGI IMG/M metagenome (IMG submission 35164)
GGCAGGAGTAAAAGTAATAACACTTGAAAAAACCAAAATTGAGTATTGGGCAAAAAAATTAATCGAGAATTATAATGAAAAGTTAATTCCCAAATAGGTGAATGTGTGACTCCCCAAGTAGCTAAATCAAATGAAAATCAAACAGTCCCTGCATCATTATTGGTATCTGCAACATATAATAGTCAAAATAATGCAGCAGTTCTAAAATTTTACGAACCAGAATCACAAAAAATTATTCTTTGGCCAGATCAAACTGGGCATAAGCCGTATTGTTACTCAAAGCTAAACCCAGATGAATTAGATTTTCTTTCCGATAGAGATGATGTTGAAAAAATTGAATCAGTCAAAAAACATGATATGATAAATGATTGTGAAATCACAGTATCAAAAATTGTTGTATCAAACCCTCTGGCAATTGGAGGAACAGACAAAAGTATTCGTAATTTGATTGATACATGGGAATCAGATATAAAATATTATGAGAACTATCTATACGATAAATCACTAATTGTTGGCAAATACTATAAAATTGAAAATGGAAAAATAATTCCAGAAAATTTACAAATTTCTGATGAAGTTCGTCTGGCATTAAAAACTCTACTATGGGATAAAGCTGCAGATGATGGAATGGTAGATTCAAAAGAATTTCAAAAATATGTTTCTGAGTGGGCTGATCTTCTCAATCAACCCATACCAAAAATTAAGCGGGTAAGCTTTGATATCGAAGTAGAAGCTGAAGTTGGTAGAATACCTGATGCAAAAATTGCAGACAAAAGAGTGACAGCAATCGGATTTGAAGGAACTGATAATTTTAAACAAGTATTTGTTTTAAGAAAAGAAGGTGCCGAGGAAGGTAAAAACGATCTTCCTTCAGATGTTAAAATTCAGTTTTATGATGAAAATAAAGAAAAAGAGATGATTTTAGATGCATTTAAAAAAATTTCAGAGTATCCTTTTGTTATTACATACAATGGTGACGATTTTGATATGCCATATCTTTACAATCGTGCTCAAAGATTAGGAATCAAACAAGAAGAAAATCCATTCTACATGATGAAAGATTCTGCAACTCTAAAGGAGGGAATCCATATTGATCTATACCGAACCCTTTCGAATAGGTCATTTCAGATTTACGCGTTCAGCCACAAATACACTGACTTTTCTTTGAATAGTGTTTCAAAAGCTCTCTTAGATGAAACTAAAATCGATTATGGGATTGAGCTTGCCGATTTGAATCTTTACCAGACAGCAAATTATTGTTTTAATGATGCTAGACTCACATACAAGCTAATTAGCTTTAACAACGATTTATTGATGAATCTGCTTGTAGTAGTTTCTAGAATCGCAAGAATGCCAATTGATGACATTGCAAGAATGGGCGTATCCCAGTGGATTAGGAGCCTCATCTATTACGAACACAGACAACGTAATGCATTGATACCAAAAAGAATTGAGCTTGAAAAAAAATCAGTCGGAGTAGTTAGCGATGCAATAATTAAAGATAAGAAATACAGAGGAGGCCTAGTAGTTGAACCAACAGAAGGAATTCATTTTAACGTGACTGTTATGGATTTTGCCAGTCTGTATCCCAGCATAATCAAAGTCAAAAATATATCATATGAAACTGTAAGATGCCCACATGAAGAATGTAAAAAAAATACAATACCGCAAACAAATCATTGGGTGTGTACAAAACACAATGGGTTAACATCTCTTTTAATAGGTTCACTAAGAGATCTTAGAGTAAATTATTACAAACATCTCTCAAAAAATGAATCGTTATCAGAAGAACAAAGACAGCAATACGATGTAGTTAGCCAAGCACTCAAAGTAATACTTAATGCTAGCTATGGAGTGATGGGGGCTGAAATATTCCCATTATATTTTCTGCCTGCAGCAGAAGCTACTACTGCAATTGGAAGGCATACGATTTTAGAGACTATAAAAAGATGCAAAGAATTAGAAATAGAGGTTCTATACGGCGATACTGATTCACTATTTATTAAAAATCCTACTCGAGAACAAATCCAAAAAGTAATTGAGTGGGCAAAAAAAGAACACAGTGTAGAGTTAGAAGTAGATAAGGAATATCGATATGTTGTACTTAGTAGCCGAAAGAAAAACTATCTTGGAGTAACAAAGGGTGGCAAAGTTGATGTAAAAGGATTAACTGGAAAAAAATCCCATACTCCTCCTTTTATCAAGACGTTATTTTATGAACTACTAGATATTCTCTCACAGGTACAATCGGTGGAAGATTTTACAAATGCAAAAAAACAGATCAGTAACAAAATCACAGAATACGTCAAAAAAGTAGAAGCAAAGGAGATTCCACTTTCTGAGCTTGCATTTAATGTAATGATAAGTAAAACACCATCAGAATATGTTAAGACTGTACCTCAACATATTCGTGCAGCAAAATTACTTGAATCTATTAGAGAAATAAAAAAAGGCGACATTATTTCATATGTTAAAATTATCAACAAGCCTGGAGTCAAGCCAGTTGAGATGGCAAGACAAGACGAGATTGATTCCAAAAAGTATATGGAGTTTATGGAAAGTACACTAGACCAAATAACCTCCTCGATGGATCTTGATTTTGATACAATACTTGGCAAACCAAAGCAAACAGGATTGGACCAGTTTTTCTGGAATTAAGTGGTGAAAAATGTTATTTGATGAATTATCTTTAGGAATTTTAGCTACTGTTGCAGGAATTATTATACTGGCAGGGTGGGTTCCTCAGATTATCAAAGGATATCGTACAAAAATGCTTAAGGATGTATCCAAATATTTAATGATTCTGATAGCTGTAGGAGCTTTTTTGTGGATTCTATATGGTGTTGAAAAAGATGATCCCTACATCATAGGGGTAAACGTTGCTGCCATAGCACTAACCATGACAGTACTAATTATGAAATTAAGGTACGAAAGTCACAAAATGAGAGTATAAAAAATACAGATTTTTGTTAAAATAGAATTTCAATCTTATGGCGTGTTTGATATGAACACACAAGGCGATATTACCATAAATTGTGACTATAATTTTCAGTATGGCATTTCAAAGACAGTGTCCAAGTTGTACCAAATACGTTACAATTCCAACCGTAGAAGGTAAATATGAAACAACTCACAGATGTGCCCACTGTGGCTTTATGATTCGTATACCCCCTAAGGAACATGTTATGAAAAGTGGGGATTATGGAGACTAACCACTTTCTTTTTATTTGATATCATTACAAAAAAAACTAGTTGTTTATTATTAATTGTAAAAATTATGATGAAATATCTGGAGAGAAAATAACTAGGTTAGTTAAGATTGCACAAAGTGTATCTAAAAAATATGGAATTAAAATTGCAGTTGCCCCGCCTCAACATCTTTTATCTCAGGTAACCTCCTTTTCTATACCGATTCTGGCTCAGCATGTAGATAATGCAGAAGTAGGCAGTACTACAGGTTTCATTATACCTGAACTTTTAAAAAAATCAAATGTAAAAGGAGCCCTAATCAATCACAGCGAACATAGAATTTCTAGTAAGGAGATTGAACAATTGGTTTTACGATTAAAAAAACTCAAAATGATATCTGTTGTTTGTGTCAAAAATGTGGCTGAAGCATCAAGGTATGTAAAACTTAATCCAAATTATATTGCAATAGAGCCGCCTGAGCTGATTGGATCTGGAAAAGCTGTTTCAAAAGAAAGGCCAGAATTAATCACTCTAGCAGCAACTGCAGTAAAGAGTGCAAAAAATCAAACAAAACTTTTGTGTGGAGCTGGAATAGTTTCTGGGCAAGATGTAAAAAAATCAATTGAGCTTGGATCTAAAGGGATACTTGTGGCCAGTGGTATTGTAAAAGCCAAAAATTGGCAGAAAATTATTGAAGAATTTGCAAAGGCAATGGTTTAAAATCCCCTATTTTTTCATTGAATAACCTAGGAAAATCAAACACACATGAAATCAATATATTTTTTCGATGAAGGAGATGGAAAAAATAGAAAGCTGCTAGGTGGAAAAGGAGCTGGGCTTTGTGAAATGACTAGATTGAAGCTTCCAGTACCTCCAGGATTTGTAATTACAACTGAAGTTTGTAAAAATTACTATGAGAATAACAAAACACTTTCAAAAAATCTAATTTCTGAAGTTAAAAAAAACATTGCAAAAATTGAGAAAAAAACTGGNAAGAAATGGAACTCAAAAGAAGACCCACTGCTAGTTTCAGTTCGTTCAGGAGCATCAATCTCTATGCCTGGTATGATGGATACTATTCTTAATCTTGGTTTGAATGAGGAAACCGTCTTAGGGCTAGCCAAAAAAAGCAACAATCCAAGATTTGCATGGGATTCGTATAGGAGATTTATCCAATTATTTGGCAAGGTAGTGTTTGGTGTTAATGATCAAAAATTTGATGAAGTTTTAGATCATGCCAAAAAAAATCAGGCGGTTCAAGCAGATAGTGCATTAAATGAAAAAGCTCTAAAGCAAGTTGTATTTGAATACAAAAAAATCTGTGAAAAACACACTGGTCGACTATTTCCAAGCGATCCGTTTGAGCAGTTAGAGCTTGCAATAAAAGCGGTCTTTGATAGTTGGATGGGAGAGCGTGCAATAGTTTATCGAAATAAAAACAACATAACTAAAGACATTGCAGATGGGACAGCAGTAAATGTCGTAACCATGGCTTTTGGCAACATGGGTAATGATAGTGCGACCGGAGTTGTATTTACAAGAAATCCAGCTGATGGAACAAAAAAGATCTTTGGAGAATATCTTGTAAATGCTCAAGGCGAAGATGTTGTTGCTGGAGTAAGAACTCCAAAACCAGTTGATCAACTAGAATTAGAATTACCAGACACTTACAAACAATTACTCAATACTTGTAAAAATCTTGAAAAACATTACAAAGAACCACAAGACATAGAGTTTACAGTTGAGCAAGGTAAATTCTACCTATTGCAAACTCGTTCTGCAAAAATGAATGCAGCTGGAATGGTTAAAACATCTGTAGATATGACAAAGGAAAAACTCATCACACAGGATAGAGCTTTACTTCGCTTGAATGCTGATCAGCTTGAACAATTGTTACATAATACAATAGATCCAAATGCAAAAGGATATGCACGGTTTACCAAAGGTATTGCTGCATCTCCAGGTGCGGCAAGTGGGGTTGTAATATTTGATGTGAAGAGAGCTGTAGAAAAAGGAGATAGTGGCACAAGTGTGATCTTGGTAAGAGAAGAAACAAAGCCGGAAGATGTTCCTGCATTTTTTTCATCAGTTGGAATACTCACTAGCAGAGGAGGAAAGACCTCACATGCTGCAGTAGTAGCTCGAGGAATGGGAAAGGCCTGTATCGTTGGTTGTACTGAGCTAAAAATTGATTATGAGGCACGAAAATGCCAAGCAAATGACAGAGTGATTTCTGAAGGAGATGTGATTACAATTGATGGAAGTACCGGAACTGTATTTTTAGGAGCAGTTCCTACAATAAAGCCAGAGATAACTGAGGATTTTAAGACGATTCTTAATTGGTCACAGAAAGCAAAAAAAATTGGAATTCGTGGGAACGCAGATACTCCTGATGGTGCTAAATTAGCAAGACAGTATGGGGCAGAGGGGATTGGTTTGTGTAGAACAGAAAGGATGTTCAATGCAAAAGACCGAATTGGATTATTTGTTGATATGATCATGGCAAAAACAATTGAAAAAAGAAAACAAGTTTTAGAAAAACTAGGAGAATTACAAAAAAGTGACTTTTTACAAATTCTCAAGGCAATGGAAGGATATCCGGTTACCATAAGATTACTTGATCCTCCATTACACGAGTTCTTGCCAAATCCAGAAGAACTTGCAGATAAATTACGAAAACTAGAACAACAAAACACAACTCCTGAGATTGAGAAAACAAAAACTGTTCTAGAGCGAGCAAGAGATTTAGCTGAAATAAACCCAATGATGGGTCATCGTGGAGTACGTTTAGGTATTACTTATCCAGAAATTTATGAAATGCAAATAAAGGCAGTCTTTGAGGCAGCAGCTGAATTAATGATGCAAAAAGTTGATGCACGTCCTCAGATAATGATTCCACAAGTAAGCAGCATAACAGAATTAAATCTTATCAAAAGAATTTATGATTCAATAAAAGCAGAGATAGAAAAAAAATACAATATGAAAATTAAAATTAATTTTGGTACTATGATTGAAGTAGTACGAGCTGCCCTTACAGCAAACGAGTTAGCAGATACTGCAGAATTTTTCAGCTTTGGAACAAACGATCTTACACAAGGAACATTTAGCTTTAGTAGAGAAGATGCGGAAGGAACATTCCTTCCAGAGTATCTAGACAAAGAGTTGCTTGAAACTAGTCCATTTCAATCCCTTGATGTAAATGGAGTAGGAAGTTTAATGAAAATCGCTATTGAAAAGGGCAGAAAAATTAAACCTAAACTTGAGATAGGAATATGCGGAGAGCATGGAGGAGACCCACGTTCCATTAATTTCTGCCATCATTCTGGTCTAGACTATGTTAGCGCCTCACCGCACAGAATACCAATAGCTATTGTAGCAGCAGCTCAGGCAGCTCTTGCTAAACCGTCTGGTTCTAAAAACAAAAAAACCGCTAAAAAATCAAAGAAAGTGACCAAAAAGAAGGCAAAAAGACGATAGTTTTTGTTAAATGGTTTAAAACCAATAACCCTAATTCTAATTTCAAATGCTACCTAGAATAGACACCATCAAGCAATTGAGGACAAAGATTGGTATTACTCAAAAAAAGCTTGCAAGCATAGCTGGCGTTAGCACATCTATGATTAATCAAATAGAATCTGGGCGCAGTCAGCCAAGCTATGAAACTGCAAAAAGAATCTTTGATAATTTAGCTACTCTTGAAGGGCAAACATCCCCCTACAAAGCTGGTGATTTTTGTAGCAAGGACATTGTGAAAATAAAACCAACTAATACTCTGCTTGAAGCAATTGAAAAGATGCACAAATACTCGATTAGTCAGATTCCAGTTTTTGATGGAAATGTTCCTGTTGGAGTAGTATCTGATGACGGAATAATGAAACATTTAGCAGATGTTGGTGAGTCTGAGTTAAAACATGCAAAGCTGTCTGAAACAATGGATCCTCCTCCACCAATAGTAGATTACGACACTCCAGCAAATGCTTTAGTTCCATTGATTAGATTCTCAAAATGTATTTTAGTTTCAAAAAAATCAAAATTTGTTGGAATTATTACTGCGTCAGATACTTTGAAGATGATGGAAGGATAAGGTCGTGCTGGGATCTTCAATTTTTCATTATTTTGAATGAGAACATAGTTCTGCTAGAACACCGCTAAGAGATTTTGGATGAATGAATATCACTTTGGTTCCTTCGGAGCCTGGTCTAATTTTGCCTAGAAATTGAATTCCACATCCTTCCATTCTTTCTACTTCACCTTCAATGTTATTAGTTTGTAAAGCCATATGGTGCAACCCTTGACCTTTTTGATCCAAAAATTTCTTAATTGGACTCTCATCATGCATTGGTTGCATCAACTCAATTCGTCCATTCTCCAAGTGAAGTATTGCAAGTTTAACCCCTTCTGATTCTACGGTTTCAAATTCAACGGTATCAACGCCTAGAGCCTCTTGGTAGATTTTTGCAGCTTCCTCTACATTATTTACAGCAATTGCGATATGATCAATTTTCATTTAAAACACTTCCTTAGGTTTGTACTCTCCAAATACTTCTCTGAATGTATTACTAATCTCACCAGTTGTAGCATATACCTTTACTGAATCAAGAATGTATGGCATCAAGTTTTCCTCACTTTCAGCAATAGATTGCATCTTAGATAACGCGTGCTCCACTTTGTTGTTATCTCGAGTGCTTCGTAATTTCTTAAGCGCTTTGTGTTGCTGGATTTCTACTGTATCATCAATACGAAGAAGTTCTTGTTTTGTAGGTTCTACCTCTGAGAACTTGTTTACGCCTACAATAACTCTGGAATTATTATCAATTTCTTTTTTTAATCTGTAAGCGTTTTGCTGAATTTCAGACTGGAAGAAGCCTCTTTCAATTCCTTTTATAGAACCACCCATTTTTTCTATCTTTTTTAGATACTTCCATACACCATCTTCGATTTCATCACAAAGTTCTTCAAGATAATATGAGCCAGCCATAGGATCAACAGTTCTTGTAACTCCACTTTCATGAGCTACTATCTGTTGCGTACGTAGTGCTATCTTTGCCGACTCTTGCGTAGGTAATGCAAGTGCTTCATCTCGTGAGTTTGTATGCAATGATTGAGTTCCCCCAAGAACTGCTGCAAGAGATTGAATTGCAACTCTGACAATGTTATTGTCGGGTTGTTGGGCAGTCAATGATTCACCACTTGTTTGAGTATGGAATTTTAATTGTAGAGATTTTGGATCTTTTGCATGAAATCTTTCTTTGAGAATTTTAGCGTAAATTTTTCTTGCGACTCTGAACTTTGCAACTTCTTCAAATAACTCTATTGTGCAACAAAAAAAGAAAGACAGTCTTGGTGCAAAATCATCAATCTTCAAACCTCTATCGATACAAGTTTGAATGTATTCAATACCGTTAGCGATAGTAAAAGCCACTTCTTGAATTGCAGTTGCCCCAGCTTCTCGCATATGATATCCAGAAATTGAGATTGGATACCATTGAGGAACCTCTTTAGAGCAATATTGTATCATGTCACCAATTAAACGCATTGAGGGTTTTGGTGGATAGATGTAGGTATTTCTAGCAATGTATTCTTTTAGAATATCATTTTGAGTTGTTCCTCGAAGNTCTTTACTGCTAAATCCTTGAGATTGACCAACTGCAATATAGTAAGCAAGTAATGTTGATGCAGTTGAATTAATNGTCATCGATGAACTTACNTTCCCTAATGGAATTCCATCAAATGCAGTCATCATNTCTTTTANGGACGAAATTGAAACACCAACTTTACCAACTTCACCTTCTGCTTGAGGNGAGTCTGGATCATACCCAATCTGAGTNGGGAGATCAAATGCCATACTAAGACCTGTTTGACCTTTTTCTAACATGAACTTGAAGCGCTTNTTTGTTTGTGCCGCATCCCCAAATCCTGAATACTGACGCATTGTCCAAAATCTTTCACGAAACATTTCTTGATGTATTCCTCTAGTAAAGGGATATTTTCCTGGCTCTTCTTTTTTTATTTTCTTTGGTACCTGATAAAATGGTTTTATAGGAATTTCAGAATCAGTGAAATATGTTTTTTTGTTTTGAGGTTTTATTTTTTTCATAAAAATCACTTTGTGATATTTTTTGAGATTTTATCTGCAGCTTCAAATGGATTCATTTTTTTTGATTGAACTTGTTTGAGATATTTAGAATAACTATTACCAGAGGCAAACATAGAATCAATTTTGTTTTTAATATTATTTAAAACAATATCCTTTAGTTCAGATTCTAGACGAAGTTTTTCAGTATCTTTTTTGGTCTTTTGTTTTTCTTTCATCATTTTCAATAAAATTTTTGAAAATTCTAGTATGCCATTTGACGATTTAGTAGATGTCATCAAAATCACGGGATTTTTTTGAGAATCTCCAATATAGTTTTGTACAGCCTGAAAAAGCTGCGATGCACCAGATAAATCACTTTTGTTTACAATGTAGATATCACCAATTTCTGTCAATCCGGCTTTAATTGTCTGAATACTATCACCAGTATAAGGATTAAAAACAACTACCGTTATGTCTGCAATTTTTGCAATTTCAATTTCTGTTTGACCTGCACCCACACTCTCAATAATTATTGGATCAAACCCTGCATATTCTAATATACGAATAGTGTTTCGCAAAGAGTTTGAAACTGCTCCAGTTGCTCCTCTTGATGCAATACTGCGAATATATGTTCCTGAATCAGTTGACTCAATCATCCTAACTCTATCACCTAGAATTGCACCCCCAGTGACATGACTTGTAGGGTCTATCGCTAAAACGGCAGGTTTTGTTCCCAGTTTTTTTAGATGCATTACAGTTTTGTTAATTAAAGAGCTTTTTCCTGCACCTGCAGGTCCGGTAATTCCTATTGTCATTGCTTTTCCTGAACTTTTGAATATTTTTTTGATTAGTATTCTAGCTGCTTTAGGATCATTTTCAATTAATGAGATAGCTTTTGCAATAGCTCCTCGTTTGCCTTTTTTTAAATCAGTTGTAAGATCCAATTATTTGATATTTCTTTGACCTACAATAAAATCTTGCAGGTAACGAACATCCATCACATTTTGCTGAATATTATTGGTGCATGGGGTTCACTTGGGGTATGAATTTCTGTTTTTATTCCTATTTTGCCAAATTCCTCATGTTCAACTACAAAGGTTACTGGATTGGTTTTCCAACCATATTTTGGAGTCTCAGAAAATGGCACTCTTTCGGAAAATTCTGAGCCGATAAAGTTTTTTTGAAATGATTCAGGCATTCCTAATATTTCAAGCACTACTGATTTTGTTTTGCCTGAATTATCAAGGAAAGATATTTCGACATAACCTTCCTCCTCTAGATAGATTGCATCTACAATGAATGTATTTGCAAATAACTCTCTATCAATAGAGTATGATTCAATTAAAAATAAAATAGCTAAAACACTCACTAATATAATTGAAATAATTAGAATCAATTTTCGAGCCATAAATAATCATCTATAATTTAGTGAATTCATTTTTTATTTGTCTTAAAAATTTAGAATTGATTCTAATTCGTTCTAGTGTTTGCGCTAATGTCATTTCTGTTCCTGGAGTAGGATTCTTTTTAAAGAAATTTTTAATTTCATTTTGCATTGTGTCGTCTGCAAATAATGAAATACTTGCCACAATTCTATTTGCAATTGGATTACCTTGACCAAATTTTTTACTTAAGAACTTCCAGTTTATTTTTAGCCAAGGCCACATGATCTTTTTTCCATAAGGATTACCTGCAATACGAATTATTGGAAGAGCTAGATTTTGGGAACGAACTTCCTTACCTAAGATGAATTTGAGAGTTTTTAGGAGTAATTTCTCATCTTTAAAGTAGCACATGGCTGTAAGTACTCGTAATTTTGCTTCCTGGCTAGAAGATTTTCTGTAAATCTGAATCAGTTTCTCAAAAGTACTATCATCTCCATTCCATGCTGCAAGCGAAAAGATTACTTCGAGTAAATCTGGTTTAATTGTTTCTTGTTTTTTAAGATGAGCGTCAAATCTTAGTTGGGCTTCTTCTAGAATTTCTTGGTCATCTAATTTTCCAAGTACTGTGAGTACCATTCCTCGAAGTAATGTATCTGTGTGTTTTTCATCTTTTTTTGCATCCCATCCCAATGTATCAAAAAGTTGTCTGAAATAATTATGAGTGTATTGTTTTATGTGGGCCACAAAAGGTTCATGAAATGAAATAAAGTAAAGAAAATTTAGATTATTTGCTACATTAACACAAGAAAGATAATTTTGTTCTTGAATATATGCTTCTGTAAAATCAAGATACGTAGAAATATTTTCATTTCCAGAAACACAGATTGCAAATAAATCATTTTGTATATTCCATCGGTCAATATGGTTTAGTTTCTTTTCTTCTACAAGTGGTTTTAACATTGAAAGTAACTCTTCATCGTACTTGACTCTCAAAAATCCTTTTTTTGAAGAATTAACAACGGGAAAAAGTTCTTTTCCCAGAGAGAATGATGATGTTTTTTTACTCATCAACTTTGGTGTAACGCTTTTCCCGGTACCAATAGAAACAGGAATTTGCCAGGAACCTTTTTGATATTTTTTATCTGATTCAAGTAAAAATCGTTTTTGCGTCAAGACGAGTTTAGAATTTTTCTTTTTGGCTTCTATTAATGGGAATCCAACTTGGCGGATCCAGCTATTCATCATTGATTTTACGGGTTTTTTTGATATTTTGCCAATGGAATCCCAAAGATCATGACCTGCTGCATTTCGGTACTTGTGTTTTGTAAGATAATGATGTAAACCGGTTCTAAATTTTTCCTTTCCAACATAATGTTCTAACATTCGTAAAATACATCCACCCTTATCGTAGCTAATGCTATCAAAAATTTCTCTAATCTCAGAGGGTTTTCTAACTTTGACATCAATTGGATGTGAGGTTTTTAGGCCATCTAGCATCATTGCAGCATTCATTGATGTCTCTAAAAATTGGTCCCAAAGATCCCATTCTGGGTAAAATTCATCAACTATTTTAGTTGCCATATAGGTAGCAAAGCTTTCGTTTAGCCACAGATCATTCCACCATTTCATAGTAACTAGATTCCCAAACCATTGATGTGCAAGTTCATGAGAAATTACTTCGGCGATGAATTGTTTTGTTTTAGTAGAGGAAGTTTTNGGATCATATAACAAGATAGTTTCTCTAAAGGTAATTGCTCCCCAATTTTCCATTGCACCAGAAGCAAAATCAGGAACTGCAATCATGTCAAGCTTTGGCAAAGGGTATTTTATGCCAAAATATTTTTCGTAAGATCTTAGAAATTTTTTAGTAAAGTCAAGAGCAAGTTTTCCTTTTGATTTGTTACCTTTTGTTGTAACAATACGAACAAGTATTTTGCCAAGTTTGCTTGTAAGAAATTCAAATTCGCCTACCCCTAAATAAAGAAGATATGTTGACATTATTGGAGTTCTAGAAAATTTGTATCTGTATCTGCTGCCAATCTTTTTCTTTGATATAACAGGCATGTTAGAAATTGCTGTAAGATTATTATCAGTAATAATACTTATATCAAATGTAGCCTTTGCCTCTGGTTCATCCCAGCATGGAAATGCACGTCTTGCATCAGCAGCTTCAAATTGAGTAGTAGCAAGATATTTTTTTTTACCTCTTGCGTCTTTGTATTCACTTTTGTAAAAGCCTAATAGCCTATCATTGAGTATGCCAATAAATTCTANACAAAGTTGTGCAGAATCATTGATTTTTTGGGATAAGTGAATTGTNAGTAATTCATTTTTTTCATCAATTTTTGNGGTAGCCTTTACTGTTCTACCTTGCCAGATTATATGACACTTTTTTATCTTCAGCTCTGAAGCNTTAAGGGATATTATCTTAGTAGGTTTTGAGATTTTTATTTCGATTGTTTCTTTTCCATTGAATNTAAAATTCCTAAGNTTTGGTTCAAATTCTAAAGAATAATTGACAGGTTTAATCATGATTACGATAAGAATGAAAAATTTACTCTATTTGTCCCTTTCAGATAATATGTTGTATTCTTAGCTGATTTAGCGAGATACCTTTGAACTATTTTGCCTAGATATAATCTGGGGTGGGATCAAAGTATGGAAGATTTTTCTTCTGTTCTCATATGATATTTTTCTTCAGTCCAACAAAGATTTTAAGTTCTCAAGATGTATTTGATAAATATGAAGCAAAAAACCGCCTCTAGAAGTATCAAAATTCTAGTTGCAAAATTAGGCCTAGATGGACATGATAGGGGAGCATTGGTACTATGTAGAGCCTTTAGAGACGCTGGAATGGAGGTAATCTATTCTGGATTATTTGCCACCCCTGATAGAATTTCTCAAATAGCTGAAGATGAGGATGTTGATGCTATTGCCCTCAGTCTTCTAAATGGTGCTCACAACACACTTTTTCCACGAGTTGTAAAAGCCTTGCAAAAAAAAGGAATCAAGGATGTTTTAGTAGTTGGAGGTGGAGTAATTCCAGAAGAAGACAAAGAGGGACTAGTTAAAGCAGGAGTATCAGGAGTTTTCGGACCTGGAACACCACTAACTTCAATTATTGAACACATTACAAGTGGTGTTTCAAAGCTAAGAAAAATTTAAAATTTATTTTAAAATAGTTATTCTGTAGAGTCAGGCCACATCATTTTTCGCATCTTCTTGCCAACTTGTTCAATTTGATGGGATTCTAGCGCTTTCATATAACGATCAAAAGCATTTTTACCATTTTTTTTATAGTCACTTAACCACTCTTCGTTAAAAGTACCATCCTTTATCTGACCCAAAACTTTTTTCATTTGTTCTTTATTTTCTTTGTTCATTACAACTGGTCCACGTGTAAGACCGCCATATCTTGCAGTTTCACTAACTCGTCTATACATTCCACCAATCCCATAGCGCTGAATCATATCTACAATTAATTTTAACTCGTGTAAAACTTCAAAGTAAGCAATTTCTGGTTGATAACCAGCTTCGACAAGTGTTTCAAATGCATTAGTTATCATCGAAGCTGAACCACCACATAGATCAGCTTGTTCACCAAACCAATCTGTCTCAACTTCCTCTTTGAAAGTAGTTTGTATCACTCCGCTCTTGTACTACCAATTGCTTTTGCAATTCCTAATGTTCTATCCCATGCAGTCTTTGTATAATCTTGATTGACAGCAACAATTGAAGGTGTTCCAAATCCATCAAGATATGTTTCTCTTACTTTTGAACCAGGTCCTTTTGGTGCCACCATAATAACATCTACGTTACTTGGGGCTTCAATCCATTTCCAATGAATTGCCGCAGCATGAGAAAAAGAAAGTGCATTTCCTTCAGATAGATGTGGTCCAATTTCTTCTTTGTAAATTTTGGCTTGAACCATATCAGGTATTAAGACATGAATGATATCTGCCGCTTGGCAGGCTTTTGCCACTGGCATTACTTTATGGCCATCATCTTGCTTTTTTCCAGCTAGAGCCCCCTTCTTTTAATCCAACAATTACATTTAGACCAGAATCCTTCATGTTATTTGCTTGAGCATTACCTTGAATTCCATACCCAATGACAGCAATAACCTGATTTTTGATAGGATCTAGGCTTACATCGTCATCTTTCCAAGTTTTTGCCATGCTAGCCATCAAATTATTGCAAATTTAAAGTCTTTTGGCTTTGAAATGTCTGGAAAAAATTACAAACAATTTCTTAACTAATTTTACAACGATATTAACTCAGATGGCTCGAGTTATCAAAGAAAACAAATTTCAAGAAAAAGTTACATTCATTTTAAATGATGTAGCTGAGGTTGTGCTCAATTGGAATTTAGGTCATATAACAAATGATGAAGCCATAAAAAAAATTAACAGTGCTTTTGCTAAACAGAATTTCTTTACTTCATAGTTTTTTTAATGAAGAAATTTACTAAGGCGCTGTTTGGGAAAAATTACAAACAATTTCTTATGTATTTCTTTGTACATAATAATATTGAACGAGAATACGCTATTACCTAACATGCCTGGTAGTTGTGTTTCATTTGTAACTCGTTCTTTTTTATTTTTACTTTGAATGGTTTATTTGAACCTGTTTCGAGTATTTGACTGGATGAGTATTTCAACTTCTTTTCTATGCTCAGGGCAATAAAGCTCTACTTTTTTACAAGCTGGACAATTTAGATACTTTCTATAATCAATTGATTCTATATCAAATTCTAGGTTTTCTACTCCATCCCACCATTTTTTTGCCATAATATGGCTGAAAAATTCATCCTTTATAGATCATTCTATCAAATTCTACTTTTCATTCAGAATAGATATTGGGATCAGATTGATATGATCTTATTACAAGTCAAACATCTTACTTTGACATTTTTATTATCAAGGCGCTCAAATTTCTTAGATCCACAGCCAGGACAAATAGGACATGCCCTCAATCCTTTCAATTAAAACTCCTGAGGTTTGGTATCAGTCTTCAATATTGTCTTAATTCTCTTTACACCATTAATATTTTTAATAAATTTGGAAACTGCAGAAGGAACAAGTTTTTCCCATTCTTTGTCATTTCCTATCATTTGTCTTATTTTTGTAGCATTGTACTGGGTTCTATCTAGGAATTTAGGAGAAACTACTTCGTATCCAAAATCTCCTAATAGCATTATAACATAATCATTACCACTGTATACCTTGTCAAAATGCGGCAGAGAAGATTTTAGATAGGATGCCCAGGTTGCTACATTGAATTGGTTTTCAACTGCAATAATATAGCATCTGTCAAGATCTATATTATTTTCTTTTAATGTTTGATGAATCATTTCTATTCTTTCACCAGATGTAAAAGGATCTTTTTCAATGTAGTTGAATTGTGAACCAGTCAGGGCAATTATTATTTCATCACATTCATTTAGAATTTGTTTAACTAGTTCTAAGTGACCTAAATGAAATGGTTGAAATCTTCCCATCATTAAACCGCGCATATCTTTAGATTGATTTTGATTTAATTAAATGTGTAAGTTCTGTTTAGGTATTGATAATCGTATATTTCAATACAGAATGACTATCTATAGGACCTTGATCACATTTCATAATAAATCCGTGCAAGTCTTCAAGTAGTTTTATCTTTCCCGTTTTTTCATCTTGAAAGCTAAAATTAAATACATCTTGGTTAATGACTCCACAAACACTTTGTTCTACCATTTCACCATCATATTTTTGGTCAAGCGTAATTGCAATAACTGATTCTTTTTGAATACGGACATCTTCAATAAAGTAAATACTTCTGCTCTGATGTGGACACCAACCACTTAGAAATGCCTCCACCATATTCCTACTACTACAATCAATGTCAGTGACAGGATAGAGTTCAGTAGAGTAAATTTTTGCAGGGTTTTCAAGAGAATTTAATCTAGATTTTAGATCTTCAACTTCATCTTTGAGCTGAAAAATAATTGCCGCTGAATTGATTTCTGGAGTTAGTGAAGGCATTTTGTCTGGTATTAGTCCATATTTTAATTCCTGAAAGAAACTAAAAATCATATTCAAAGGATTTGATGAATTTTTATCCTCATCGGCAAAAGCCAAAGTAATTGAGGTAACTGTTCCTACTGTCAAAGCAATTACTATTGCAAAGAGAATTCTTGATTTCTGCCCCATTAAGGAACAAAAGTCGTTATTTTACTAAAGGAGGAGGGAAAATTACTCTAGTAAAGAGTTCCAGATTGGTAAAAACCCTACAAAATCTTCCCACTGCCAAGGATTCTGACAGTAGGAGATTCAGGTTTTAAAATAATACAGATTTCGTTTTTATCGCAGACAACAGGCTTGTCGAGTTGCAATGTAAAGGGTTTAATTGATTTGAATTTTGCAGCTTTGATTTGCATTCCAATACTTACAAGGCACATCTGGTTTTCTGATATTGTACTTTTGTAGAAAGGGTTTTGAGTAAAATCAAGTTCTAGCTCAGACTGGATGTTTTGTGAATCATCTTGGCACAAATAATCTCCTCTATTTACATCATCGATTGTGATGCCTTTTACTGATAGCCCTACTCGTGCTGGAGATGTTGCTTCTTCTACAGGATCATCGTGCATTTGAATTGATTTTATCATAACATCTGTTCCATTAGGAAATAATTTTAGATTATCGTATTGCTTTACCTTTCCTTGAGTTACTTTTCCTAACACTACAGTACCAACTCCTTTGACATCAAAGCAATGATCAATTACAATTTTGGTTTTGCCTTCTTTTGTTATAGGTTCTAGTTTGTTAATTTCTTGTTTGATATCAGAAGATGAAACACGTTTGTAATGTTCTAAAACTGTACCTTTAATCATAGCAGACAATCTATTTTCATCCACTTCATATGTATGGCTGATAATTCCTTCTTTTCTCTTTAACACATCTAGTGCGATTATTTGTTCTCCAGTAAACTTGTCCAATGAACCAACATAGAATATTACGTATTCTGCTAGGTTAATTGCTTGAAATAATGGTTGTATTTTATCAGGAAATCCATTTGGCGCAATCCAGGTTCTAATTATATCAGATTCTTTTTTATCAAATAAAGTCATATCTGTAGATGTTCCTTTTTTACCAAAATCATTGGCAATTGATTGTTCGCCTAATACTACAAAGTTAACAGACTTGACCATGTTTTTTATGTATTGATTGATTTCATTTTAAGCGTTGGTTTTATTCAATAGATTATGGAAATGATTTCAACATAGTAACATAGCTTACAAACCTATGATTTTTTGGATAAACTCTAATTTGAATAATTTTTGGTATTGTTTTACCTGTAATTCCAAGGTATCCTAAAGGGTTTTTTATTGAACCGTCTTTATGAGATTGTTTTAAAACTTCATCAATTGGACTGTAGTAATTTTTAACTCTATTTCGAACAATTTTTTGTAAGAGTTTTCCATATTTTTTAATTCCAAGAATATCACTCGGGAGTGATGAACCAAAAAAATAAACGCTCTCCACAATACCTTGATTTTTAGAACTATATGCTAGTTTTTTGATTGCACTCAAAATGACTTCAGTGCCAAGTGAATGACCGATTAATCTAATCTTTGTATTTGGATTTTTTTTCTTAAAATCAATTATGAATTTTGAAAGATTGCATCCATTTTCTTTGGCGATTTTTTGACCAACATGAAGTGCCTTTAATGCAGATTTTTTCATGTGTGCGCCTTTGGTATTAGAGTCGTAACTATATCCTATAACTGGATAAACGTATCCTAATTGCTTTAGTCGTTTTTGTGCAATCATAAACTTTTGAATTGCACCTGCTTTATCATTGCGAAGTCCATGAATCATGATTACGATTTCCTTTTTTCCTGATAAGGTTTGAAAACTTTTTTGGGGGTAAAGATAATATGAATTGTTTTTGATTTTTTCCCCACTCGATAAATCATAATAACCTCTTGTAGAAATTCTTGGGATGTTTTTTGTTTTCAACCTAGTTTTTAGTTCCTAACTTTTTCTTATGTTTTTCAATATCAGATTCTTCTACCTTTACAAATAGTGGAGATGGAATTCCTAGAGTATGCCCATC
>C687J35164_10000298_pt1 | contig 17733 bp, 22 predicted proteins | sample RifCSP13_3_FD_35164 | JGI IMG/M metagenome (IMG submission 35164)
GTGGCGCCTCGGCCCGCGAGGACGGACATCCAAGAAATACCATCCGAACGTACTGCACGCACTCGCCCGTGTCCGCGCCGGGTCGGTCGGGGTCCTTTCAGGAGGCCTCGCCGATTCAGAACGACACCATGCCGGAGGGGGTTTGGGAAGAGGACGACTCCCGATCCTCCTCGAGACCCGCGCCCGTCATCCCGCCCGGAACGCGCCCCCGGTGGTTGTCTTCTTGCCACTCGAGGCGGCTGAGTAATCGTCCGACGAGGCCGTCCAGGGGATCCTGCGGCGTCCCGAAGTCCGCGAGGAGGAAGCGCCCACCGGGCTCCCCGTGTGGCAGAGTCCGAAGGGAGGCCCCACGCCGCGGTACGAATTGTGCCCTCGGACGACTTAAGTATAGGCTCGGCAGGTTCGAGTCCTCGAGGGGAGGCGAGCCTCCTTGACCGGAACCCAGGAGTCCGACGGAATCGATAGGCGTGTCTTCCTGCAGAGGGCCGCGATCTTGAGCGGCGCCGTCGCTGCGGGTACAGCGCTGACGGGCAAGACCCTGTTCCGCGCCCCCGAGGCGTTTGAAGTCCACGGGAGCGCCCGGCCCCAACCGCAGGCGCGGAACCCCCTGTACATTCCGCCCACCGTTTCACCGAGCGGACTCAGCCTCACGGAGGCTCCCGCCACGGTGTCCCTGGGCGGTGGGCGGACGTCCTCGGCTTGGGTCTACAACGGCCTCCTGCCCGGGCCGACGATCCGTGCGGCCCGCGGAGAGGTCGCGCAGATACACCTGGCAAACGGACTGTCCCAGGAAACCATCACGCACTGGCACGGCTTGGTCTTGGATGACCGGAATGACGGCCATCCGCGGTTCGCGATACCGCCCGACGGCGCCTACGACTACCGCTTCACGGTCAATCAACGGGCGGCGATGAACTGGTACCACCCGCATCCCCACATGCTGACGGGAGAACAGGTGGCCATGGGGCTTGCGGGGGCGTTCCTCGTCACGGATGCGGAGGAGATCGCCTTGGGCCTGCCCTCCGGCGCCTACGAAGTCCCCCTCGTCGTGCGGGACGCGAGCTTCGACCGGAACGGGAACCTCGAGTACCGGCCCAAGTCGGGCGGCTTCCTGGGCAACACGCCTCTCTTGAACGGGACCCTTGGCCCGCGCCTTGAGGTCGACACGGCCCGCTACCGGTTCCGTGTGCTGGGCGGCGCGAACGCGCGGATCTTTGGACTGACGCTGAGCTCCGGAACCCCATTCACGCTCATCGGCAACGACGGCGGCCTCCTGGAAACGCCCGTCTCCTTGCCCCGGGTCGAGCTCGGGCCCGGCGAGCGACTCGATTTGATCGTCGACTTCCGAGGGATGCAGGTCGGGGACCGCGTCATGCTGCGGGACGCCCGGTCCGGCTGGGATCTTCTCGAGTTCGTCGTCGTACGTCCGGTGAACGACAGCGGGACTCTTCCAGCCACGCTCTCGACGATCCCGCCCCTGTCGAACCCGGTCCGGACGCGGAGCTTCCAGTTCGAGGCGATGTCCAAGATCAACGGCCTGGAGTACGAGATCGGCCGGATCGACTTCCGGGTGCCGCTCGGCGAGACGGAACTCTGGCGTTTCTCGACGAAAGGGAACGCGCCGCACCCGGTGCACGTGCATGGGGCGTCGTTCCAGGTCCAGTCGCGGACGGGAGGCCGCGGGCAGGTCTTCCCCTGGGAGCGGGGCTGGAAGGACACGGTATTGCTCGAGGACGGCGAGACGGTGGAGGTCCTCATCCGCTTCGAGGCCTTCAAGGGCATCTACCTGCTGCACTGCCACAAGCTCGAACACGAAGACATGGGGATGATGTCGAACTTCGAGGTCGTGTGAGGGGACCCTTCCTCGAGAGAGCGACGCGTCACCTTGCGAGTTCCGAAGAGACGCTGGGTCCGGCCGGTTTCCTCAGGCCGCGACCTCACCTCGACGCCTCCGGGCAATCTCCTCCTCGAGGCGGTCCGGGATCGGCCTGAGGTGGGCTTGGGCGTGGTCCACGTGCCACGCAATCCGTTCGTCCGTCGACGCGTTCTTCGGCGTGGGATGATCCCGATGCCAGGTCTCGTTGACGCGCACGATCCCACGCTCTTCTACGGCAGCGACCCCCGAGGTTCAAAACACCTGTGGAGGCCGCGGAAGGATCCCGTCGGTCGCCGAGACGACGATCCAGCGCGAGTCAGATCGGGATTGGTACTGGGAGAAGAGGGCACGGGCCTGCTGTGATTCGTCGCACTCCATGTCTCCTGCGTTCAATCAGCGAGGATTGGCATTTCGCTCCGGCTACTGATCGAATCGTCTCAGATCCTGTTTGGTGGTCGTCTCCCAGTCGTCCAAACGCAGTGGCGCGCCAAGTGGGAAGCGAAAACAGAATGCCATCCAATCCTCGAGATTGTTTCGCGCGCGGATGCCTACGAACGACGGGCCACGCGACCACTGCCACGCTAGGCGCTCTCGAACGGAATTCTTGGAAGAAATCGAGTGCTCCTGGCGGTTAGTGGGTTCTCCAAGGCACAATCCCGGGAGGGCCTCCAAGGGATATGCCAGCGGCATCGCTTACTCCTGAGCCCTGAAACCGTCCTTCCGGCGCGTCCCCGGCACGCCATCATGGTTACGGCTCCACCGTACCCGTGCGACGAAGCGGGGGGACCATCCGAGAGCCCGGCTGTTTTGTCGGGTACGAAGGGTTAAGTGGTACGATCCATTTGGGCTGTCCGAAATCGGCAGGACGGTACTCAGGACAGTCTAGGTGGGGAAAACGATGGCAAGCGCAGAGCGTAAGGAGTTCAAGTCTCCAGACGAGGCACGGACGTTCGAGAAAGGCAAGGTCGAGCTCATCAAGATCGCAGGCGGCGTCGTCGGGCGTCTCACCCTGCAACCCGGGTGGCGATGGTCCGAACACGTGAAGCCTGTCGCGAAGACGGAGTGGTGCGAGGCTCCTCACTTCCAGTACCACGTGTCCGGTCGTCTGCATGTCCTGATGTCCGACGGCAAAGAGTTCGAGGTCGGCCCGGGCGAAGTCACCGCGTTGCCCCAAGGACATGACGCCTGGGTCGTCGGGAAGGAACCCGTTGTCCTGGTCGACTGGGCCGGAGCCAGCAACTACGCGAAGCGATAGCCCGGCCAAGGTCCATCCTTCGAGTCCTTCCTCGGCTTGCTTGCACTCAGAACTTCAGGCGCCGGGCGGCCAGCTTACTGAATCCAATGAGGTAGGACCAGGGTTGGCCCTTCGTCATTCTCAACGGATCGAATCCTACAGGATTCAAACGCTAGAGTAAGTGATCCCGGCGGGGAGTTCGGCTCCCGGCCCTCGCTACCCACCGGTCCTCCATGGGAGCATGCCACTGGCACGATTTGGGCCCCCGTGGCTTGGCTGGGGGCTCCGCCGGGCCCGCATTGCCTCGAGGGTGTTCCGAGGCCTTGACGGCGGCTCACTCTGAGGACTGTGACGGGCCTGCTGGGATTCGAACTCTAAGAACGCGACAAGTGCGTCCAAGACGAGCGATCGAGAACGCCTAGAACCCCAGTTGTCGAAGGATCCCGGCGTACGTGCTCACGTCGCAATACCATCCCTCGGTAATCAAGGCATCGAGACGGCTCCGGGCCTGTTCCCGTGTCAGAACACCTTCCGCGATTAGGCGCGCCAGGAGATACCCTGTGCCGCCGCAGGCCACGCCCTCAAGTTCCGCCACGCGGCGTACCTTGGCATCATCGGACCCCAAGTACGCGCGTTCCTTCAGGGCAACCGCAATGACCGCCGCGTCGGTCTCGCGGAGCCGCGTTTCCCGTCGTAGCCTCCGAACAAGGCGGGCGTCGGCCTCTCTCGCCAGGCGGAGGGCTCCCGCTTCCACCGCTTTCCGGATTGCGAGGGCGTCCGGATAGCCGAGACGCTCCCCAACCCCTGCGGTCTCTTCCAGAACTTCAGGCGGCACGAGGATGGTCTCCGGCAGCTCTCGAATCGAGACGAGCAGGTTCGCGGAAGCAAGGTTAATCAGGACCATGCTATCAAGGACGATTGGCGGCGGTTTCGGCAGGCTGGTTCACCTACCCCCGAGGCCCCTCTTGACGTCCTCCACGACCCCGCCCGCGACCCAGCGGACTTTCCGGTCCTTTACGAGTTCCCGGAACTCCCAGAGAGTCAGCCCGGCGATCTCGGCCGCCTCGCCGAAGCTCACCCTACCGGCCGCGAGGGCATCGAGGGCTTTTCGCCGTCGATACTCGTCAACTCCCAGGTGCAGCAACTTTCGCAACGCAGCCGAGCGATCGATCCGCTCCTCCCGCATGAGGTCCTCGACAAGGGCTTTCGTATCACGGGAGATTCGCGTGGAGACGGCGACTTCCGTCATGTGCGTATTGTATACATTACGCACGGATAAAGCTTGTCCCCGGGGCGACGGACGGACGAGCCTGCACCCTTCGGTGTGGCCGAGGGGCCACGACAGTGTCGGCTGGGACCAAGCGAGTCTCGAGGTCCGGAACGCTTGATATCGCGGAACGGGCGAGGAGATACTCCTCGAGCAATCGAGCTCGATGCCCGGGGAGACGGGCCTGCGCGCATCCGAACTCGTGTCTCCGCACAGATCCCCACCGTCCTTCAGTGCAGGGGCTTCCGAGCGCTCATCTCATGGTAGACGAAGAGATCCCGGCACCATCCGTGGAAGGCTGCGGACCCGCTGGCGAGGCCTCGGTTCAGTTCGATCCGCCCGTCGAGTCCACGGAACAGGACGCCGGCCTGGCGCTCGTTCCGCACGAGGGTGCGGGAAGTTTAGGCATTAGCGCATATATTTAAATAACCAAATAGACTCTCCGAAGCGTGGACGACGAAATCTACGTGCTCCACGCCCGGGTCTGCAAGTCTCTCTCCAGTCCCCTCCGCCTGAGAATACTGGACCTCCTCAGAGATGGTGAGAGGAGCGTGTCGGAGTTGGTGTCCCTCACGGGCGTGAGCCAGCCCAACCTGTCCCTCCAACTCAGGTTCCTGTGGGACAACGGGGTCCTGGAACGCACGCGGATGGGCACGGCAGTCCGTTATCGCGTCGCCCACCCCGAGATCTTCGAGGCCATCGACATCTTCCGGACGATCCTCGCGAAGAAACTCGCGCGGGAACATCAGCTGACCCGCAGGGGGACCCCCCGATGAGGACACACGTCCTTGGAGCAACGCGCAGCGTCCCAATCCGCGCCTCCTATGATTCCCAGGAACCGCGTACGGGCGTTCGACGGACTCCGTTTTCTTGGACCTGGCGAAGGTGATCCAATGGCGCACGTCGTCGTGGTGGGGGGAGGCATCGGCGGAGTCGTCGCCGCCTCAGAGTTGCGGCGCCGCTTGGGTCGAGGCGATCGGGTGACCCTCGTGGACAAAGGAGGGCGGCACGTCTTCCAGCCGGACTTCCTCTGGGTCATGATGAGTTGGCGAGAACCGGAGCGAATCCAGCGCGATCTCGCGCGTCTGTCGCGGCGAGGGATTGAGGTCGTGACCGCGGAAGTCCGTCGCTTGGACAGCGGGGCGCATCGCCTCGAGACCTCCGCCGGTCCGCTGGCGTACGACCGCCTGATCCTCGCCCCGGGCGCGGAACTCGCGTCGGATGCTCTCGAGGGATTCTCCACCGCAGCCCGGAACCTCTACACCTTGGAGGGCGCGATGCGGCTTCGGGAGGACTTATCCGCCTTTCGGAAGGGCAGGGTGGTCGTCCTCATTTCCAGCACGCCCTTCAAGTGCCCCGCGGCCCCCTACGAAACGGCCTTCCTCCTCGACTACCACTTCCGGCGCAGGGGCGTCCGCGACTCCGTCTCGATTGACGTCGTGACCCCCGAGCCGCAGCCGATGCCCGTCGCAGGCGCCGAGGTGGGAAAGGCCCTCGCGGGCATGCTCCGGGAGCGGGGCATCGGGTATCGCCCGCTCAGCAAGCCCGCGCGCGTGGACAGCGCCGCGCGGGACGTTGTCCTCGGGACTGGCGAACGCATTCCTTTCGACCTCCTCGTGGGCGTGCCGCCCCACCGCGCCCCCGCCTTTGTCCGGGAGGCCGGGCTGACGGACGGGAGCGGCTGGATCCCCGTCGATCCGCGAACCCTCAAGACCTCCGTGGAGCACGTTTACGCCCTCGGCGACGTAACGGCGATCAAGCTGGCCAACGGGATGTTCCTCCCCAAGGCGGGCGTCTTCGCCCATCGGCAGGCCGAGGCCGTTGCCCGGACCCTCGCCGCGGAACTCACGCCCCGTGCCGACGGAGGCACCTTCGACGGGATTGGTCATTGCTGGGTCGAGACCGGCTTCGGCAAAGCGGCGTTTGGTTCCGGGGACTTCTTCGCGGCGCCCGCGCCGCGGGTGAGCTTGCGAAATCCCAGCCGGCCCCTGCGGTGGGGCAAGGTCCTTTTCGAACGGCGTTGGCTCCGGCGGTGGTTCTGAATGACGAAGCTGTTGTTCATCGTGAACGATCCTCCCTACGGCACGGAGCGCGCCTACAATGCACTACGCCTTGCCCTCAACGTCCTGAAGAAGGAGCCCGCCGCCGAGCTGCGGGTCTTCCTCGTCGGGGACGGGGCGAGTTGCGGGAAGGCAGGCCAGACTGTGCCCCAAGGCTACTACAACGTGGAGACGATGCTCCGGGCGCTCATTAAGCGGGGCGGCGTCGTGGGCGTCTGCGGCACATGCATGGACGCACGGGGACTCAAGGACGAGGATCTCGCCGACGGCGCCCGGCGGAGTTCCCTCGACGAAGTCACGGATTGGACCCTGTGGGCGGACAAGGTGGTCGNCTTCTGAGGAAACAGCTCCTTCGGAATCNACGCAAGGCCGTGGTCCCGTTCCATCGGCAGAGTTTCGACTTCACGTGCGGCCCCGCGTGTCTTATCATGGCGATGCGTCACTTCGAACCCGCCTTGGCCTCAGGGCGCGAGCTGGAGGTGGACCTCTGGCGGGAGGCCAACCTCGTGGAGGCCTACGCGTCGAGCCGGCAGGGTCTGGCCCTGGCGGCCCACCGGCGAGGGTTTAGTGTGCGGACNCAGGGAAACGCGGAAACGATCGAGCTCGTGGACTGCCTAGGACTTGACCCAAGCCTCGAGAACCGAAAGGTCGCCGTGGCCCTGCACCGAGACCTCAAGAGGCGGTGCCGCCAGGCGCAGATCCCCGATGCCGTCAAGCCTGTATCCTTGTCAGACGTGGTGGAGTGGCTCGCGCGCGCATGGATTCCCATCGTCCTCGTCGACGCTCGGCTCGTGGGCGACGTCGAGGTTCCTCACTGGGTCCTGGTCACCGGAATCGACCCCCATACCGTGACTTTCCATGATCCACTCGCACATGCGGGGAACACTAACGCGCCGAGGCGGGAATTCGCAAAGCGTCTCGGATTCAAAGGCACCAGTTGCGCAGTCGTCATCGAGGGGCAGCCACAGGCCTCACGGGGTGAACCGCCTCGGATTCCAGGTAGCTCCCGTGCGGCACCTTCCAACAAGCTTCATCTCCACAGTAATGCAGCGCTCTCGGCTTGAGACGCCCCGCGAAGGCGCGATCGGGAAGGAAGGGTCCTGNCCCACTCTGCCAGCCGTCTGCTTGGTGAAGGACCGGACCGAAGCGACAACTGCGATTTGTCTCCCGCGGAAACCATCGGTCGGCGGGAGCGACGACCTCCCTGTGAGAAAGCTTATGGTCGTCGGGCCACTGTGCACCGGTCGTGACAGATTCCGGTCTCCTCGCGAGGAGTCGCACCCTCGCGAAGCTCGCACTCGTCAGTGCAGCGGCACTGGTCGTCCTCGTCCTGCTCCTCGTACTTCTGGTCGACCACACGACCGTGTCGGAGGTATTCCTTCTTGTGTGGGGCTTGTTTCTCCTCCTCGCGGCAATCATTCTCGGGGTCGCCCTCGCATATGTATTCATGACGCGCGGTGCCTACGAGCGGCACGAGAGCGTGGCCCCCGCTCCCGCTTCGCGGGATCGGATCGAAGAGACCGCGACGGCACCCGTCGACATCCTTGAGGGTGCTGTCCCCGAGGTGGCCCTGCGGCTCCTGAGCGGTGATGAACTCGGTTTGTATCGGCGGATCGTCGCCGCGGGCGGTTCGGTGCTTCAGAAGGATCTCGTGGGGCTGGGCCTCTTCTCCGGTCCCAAGGTATCGCGGATTTTGGAACGACTTGAGGCGAAAGGGCTCATCGTTCGGGAGCGCCACGGGATGACGAACCGAATTCGTCTCTCCGACGCTTGGCGGGAAAGGGCCTANAAAGGCCACCCTTTTCGAGCATTTCGAACGCTTTTCATCGCTTTTCAGGAAGCCTTCAAGTGCCTTTTCTGCGCCATAGGGCCTCTGAGGTGCAGATCTTGGAAAACAGGCAACGGAGCTCCGTGCTCTGGCTCGTGTTCGCGCTCGTCCTCGCTGTCGGATTGATGGCGGTCTTCGCAGCGGCTTTCATGCCGTATGGAAGCTCGTACGGGATGATGGGTGTGGGATGGGGCTGGGGGGCCGTCATGATGATTGTCCCCGCAGTCTTCCTCATCCTCGTGCTGCTCGCGGCGCTGGGTGCCTTCACGCCTTCGCGGGGGTCTGTCCCGGCGTACTTACCGTCACCCTCGGCAGCCTTGGAAACCCTCAACACGCGCTACGCGCAGGGCGAGATCTCGCGGGAAGAATATACGCGCATGCGGGCGGATCTCGAGGGCCGGACTCACTAGGAGGACCAAGCCTTGAACAAGCTCACAGCGTTCGCTATCCTCGCGCTGGTTGTGCTCGTGGCGGGCGTGGGTGCTCTTCTCTACCGCGCGTCTACGGGCTCCGCGAACATCCAGGTCTCGATCTCTAGCTACTCCTTCAGTCCAAGCAACCTGACCGTGAAGGCCGGGACGACCGTGCGATGGGTCAACTTTGACACCGTCGGGCACACGGTGACGTTCGGCGCCCACGACGACATGGGGAGTGGGATGGACTCAGGACTCATGGGGCACATGGGGACCTTCAGCGCGGCCTTCACCGAGCCGGGAGCATATGCATATCACTGTGATCCCCACCCGTACATGACCGGGACCGTCGTCGTCACCGGATGAGCCAGCTGGATTGAGGATGGAAATCGAGAAGGCGGCGAGGAAATAGAGCGATTACGTGTCCTGCTCTCATGCGTCCTCTTCCGCAATCGTCCCTTCGATATGGGGCGCCAGGAAGACCGCGCGTGCCGAGAGCGCCTACGTCTCGACCGCCGGCCGCTTGGAACCCCCTTCGGTGCGAAAGGTCGCTGATTGAATTCAAAACGTCTCGAGTGTAACGGGCCTGCTGGGATTCGAACCCAGGTCAGAGGCTCCGGAGGCCTCTGTCCTATCCAAGCTAGACTACAGGCCCTCGGCCGCCGAAACGCCTCGCGGGATTAAGGCTTTCTGTGCCGCCGCGCGCCGCATCACTTCTTCGCGAACTCCGTGTAGCCGCACCGCCCGCACGACGTCCGGCCCTGGTGCTGGGCGAGGTACACGCCGGGACCGCACTTCGGGCAGGACGCCCGCGTCCGCGCGATCCGGTCCCCCTCGATCTTGTAGAACGTCCGCTTGAGGCCGACGGAGCCCTTCTCGGCCTTCTTCTCGGCCATCACTTGCCCTCCTTCTTCCTAGGCTCCACCTTCTTCGCCTCGGGCTTCTCCTCCTTCTTCCCCTCGGCCTTGTGTTCGGCCTTGTGCTCCGCCTTCGGCTCGGCCTTCTTCTCCGCGGGCTTCTTCTCCTCCTTCCTGTGAGGCTTCGCCTCGTGCTTCGCCTCCGCCTTCGCCTCAGCCTTGGGCTCCGGCCTCGGCTCCGGCTTCGCCTCCTCCTTCTTCGCGGCCGGCGAGGGCGTCTCCGCCTTCGGCGCGAGGGCCGCCTCGCCGGGCTTCGCCTCCTTCGCCTTCGGCTCCGCGAGTTTGTTCCTGACGAGGATATGGTACCGCTCGACGGAGAGGGCCTGCTCCTTGGACTTGTAGACCTTCGCGTAGCCCGAGGTCTCGGACCGCCCGAACGTCGAGCGGGCGCCGTCCACGACGACGACGTCCTTCGCCGCCTTCAGGTGCTTCGCGAGCTCTTGGCGGATCGCGTCCCGCGTCGGGGTGGGCTCCGCCTTGTGGATCGCCTTGAAGGAGACCTCCGTCCGCTGGAGGAGGGGGTTCTCCTTCTTCGCGAGGATCTGGACCTCCATCGTCTACCGTTCCATGCGCCGCAGGATCCCGAGGACTTTCTCCTTCGCGGCCGGGTCCGCCCGCACGACGACGACCCCCTGGGACGGCATGCCGTACAGGACGGCGGCCGAGTCGGGGGCGAGGGCGAGGCAGACCAGGGCGAGAAGGTCCTCTTCACCCCGGACTTCGACGCGTACCCGCTCCTCGGATTTAAAGGCTTCGGACACGACGGCCCACGCTTCCCGAGTGATCGTCCCCGCGGGGTTCGCGAGCCGCAGGACCTTCCGCCCGATCCGCTGGAGGGCCTCCCGGAGCTCGGGGTCCTCCTCCCGCTTCGTCTTGAAGTCGACGAGGGCGATGTCCGGCGATCGGCCCCGGGCCGCGAGGTCAAGGGTGCAGAAATCCCCGACCGTGACCACGGGTGATGCGGTCCCCACCGCGGGAATCACGTCAGGTCCGTGGACCAAGGGTCCCAGGGGCCACCGGAGGAGCTCACGCAGGTTCTCGGGGAGTCGGAGGTCCGCCTCGAAGAACTCATCGAACGCGGAGGGCGAACTTCCCGTTGGCATGGATGCCCATCTTCTTCGCGATCTCGGACCGCGGGTGGTCCACGATGATCACGTAGCCCTGCCAGTCCTTCGAGGTCTCGTTCCCGCACAACGGGCAACGATCGTCGTCCGTGATGTGCGCGCAGTTCTTGCAGGCCTTGGGGATCTTCACGACCATGGGCTCACCCCCGCCTCTTCCGCGTCCGGCCCTCCGCCTTCGCGCGGTCCTCCTCGATCCACTCGAGCTTCCCGAGGGCGGGCTGGCGCATCGTGAGGCCGATCTTCGACTCCCGCGGCGCACGCTCGTTGAGGGACACGGCGACGATCCGCGTGCGCACGCGGTCCCCGATCCGGAGGTCCCGCTTGGAGTCCTTGCCGATGAGGCGTTGGCCCTCTTCATCGACGTCGACGCGGTCGTCCATGACCTGGGAGATGTGGAGGAGCCCGTCCAGGGGGCCGAAGCGGATGAACGCGCCGAACTTGAGGATCTCCACGACGGTCCCCTCGACGACCTCCTGGAGGACGGGCGTGAAGACGACCGCGTCGTACTTGACCTTCTGGTACACGGCCCCGTCCCCGTGGACGATCCGGCCCTCCCCCTGGCGCTCGATGTTGCTCGCGATGAGGGTGAGGGCCTTGTCCGGGCCGATCCGGCCCTCGAGGGTCGTCCGGGTCAGCTCCCGCGCGACCGCGTCGATGTCCTCCCCAAGCCGCTCGGGGGGGATCCGCACGACGTCCTCGCGCTGGACCTTCATGTACATGAGAATCGACCCCGCACCGATTCGGTACGTTCTATTTAGGCCTTTGCGCGGCGGGCTGTGTGCCTGGTTCGCCGATCGGCCTCATGCGGGCTTCCGGGCGAAGTATACCTCCAGGTTCCCCCCTCGTCCGTCCGTCCAGACTGCATAGGCGGATCCGGACGAATCGATCGCGAGCCCGAGGTAGTCGCCGGGCCGCTGGAAGGCACTCGGCGTTTCCGCGTCCGTGACGCGTTGATTCGACGACCAGCGCCTGCCGTCCTTCGATGTCGCGTAGAAGACGTTGTAGTTCCCGGTCCGGTTGTCGAGCCATGCGATGTGGATCGTCCCGTCCGGCCCGACGGCGAGGGCAGGTTGCCACTGCTCCCTCCCTGAGGTGTCGTCGTTCACACGGACGGGCTTGCCCCAGGAGTTGCCACTATCGTCGGACCGAGAGACGAGGATGTCGAGGTCGGCGCCGATCCCTTCCGCCCATGCGAGGAGGACATCCCCGCGTGGCGTCGTCACGATCGAGGGCAAGGGCANGGCCCACGTGTTCACCGAAGAACCCGAGGCCGAGCCGGGGAGGGGATTGACCCGAGAGTCGGACCTCCAGGTCCGCCCGCCGTCCACCGATCGGTCCGACAACACGTTCCCCGATCNCGGGTCCCACCATGCGGCGTGGACGACACCGCCCGGGGCCGCCGAGANGACGACCCCGAGCGGGTTCGTCGTCGCGCGGTCCGAGACCGGCACGGAGGCCGACCAGGAGTGGCCTCCATCCGAGGACGTCGCGACACGGATGTTCGCCTCCGGCGTGCGGCCTGTCGCGATGAGCGCGGTATACCCGGCGTACAGGAGGGNTCCATCCGACGCGAGCGACGACTTGTCGACGAAGGCGAGGGGCAGGTCGTCCGCATCGGAAGGCGCGCCCCACGACGCCCCGCCATCGNCGGACCGGGACACGACGACTCCCTGGTTCTGGAGCAAGGCCTCGGAGAACTCAAGGCGTCCGAAGTACAGACGACCGGAATCGTCGAGGGCGAGCCAGGGATCGGATTGAGACCTGTACATGCGGTCCATCAGGATGTTCGGGGACCACGTCGCCCCTCCATCGAGCGAACGAGAGAAGCCCACGCGGACACCCACGCCGTCGGACGTATCCGCTTCCTTCCATCCAACGAAGAGCCGGCCTTGGGCATCCACAACGACGAACGGCTCGACATGGTGCGAGAACGGCGTCGTCCCATCCGTCACGCGGACGTTCGGGGTGAAGCCCGGGTCCGGCGAAGGGGCCGCGGTCGCGATCGGACTCGCGCTGGTAACCGAGAGGGTTGCGATCGCGAGACATGCCCAGATAACGGAACCCTTCCACCCACGCATGGGCCTCCCCCGCCTTGGACGGATCGCAGAGGGCGCTACTTCTGTGTTCCGGTGCCCGACGCGTCGACATCCAGTCGCACCGACGCGGGCGCGGTTACACGAGGAGCGGCACGAGGACGAGGGTGATCGTCGACAGGAGCTTCACGAGGATGTGGAGGCTCGGGCCCGCGGTGTCCTTGAACGGATCCCCCACCGTGTCCCCCACGACGGCGGCCTTGTGGGTCGGGCTCCCCTTCCCGCCGAGGTTCCCCGCCTCGATGAACTTCTTCGCGTTGTCCCACGCCCCGCCGCCCGTGTTGAACACGAGGGCCATGAGGACGCCCGCGATCGTCCCGACCATGAGGGTCCCGCCCAAGGGCTCCGCGGCCCTCAGGCCCGGCGTCACGACCGCGAACCGGAAGATCAGTCCGACGGCCACGGGCGTGGCCACGGCGAGGATCCCGGGGACGACCATCTCCCGGAGGGCGCCGCGGGTGCAGATGTCGACGGTCCGGCCGTAGTCCGGCTTCTCGGTCCCGGCCATGATCCCGGGCTTCTCCTTGAACTGGTCCCGGACGTCCTTGATGATGGACCACGCGGCCCGGCCGACCGCGCGGATCGCAAGGGCGCTGAACAGGAAGACGAGGGCCGCGCCGATGAACCCGCCGATGAAGACCTCGGGATGGGCCATGTTCACGGAGGAAATCTTCGCCTCCGTCAGGAAGGCGGAGAAGAGCAGGAACGCCGCAAGGCCCGCGCTGCCGACCGCGTAGCCCTTCGTCAGGGCCTTCGTCGTGTTCCCGGCGGCATCGAGCTTGTCCATGTTCTTCCGGGCCTCGCCGGACATCCCGGACATCTCGATGATCCCCGCCCCGTTGTCGACGATGGGGCCGAACGTGTCCATTGCGAGGATGTACGCGGCCGTCGCGAGCATCCCCATCGTCGCGATCGCGGTCCCGTAGAGGCCACCCTGGTAGATCCCCGTGAGCGACCCGAGCCAGTACGAAAGGAGGAGTGCCGCGGACACGACGAGGACGGGGAGCCACGTCGCCTCGAGGCCGACGGAGAAGCCGGAGATGATGTTCGTCGCCGGGCCGGTCTCTGAGGCCTTCGCGATCTCCTGGACGGGCCGGTACTTCGACTCCGTGTAATACTGCGTGATCCACACGTACGCGAAGGCGGTGACCATCCCGATGATCCCGCAGATCCAGTAGTAGACCCAGGCCTCGGGAGCCGCCAGCTGGAGGCCCGGCGCGACCGGGTCCGCGTCGCCGCCCGACGGTTGGAGCATCGCCCACGCCGCGAAGCCGAACAGGGCCGCCGCGAGGACCGTCGTGACGAGGTATCCCCGGTTCAGGGCGCTCATCGGGGATTCGTCCTCCTTCGCGCGGACGATGTACACGCCGACGACGGACGCGAGGACCCCGAAGCTGCGGGCCACCAGGGGGAACACGACGCCCGCAATCCCGAAGACAGGGAACAGGACGACACCCAGGATCATCGCACCGATGTTCTCCGCCGCCGTGGATTCGAAGAGGTCCGCGCCGCGCCCCGCGCAATCGCCGACGTTGTCTCCGACGAGGTCCGCGATGACCGCGGGGTTCCGCGGGTCGTCTTCCGGGATGCCCGCCTCGACCTTGCCCACGAGGTCCGCGCCGACGTCCGCGGCCTTCGTGTAGATGCCACCGCCGAGCTGAGCGAACAGCGCGACGAGGCTCGCGCCGAAGCCGAACCCGACGAGGCTGAGGACGATGCTCTCCTGGACGCCCTGTGTGACCTCCCCGCCCCACCCGTAGCCGTAGTAGAGGATCGCGACGCCGGCGAGGGAGAGAGCGACGATGCTGAGGCCCGAGACCGCGCCTCCACGGAGGGCGATGACGAGGGCGTCGTTGAACGACTTCAGGGAACCGGCGGCGGAGCGGACGTTCGACCGGATCGCGATGTGCATCCCGATGTATCCCGACAAAGCCGAGAACAGGGCGCCCAGGGCGAAGGCACCGGCGGTCTTCAGCCCGAGCTCCCACCCGCGGGCGCTCGTCAGTCCGATTCCCGCGGCGAAGGCGATCGCAAGGATCGCGGCGATGATCCCGATCGCGCGGTACTGACGACGGAGGAACGCCCGAGCGCCATCCTGGATCGCGGACGCGATCTCCCGCATCCGCTCCGTGCCCGTGTCCCGGCGCAGGACGTCCCGCGCGAGGAGTCCCGCACCGCCCAGGCCGACGAGGATCGCGATCGGGATGACGAGGCTAAGGTCCATGAAAAACCCGCTCCGGCTGCAACCCGAGGCGGCAATCGCGCAATCCTATAAATCCTTTGGCGGCTCCCTCCGGAGGGGTCTCACGCGCCGTACTTCTCCGCCCGGTTCGCGAGGCTCATCAGGATGGGCATGAGGTCCCGCCCGCGGATCCGCCCGAGCCCGCCCTTCGCGACGCTCCGCTCGTCGAAGCTCGACACATCGTCCACGCGGACGCCTTCCCCGAACACGGTCACGGGCACGGGGTCCCCGGAGTGGTCCGCGAGGGCCACGGGGGTCGAGTGGTCGGCGGTCATCGCGAGGACGATCTCGGGCCCGAGCTTCGCTTTCAGGACGGCCATCATCTGGTCGATCCGCTCGATGACCCGGATCTTCTCGGACGCCTTCCCGTCGTGGCCGCAGAGGTCCGCGGCCTTCACGTTCACAACGACGAGGTCGTACGTCCGGAGGGCGTCGAGGGCGGCCTCCGCCTTCGCGACCATGTCCGTGTCGAGCCCGCCCGTCGCCCCGGGGACTTCGAGGACGTCCATGCCGACCGCGCGGCACATCCCTTTGATGAGCGCGACCCCGGCGATCCCCGCGGCCTTGAGGCCGTACTTCTCCGGGAGGGGCGCGAGGTCGGGGAACTGGCCCGGCCCGCGGGCGAGGACGAGGTTCGCGGGCATCTCCCCCTTCGCGACCCGCTCCTGGTTCACAGGATGGTCCTTGAGGGCCTTGTGGGCCGCCCTCGTGAACGCGTTGAGGGCCTTCGCGGTCCCTTTCGCCTTCGGAACGAGGGGCTTCGCCTCGGGCACGGGCACGCCGTGCTCGTGGGGGTCCGTGTCGCTCACCTGGGGGGAGAGGCCCTTCCCGCGGAGGACGAGGGCCCCGCGATGCTCCGTCCCCGCGCGGAAGAGGACCTTCACGCGGCCGATCTTGATCCCGTCGAGGGCCTTCGCGAGCTCCTCCGTCCCCTCGCGGATCCGCCCCGCCCGCCGGTCGAGGACCTTCATGTCCTCGTCGACGGTCACGAAGTTGCAGCGGAACGCGATGTCCCCGGGCTCGAGGGTGATCCCCACGCCGGCCGCCTCGAAGGGCCCTCGGCCCGTGTAGACCTCGTACGGGTCGTACCCGAAGAGGGCGAGATGGCTCGTGTCGCTCCCGGGCCGCACGCCGGGCGCGATGGGGTCGAGGAGGCCGTTGATCCCGTTCGCCGCGAACCAGTCGAGGGCGGGCTTCGGCGCGGCCTCGAGGGGCGTCTTGTGCCCGAGCTCCGCGACGGGGCGGTCCCCGAGCCCGTCGAAGATGAGGAGGAGGATCTTCCGACGGTCCATGGCGCGGCTGCCAAGGAACCTGCCCTAGATATGCTTTGCCTCGGGCGCCTTCAGGGAGCCTTCCGGACCGTCACGGTGGCCTTCGGGGCCGCGTCGAGGTCCTTCGCCGCGCTCCCCTCGCGCCGCGCGATCTCCAGGAATCCGCTCGACGAGTACGTCGCGAGGAGCTCCCCTGCAGGGACCTCCCCGTACGTGCGGACGAGGGCCACCGTCATCTCATACCCGCCCAGGGCGACGGCAAGGCGATCGCCGAGNCGCCANGTCTTCTCCCCNAGGGAACGGGGGACGTTCGTGATCACGTTCCCGAACCGGTCCGCGGTGATCACGCGGGCCTCGAAGCCGCCCTTCGTCTTCGAGGGCGTCCCGAAGTCGAGGTCCGCGAAGTCCCGCACGACGGGCCCGACGTCCTTCACCTTCGTCCCCGTGAGGAGGTGGGCCGCGACGGGCGCGAAGACGTCCCGCCCGTGGAACGTGTCGCTGACCGCCTCCCGCATCAGGGCGCGGTTCGTGATGTGGCGGACCTCCTTGAGGCCGAGGCGCTGCGCGGCGGGNAGCAGGAGCCCGTTGTCCGGGCCGACGAGGAAGGCGCCCTCTGCGACGACGACGATCCCGCGGCGGGGCGTGCCCACGCCCGGGTCGACGACGGCCACATGGGCCGCGAAGGGGAAGTGCGGGACCGCCGCGTACAGGACGTAGGCCCCGTGGACGACGTCCTGCGGACGGACGTTGTGGTCGACGTCGACGATCGTCGCGTCGGGGGCGATGCCGAGGACGACGCCCTTCATCGCCGCGACGTACTCCCCCGGTCCGAAGTCCGAGGTCAGCGTGAGGATGGCGCCCATCGTCCCTCGACCGCGTATCCCCCAACCGGGATAAACGTTCCGCGCTGCTTATCGCAGCCGCCGCAGGCCTTCCTTGATCCGGGCGATCTCCTGCTTCCGGCGCTCGAGGTCCCCGGCGTACTTGCGGAGGCGGGCCTCCTCGTCCTTCGCCTTCGCGGCGCGGGACTTCAGGTCCTCCCGCGTCTCGGCGAGGGCCCGGCGCTCCGCCTCGACCTTGGCCCGCGCGGCGGCGACCTTCTCCGCCCGATCCTCGAGGGCTTTGCGCCGGACGTCGAGGGCCTCCGAGCGCCGCTTAGCCTCCGCCGCGAGCCGTTCCTCGCGATCCTCGAGGGTTGCGGCCTGGCGTTCGAGTTCCTGCGCCCGCGCGGCCGTCGCCTTCTCGCGCGCCTCGAGCGTGGCCTCGCGGTCGGCGAGCTCCGCCTCGAGCTCGTCCAGGGACGTCGCCTTGCGCTCCGCGGCCCCTTTGGCCCGGGCCTGGGCATCCGCGAGGGCGGCTTGGCCTTTCGCGAGCTTGTCCCTCGCCTTCGCGAGGGCGGCCTCCTCCC
>C687J35164_10000326_pt1 | contig 17040 bp, 19 predicted proteins | sample RifCSP13_3_FD_35164 | JGI IMG/M metagenome (IMG submission 35164)
GTTGAGCACGCCTACGATCTGAACTCAGCCATCGCGGAAGACGTGTTCATCTCCTCGAAAGAGACATAGGCTCGAGGAAGGGGCCATGCCAATCAAGATCGTTGTCCCCGAGCTGGGTGAATCGGTCGTCGAGGCCACAGTGGCCCGCTGGCTGAAACGAGAAGGCGATCACGTGGCCGTAGGTGAGGCGGTGGCCGACCTGGAGACCGATAAGGTCAACCTGGAGGTGGGCGCCGAGCGCACCGGCGTGCTGGTCCGCATCGAACGAAAAGAGGGCGAAGATGTAAGGGTTGGTGACGTGCTGGGGGTGATCGAAGAGGCGCCGCCACAGGAGCCGATGCGCACTCCAGCGGAAGAGAGAGCCAAGGCTACCCCCGTGGCCAAGAGCCTCGCCCAGGCGTATGGCGTCGATCTGGNGCAGGTGCCCGCGAGCGGTCCCGGCGGGAGGGTGACCAAGGAGGACATCCTGAGCTCTCTGGAGAGGCAGAAGGCCTCCAGGCAGGCTGAGATACCGGCCACGCCAGCCGTCACCGCGGGAGCCGGTGCATCGCAACCCGTGCCCGCCGCCAAGCGGGAGGGGCGCGACGAGCGCGTGCGCATGTCCCGCCGCAGGCAGACCATCGCCCGCCGTCTGGTAGAGGCGCAACACACGGCGGCCATGCTCACCACCTTCAACGAAATCGACATGAGCGCGGTNNTGGAAATCCGGCGNCGCGGAAAGGAGTCGTTCCAGGAGCAGCATGGCCTGAGCCTTGGCATCATGCCTTTCTTCGTTCGCGCCGCCATCGGGGCNCTGACGCGCTGTCCCCGGCTCAACGCCGAAGTCCAGGGCGATGAGATGGTCCTGAAGCGTTATTATGACATCGGCATCGCCATCGCCGCGACGGAAGGGTTGGTGGTGCCGGTGCTGCGGGATGCCGATCGGATGTCCTTTGCGGAGATCGAGAAGGCAATCGACGAATATGTCCGGAAAGCCGAGGAAGGCGCCCTTTCCTTGGAGGATCTCCGTGGGGGCACCTTCACCATTACCAACGGTGGTGTCTTTGGCACGTTGCTCAGCACCCCCATTCTCAACCCGCCTCAGGTGGGCATCTTAGGCCTTCACAAGATCGAGGAGCGGCCCATCGCGCGGGGCGGTGAGATCGTCATCCGCCCGATGATGTACGTGGCGCTCAGCTTCGATCACCGCATCGTGGACGGTCGCGAGGCGTCCCTGTTCCTGGGACGAGTCAAGGAACTTATCGAGGACCCTGAGGCCCTCTGGTTGGAGCGCTGAACGGATGCCGGCCTGATCCGTCCCGGCGCCACCGGCCCCCTCGCTTTCCTGCCGAGGTGACGCTCCTGAGCTCTACGTGACCGCCCCTCCGAGCGTGCCCAAGACGTTTGCTCCCTTGCCCCTCCACCTCCCCGTCCACCCCAGCGTACGCCCCCGCCGCCCCCCACTGGGGCAGGATTCTGCTTGACAATCATCCCTGAGGCGCAACATGCTCCCTCTGCCCGTTATGGGGAAACAGCACGAGGATGAAACTAAGAGTGGAACGCCATCTCGTTGCAGAACTGGACCGAGGCCTTAAGATGGATGATTCGGCTAAAGCTGCTTTTCATAAATCCTGTAGGTTTTTGACCTCCGGGCGCCCAATTTTTTCAGAACGGCATTGGCTGCTGTATTGCTCTCGAGAATCCAGGACAGCTCGCACTTTCGGTAGTTCCTATTTTTCTTAGCGGCATCGTACGTACGACAGCAGAAGACAGCCTCGATGCCTCTCATGCGGTGTTCTTCCAGGACCCCCATGATGGGCACGCGCCATGAGTTGATCTTCCGCTTATGCCAGAGGATCTTCAGCAAACCCAGGGGGAACAGCCGACCGCCGGCTTTCTTCAGGGCCTGGTTCATATCGGGAAGCACCAGACACAAACCGGCCGGTTCGCCGTCGTACTCGGCGATGAAGGACAGATCCCTGTCGGTAATCAATTTGAGCTCGCCGAAGATACGATCGAACTCTTCTTCCGTAAGAGGCACGGCGCCCCAGTTCTCGGACCAGGCCTCCGTGTATATCTTCTTTATCCTGTCCAAATCTCTCTCATCTATCGTACGGACGACGAGCTTGGGGTCCTGAAGAACAAAATCGGCAATGTCGCGCAACTTCTTCGGAAGTTCCTCACTCTCAAACATTGCATAGGCGTACAGGTCCTGGATCTTACGAAAACCATACCGTTCGATCAGGCCGGCATAGTAAGGGGGATTATAGGTCATCCGGATGAAGGGCGGCTCGTCAAAGGCATCGATGAGCAATCCGACCTCATTATTCACGGAAAAGCTTAAGGGCCCCCTCATGGTCTTGAGTCCGCGCTCCCTCAGCCAGCTCGAGGCTGCATCGAACAGCGCATTGGCGACCGTTTGGTCATTGATGCATTCGAAGAAGCCGAAGAATCCAACTCCGTCTTTGTGGACCTGAATGTGCTGATTGTTCTCATGAGCTGAGATTCTTCCGACCGGCTCTTCGCCCCGAAAGGCCATGAAGAGCTGGGCTTTCGAATGGGAAAGGTAGGGATTCTTTCCAGGGGTGAAGAATTGAAGCTGGTCGAAGATCAGGGGTGGGACCCAGTTGGGATCATCTCTGTAAATTTTCCAGGGGAACTTGATGAATTTCTTGAGCTGCCATCTGTTCCCCAATTCGATAGGGTGTATCGAGACAGGGGGCGAACCTGGCATGCCTGCACCTCTACCGGATGTTGGCCTCATCTTATTACTTTCCCTGGGGTTGTGCAAACCGACTATTCTATCCGGGTGCACGACACCAGCGGCCTGCGGGGTAATGTCAACCCTCGTGTTTGAGTTCCGAACGCCGCGCGCCCGCAGGAAGGCCATGTGCCAGGCGGGCGACTAACCCTATCGGAACTCGCGGCTTCGCGTCAATTACAGAACCCCATCGAGCGAGTGCCGTTCCAACTTGTTCGGATGGATGGCATAATTATGCGACGGCCGACCCAGATAGTTGCGCGTCATTTTATCGTTAGGCTGATAAAGTTGGAACGGCACTAGCCCCCCTCCCCGCAGAAGGTGTCACCGAGAACCGCCGCCCCCTAAGCATCGAACTGTGGGCTTTCCTCTCCCGGGCACGGACTCCCCGTCCAGGGGGTCCTGCCTGCGCCCCATCCCCGTGCCGCAAGAAATCCTGAGGGCATTTTTTTCTTGACAAGGGTATGCTAGTGTACTACTGTACTACTACAATAGTATTGATTGTCTTCCGGAACGACGAAACCTGAAACAGACCTGAGGCAAAGGAGGTTGCGATGGGTACGATTTTGCTCGTGATCCTGATCCTGATGCTCGTTGGAGTGCTGCCTACCTGGGGCCATAGTCGGAACTGGGGGTACGTCCCGAGCGGCACAGTTGGATTGATCCTTGTCGTTCTCTTGATCCTGGCGCTAGTCGGACGCATCTGACGGCGGATGCCCCGACGGAAATAACGCGGGATGGTGATCTCGGGCCATACTGTGACAGGATAACGAGAGGAGCCCGGATGCAACTCTATGTGGATGCGCACAGCCCGATCCCGATCCGCCGGCAACTGGCGGAGCAGCTCAAGCACTTCATCGAGAGCGGCGGCTTCCCCCGGGAGCAGGCGCTGCCCAGCATCCGCGAACTGGCCGGCTTCCTCGGCATCAATCCCAATACGGTCGCGCGGGTCATCGAGGATCTGAAGCGCGATGGGTACGTGCAGGTCCGGCGGGGCAAGGGGGTCTTCGTCGCCCCGGACCCGCCGATCCGCCCCTCCCCGACGCTCCGCGAGGCCTTCCTGACGGAAGTGGGGCTCCGGGCCGCCGCCCTGGGGATGACCGCCGACGACGTGGCGGTGGGCCTCCTGAGCCTGGCCGGGGTCCGGCTCCCCGTGGCCCCGGGGACCCTCAAGGTCCTCCTGGTGGAGTGCAGCCAGCCGGAGCTCGACTTCTTTGCGCGGGAACTCGAGGCCCAGCTTCCGGTCCGGGTGGACAAGGTCCGCTTGCGCGACCTCGCGACGGTCGTGCGGCGCCGGACGCCGGCCCGCCGCTGGGCGGCCGCCGTCACGAGCTTCTTCCACCTGCCGGCGGTGGAGCGGGTCCTCGCCGGCCTGGGGGTCCCGGTCATCGCGCTCCTCGCCGAGGCGCACCTCGAGACGCTCCACCGCCTGGCCCAGCTCCCGCCGGGGACCCGGGTGGGCATCGCCTCGGATCACGCCGAGACCGCCCACAACCTCGAACACTCGATCATCAACGCCGGCCTGCCGAACATCGCGCTCCTGGGCACCTGCGTCGCCGAGGGGGCGGCGCTGGGCCGCCTGGTGCGGCAGGTGCAGGTGATGGTCTGCCCCAGCCGGGCGGCCGAGCGTGTCCGGGCGCTCACCGACGGCCACACCCAGGTGATCATCGACGACCGGGCCCTCGACAAGCGGACGATCGCGCTGCTGGCGGCCACCTTGGCGCGGCAAGACCAAGACAGAGACGCGACGGCTGCCGCTAAGAAACCCATGAAGCTCCGTCCCGCCAAGCGGAGCACGCCGGCAAGCGGGGCGACGCGGCAGCCCCCGAGGCGGGGGGCATGAGGCGAGCCACCCGGCGCGGCGGCCGCGGGCGGTGAGCGAGCCGTCGGCGCGTCGGAGCCGGAAAACGAGGACCCTGGCGGGGGGCTTCACCGCATGGTCGCGTGGCGGGAGCCAGGCGATCGCAACAAGAGGAACGGCAATGCGTATAGGGCGCGGAATACGTAGCATGACGAAACGGAAGACGTGGCGGAGGATCGCGCCCATTGGGCTCTTAACAGTAAGGCCGGCGCAGCCGGCAAAGGAGGAAGGGTCATGACTCTGGAAATACTGGTGATGTGGGTGGTCGTGGGGCTGGTGGCCGGCTGGCTGGCCGGGATCGTCATGAAGGGCGGCGGCTACGGGCTGATCGGCGACATCGTCCTCGGGCTCGTCGGCAGCATCGTGGGGAGCTGGATCTTCGGGGCCCTAGGGGTCTATCCGAGAGCGGGGATGCTCGCGGCGGTCGTCGTCGCGTTCATCGGGGCGGTCCTCGTGATCGTCGCCGGACGCGCTCTGGGAGGCGGACGCGGGTACGCGCGCGCCTAGCGGCGTGAACGCGGTTTTCGAGCTAAGGGTTTTCTAGGTTTGCACCTTTCACCGTGGAGGAGGACGAAGATGAAGAAGATCAAGCCGAGAATGAACCTCAGGCGGACCGGCGTCGTGCTCTGCTGCCTCGTGGCGATATTCGTGTCGGGATGTGCCACCGGCCGCGGCGTCGGCCAGGACGTGCAGTCTCTCGGGCGCGACATCGAAAAAACCTCGAAATAGCGAGCCGCCGGCCCCCCTCTCTCTCTTGATCGGTGGGGCCGGCTGTGCTCTGGGCAGGTACATCCGGGATGACAATTCCTCGAGTGCGGTGAGGGTTGCATCCCGGATGGGCTGTTACCTCGAACAGGAGCTCCGCACGGATGGCGTCGAACCATCCAGGAGGGATTTCGCATGGGCTCGATCGTCTACATCGTGGGCGCGGTCGTCATCACTGTCGTGGTGCTGAAGCTGCTCGGTCTCTACTAGGCCGGTCCGCAGCGGACCCGATCCACGAACGCGTAAGATCCAAAGGCACTACGTAACTGAACACACCGAGTAGACCCTCAGAAGCCGCCCATACGTGTGGCCCCGGTACAAACCCAAAGGAGGAGAGAACATGCTGCGCAGAACGACAATCGCCGTTATGATCGTAGGGTTGGGGGTGGTTCCCGTGGCCGCTCTGGCCGCGGACGAACCGGCTCCTTCAAAGACAGAGTCCGTCAAGAAGGCGGTCAAGGACACCTCCGACACCGCCAGCATCGAGATGAGCGATTCCTGGATGACCCTCAAGACGAAGCTGGCCCTTCTGGCCGACGAACGGGTCAGCAGCGGGGACGTGAGCGTGAAGACGCAGGAGGGCGTGATCACCCTGCGCGGGAAGGTGGAGAACGAGGCCGCTCGCCAGGCCGCCGAGGAAATCGCCCTCAATATCAAGGGTCAGAAGAAGGTGGTCAACCACCTGACGGTGGTGCCGAAGGCCGACCGCAAGGTGGTGGACCGGCAGGACGACCAGATCGTGAAGGACGTCGAGAAGGGTATCAAAAATGATGCCCGCCTGAAGGAGGCCGACATCGATGTGCGCGCGGACAAGGGGATCGTCACGCTCACGGGGAAGGCGCCGTCGCTCGAGACCAGCGTCCACGCCTCCGAAGTGGCCCGCAGGGTCCCCGGGGTGCGCGCCGTGCGCAATGAGGTGAAACTCGAGCGCAAGGGGTAAACCGGGCGGCCCGTGACGGCCCGGATACACGTCGGATGACGGAGAGGGCCGCGGCTCCTAGGCACTCCCTTGTAGCGGCGGCAAAAAACCACGAGAAGGTTTCGACAATTTCTCCGAGAAGACACGGTAAGGCTGACGCTACGATGTTACAGCGGCGCAGCCCCTTGACCCTCAGCAGCCCCGGGGAGGAGGTCCTCAACGCGCGGCCTCCGTGATGCGCTTCTTCCCTTCCTCGGTTAGCTGGGGCACGGTTGTCACCCGGAGAATCGCTCCACTCATCAGCCACTCCCCTTTGCACTCGAACTCCACCCCGTTGATCTGCTTCTCCTCCAGTTTCTTGATGAGGGCGTCAAGCTCCCCCTTCTTTATCCCCTCCGCTTTGGGAAGGTCCCATGTAATGTCCAGGGGGGCCGAGATACCCTTGTCGCTGACGGCGACGAACCTGGAAGGTGCGACTGCATCCCGTGCCACACGGTATTGCAGCGTTATCTTTTCCGTCCGACCAGCTTTCTCCTTCGCTTCCTCTTGGGCGGGGGCAGCGGCGACCCAGGGCCAGATGAGCGCGAGAGAGGCACAGACCACAGAAAGAAGGAGCGCCCGTTGACGGTTCGAGCTAGTCAGCATATCCCGATCCTCAGGGTTCTAAGGGATGTGGCGATTTTCGCGGGTTACCAGGGGCTTGTCAAGGATGGGAATGAACGTCAGATGCGGGATTCGTCAGGGGTGGCCCACGGGAGGAGGATCGCGCTGGGAGTACTCGGGGTTCATCGCATGGTAGGTGGCGCCCGGGAATCCGATGTCGAGAGGACGTAACGTGCGCTAAGGCTAAAATGGCGCAGAAATCTCGTCAACCAGCGCCTTGACCCCAATCCCCCCACCGCGGCTTCGTTAGGTGCGGCGCGTGCCGAGAGGCCCCTTGGCGATATCCAGCAAGGGACCCGCCATGGGGGTGCACGGACTCAGACCCCGAAGATATAGCGGGTGCCGGTATTGGACACGATCAGCCTACCGGGCATCTCCTTCTCCACCGCCCGCGCGAAGGCGGCCCCGCTGCAATGCATGGGCACCATGTAGTCTGGGTTGATTTCCTTAAGCGCCTCGACGACCTGCGCGATGTACGGCTCCGGCGCTGGGGTGAGGTGGAAGCCGCCCATCACCGCGTGGACCTTCTTCTCGCCGGACACCGCCTGCGCCTGCTTGACCGTGTTCACGATACCCGCATGCCCGCAGGAGGAGAGGACCACGAGGCCGCGGTCCTTGACGTTGAAGCAGGTCGCGTGCTCGTATTGGAACTGGTCGGGGACGATCTTCCCTTCCCGCTCCTCCTTCGAAAAGTGCGAGGCGTCGCAGCCGGCGCCATCCCGGATCCCGATCTCGACCTTCGGGGTCGGGAAGGCCTTCTCGAAGCTGATGCGGGGAATGGCGCCCGTCGTGAACGCCTGACCCGCGATCACGGTCGGCTTCTCCGCGGTGATGACTCGCACGTTCGCGACGGCCAGCTCGCGGCGGTCGAGGACGCCGGTGCTCTGGCGCTCGCCCCCGGGCGGTTCTGCCCAGCGGTAGCAGAAGGTGTCCTCGCCCCCCACGTACAGCCCGATGTCTTGGCGCATCTTTCCTCGATCGCGCTTGAGCAGGGACACCAAGCCGCCGAAGTGATCGAAGTGGCCGTGACTCAAGATGAGCGCGTCGAGCGCCGCCGGGTCGATCTTGAGGAAGTCGAGGTTGTTCAGCATGGCCACCGGGGAGGCGCCGAAGTCGAGCAGGTAGTGGCGCGTCTCGCCCCCGCGCTGCGACTCGAGGTGGAAGCCGAGGCCGAACTCGCTGTGGAGCTGCCTCTGGAGGCTCGGACCGATTCCCCAGCCGACCCGCTGCACATCGACAGCGCCGACCTTCGCGCTCTTGACGAGGACGTCGTGGGCGTTGTCGACGACCACGCGGACCGCTAGGCGATCCACCGTCGGGATCGCGCTCGACTTGGCCCGTGCCAGACCGCGGCCGAAGCGTCCGGCCGTTGCCCCGACGAGGATCGTCCCTGCCACGACAGTACTGGCGCGCAAGAAGTCTCGTCGCGTCATAGATATGTTGTGCCGCATGGCTGTTCCCTCCTTATGTTGCCGACGAACAACGACCGGTAAGCTCGTAACACCATAGACCTCCGCAGGGTTCGTGTCAGACTTGCCTGAGTTGCTTAACTATCCGTACCTCACTTCCGCATCTCTTCAGAAAGCAAAAACGCCCGCCCGAGCCGTGCTTCGCCCGGGAGGGCGTCAAGATTTTCTGGTGCGCCGTCGATTGTGCCTGAGGTGGGCTAGGAGCTATGCCTACCCCGGTTCCATCCCTCACTCACGTAGAGAGGGCCTAAGTATGTCCTACCCCCATAAAGCTGTCAAGGGCGGGGGGTGACCCACGGGAGGAGGATCGCGGCGACTTCGCGGCGCGAGTCCTCAGTTCGTGGCGGTAGGTGGCGCCGGAGAATTCGCACCGGGCGCACCATGCATATAGTTCCGTCAACAGGCCATTTGACCCCAATCCCGGATCCAATCCCGCATTACGGGTCGCGCCTGCGATGTGTCGTTTGCCCCGACGGTATGATCAGCGTTTAATGGTCAGCTGGATAATGATGCGGGGCACCGATCCAGGGTGCTGGCGCTCGTGCGCCTGCCAGTCGTAGTCCGCGTCCCAGGGGGCGTCGTTGTAGAGGATGAACGCACCGGGGCCGACGATCAGCCGCTCGCAGGGAACCGGGGGCGGCTGGTGGCCCGGCGGGCGACCAGGATACCAGAGCCGGCAGTGGCCGGGCGGGGGGTAATGGCCGGGCGGGACGTGGAGCGCCCGAGGGCCGACCACAGGTGGCGGGCCCTCGCCCACAACCACGGGCGCGCAGCCGACAGTGAGGAGGCTGACGAGGGAAAGCAAGACGAGGAACATGCGGACGCTGCGCATTGCGTGATGAGGATTTCCTCTTTTCGTTTCCCTGTCAAGAAAAAACCGGGCGGGAGAAGGATCGCGGACGCCAAGCCGGATCTTTCTACTTTTTCCTTCGCGCGCGCGGCTTCTCGCGGTTCTCTAAGGCGGCTCCCTTCCCCGAGGCGATGCTGTGCCGCGCGCGGGCGATCCGCGCCAGGAATCGGGGGTCGTTCTCTAAGCGGTACTCGAACCACTCATCCTCTGAGGCAAACCCGATGAGTACTCCCGCCGCCTTTCCATGACGCGTGATGACGATTTCCTCCTTCTCCGCCTCGCGGAGGTAGCGCGAGAGGTCGTCCTTCACCTCATTTACAGGGACCTTCTTCATCTCACTCCCCTGCCCTTCCTGGCACAAATCCGGGGACGTAATACATATTTCACAGCACTGCCGTTAGGCGCTAATCGCCTTCTCCTTCACCGCGTTGGCCTCACGAAGGATCTCAAAGCCGCCCCTGATTACGATGGTGGCAATCGCGGCGCCAATGACCAGGTCAGGAAAGCGGCTACCCAGGACAATGACAAGCGCGCCGGAGAAAATGACTCCGAGGTTCGCAATAACATCGTTTTTCGAGAAGATCCACGAAGCCCGCATGTGAACGCCCCCCTGCCGATGCTTTGCGATGAGCAGGAGGCTCGTCACGTTCGCGACCAAAGCGACTGCACCCACGGCGATCATCAGCGCGCTGATCGGGTCGCTTCCGACCAGGAAACGACGCGCGACATCGCCCAGAACGCCGATTCCGAGGGCGATCTGAGACACGCCGCTTGCAAAGGCCGCACGTGCTTTAGCCATAAGCGGCCTGCCCACGGCATACAGACCGATCCCATAGACGGTGGCATCGGCCAGCATATCGAGGGAATCAGCTATCAACCCGGTGGATTCCCCGAGCCATCCAGCAACGGCCTCCACAACGAACATGGAGGCGTTGATGGCGAGCAGAGTCCACAAAGTCCTGCGCTCTAGCGCATCGGCTTCCTCAAGCTCACAGCCACAATCTGAAATGGTTGCCTCCACGACCGAGAACGCTCGATCCGTTGCTAAAACCAACCTGTCTGTGTTCTTGATGCATGTTGGTCAACTCTTACCTCCACGCCCTGCTCGCAAGGATTTCGTCGCAATGGCGTGACCGTGCTCGGCATCCCAGAGAAGGCCCGCTTCCGAGAAAGCCTGACGAGCATGACTGTACGCCACTACGCATACTGGCGGCCACCTCCACTGTTGATGCACCACACCCGTAGGCTCTGTTGAGAACCTGATGGTTCCACGCGTGCCTTCCACCTCGATGCGGTTCAAAGCATCGCGTATCTTCGTCGGTTCCGTGGTTCCTGCATCTTCGAAGGCATGGGCAAGTACAAGAATGGCATCGTACCCTTCCAGGGCGACGAAGGTTGGTTCACGACCGTACCGTTTCTCGAATTCCGGCGACATCTGCTTTCCCTGACTGGTGAGATGGCCTGGTCGCGTGTACGAGAGGAACGGGACCTGTACGGCGTCGGTTCCGACAATCTCCCACCAATCTGGGAACACCGCGCGTCCTGCCGGGTCTCCGAGGAAGCATGCGGGCGGGCCCAGGCCGTGCGCGCGGGCTTCGCCTACGACCGAGCGCAGTGGCTCCGGGTAGGCCATCAGCAGGAGCAGGATGTCTGGGGCCGGCGGCTTCGATTGCTTGGCCAGCACTTGTTGGATCCAAGACGCTGCATCCCCCATTCCTGGAGCGACCGAAAGCCGTGTGAACTGTACGCCTAATNTGCGAAGCCGAGCCTCTATGGCCCTCGAACCACTGTTCCAATATAGGTTATCTTCTTGAAGTGCGACGACGTGCTGAAAGCCCTCTGACGCCAAGAAATCGGCATAGATCCCCCAGCCATAGAACTGAGGTGGTGCCAGGCGGAACACGCAACTTAACCTACGAGCTGTGATGGCATCCAGCGTGGCGGACGCGCATACAAATGGGAGACCGGAACGCTGCACTAGCTCTATGATGGCATCAGCAACCACGCTGTGGAACTCACCCGCAAAGGCATGGACCTCTTCCTCACGCAGCATTTCAACAGCGGCGACACCTGCCTCCGGTCGGCCAGACGTGTCTTCAAATAGAAGCGCCAGTGGCCTGCCCAGCACGCCCCCCGAGTCGTTGAGCTGCTTCACAGCCAAAGCCATTCCGTCCTGGAGTTCGCGCCCTGCCCAGGGGATGCCGGGCAACGACAAGGGGCCAAGGCCGCCGATACGTATCATTTTCTCCGTCTCCATATCGCTACCGTCATACCCTGTGCTGCGACTTATCTCGTTCAAGGCCTTAGAGACAGAGCCGATACGAACTGGCTTTCCCCCGACCGATTCGGGGCAGGAAGCGTCCAGTCCGTTCGATGTACCGCCGATAGGCGTCACCAAATCTGGCAAGCAAGACTTCTTCTTCCTTTCGCGTTCGGATCACGATGAGGATGAAGAGGAGCGCGCCGCTTGCAAAGATGAACCAGTTGGCGGTCGCGAGCGAGTTGGCAGCTACGCACAGGGCGAGCGACACATAGAAGGGGTGGCGGACCCAGCGATACGGGCCGGTTGTCACCAGGGTGTGCTCCCTCCTCGTGACCACCGTGTCCGTCAGGTTCTTCCCCAGGCTGCGGAGGGTCCAGATGAGCAATGCTCCGGCAATGACGCCCACACCCACTCCCGTCCACCGGAGCGTTGCTGGCAGGGGCACCGAGGACCACACCATCCACGACGGATTGACCATGTAGGCGACGAGTCCCAGCATGCCAACGACGCCGACAGGTCGTAACGTACACAAAATGAAGAGGCCCTCTTGGCGCCTGTCGAGTTTCTCGCCCGTCGCCTGGGACTTGAGGCGATTGTACGCGACGATCGGAAGGAGCACGATAGAGCCGACGATGAGGATGACTCGAAACAGGTGATCGTCGTTCATCGCTAATTGTGTTCTGTGAGGCGCCGCCGCTGAAGCAGAACCGCCTTGGCGCGCGCCCAATACGTTTTCCGACTCTCAAGGCCAGTACGCCCACCGTTGATAGTGACCGAAATAGTTACGAAGTCCTCATCGTCGTTGTCGTCATTCCTATCGTCTGCCAGTTCATTTAGTCCACGTGATTTCCAGAATTGCGCGGCCGACAAGGCAGCAACGTCGGGTTGCTCAAGGAGCTCGGGATTATCTTCTAACGTCAATGCTAAGGCCTGCGCAGTCGCTCGATAATTGCCGCGTCCAGTGATCTGGAGAAGCCCTCGGCCGCGAAAGCGCCAGCCGTCTCCACTGGCCTCATCCCCGTTGCCGAGACGCTTTGCATACACGTAATTGGCCAGCTTCTCAGGCTGGCGCTCATACCGTCTGGCCTTGGCCAAGCTCGTAAATCGCTTTGGCCACACCTGCATGAGCCGCCTGGCGGTATAGTTCAGGTTCTCCACAAGTCTGCGGAATTCGTCGGATTCGTGCGCGATCTGGGCAAGAAATGCTGCTATTCTGTGAGGCGTGCTCACATCGAATCGGTCCATTGCGTCATTCAGGGCTCGAGTCCATGTTGGGATGTCCGGCGCATCGGGCAGGAACGCGGCAAATCGCGTCTCTGTCAGGATGCTCATAGGTTGCCTCATACGGAACGATGCCGGGCGGATAACCCGTAACCGTTCACGGCTTCGCTGAGTCTCTCATTGAGTACGCCTCCAGAGCACGGCAGCTGCGCGAATCGGTTCGGCGGCCTTCGGCCCCACCCCCGCGCCCGTGCGCTCGATCGCCTGGGCGATCTCGTCCAGGTCGGCACCGGTAAGCTCGATGCTCGCCGCCCCGATCCAGCCATCCACCTGCTCGGGCGAGCGCGCGCCCACGATCGCGCCCGTGACCCCCCGCCACGCGAGAGTCCACGCGACCGCGACCGCCGCGATGATCGTCCCGTGGCGTTCGGCGATGGGTGTGAGCGCGTCCCGCAGCACCAGGTTCTTCTCCAGGTTCGGCGACTGGAAGTCGGGCGAGCGGCGGCGCCAGTCATCCGGAGCAAGGGTCTTCACCCGATCGACGGTCCACTTCTCCGTCAGGAGCCCCGACTGCATCGGGCTGTAGATGATCACGCCCGTCCCATGCTCGGCGCACCACGGGATCTCCCCCGCCGAAGCCTGGCGGTTGATCAACGAGAAGGGAGGCTGGAGCGAGTCCACGTGGCGGATCTTCTTACACCGCTCGAGGAGCGGTACGTCAAAGTTCGACACGCCGGCCCAGTGCACCTTCCCCTCCTCCACGAGCCGGCCCATCTCGCCCCACGAGTCTTCAACCGGCGTGCCGGTCTCGTCGGGCCAATGGAACTGGTAGAGGTCGATCCGCTCGACCCCGAGCCGGCGGAGCGACGCCTCGCATTCGCGACGAATCGATTGGGGACGCAGGGTCTGGCGGGGGTCTGCCATCGGATCCCTCTCGTCCCAGACCAGTCCGCACTTCGTAAAGACATACGGGCGATCGCTCGCCGGCAGCTCCTTAAGCAGCCGGCCCACGAGCTTTTCCGAGTGTCCGAGCCCGTAGACCGCGGCCGTGTCTATCCAGTTGATCCCCAGCGTGATGGCGTGGCGCATCGCCTTGAGCGAGGCCTCGTCGTCCTGCGGGCCCCAGCCGTAGGACCAGCCTCCCCCGCCGATCGCCCAGGCGCCGAAGCCCACGCGGGTGATCTCCGGACCGTTCTTTCCGAGCTTGCGTGTGGGCACGGCGCCCATGTCTCGGGACCTCCATGAAGCGCAGCGGAGTAGCGGTCAGGTGCAGCTCCTCGTTCGGTGGTCAATCCATAAAGAGATACGACCTGAAATTGTTCATGGCATCATCAGTTATCAGGTCCTGAAGCTTTATGCCTTCCAGTGCTTCGTTAAAGCACTGTCCGTATATTTCCATTACCTGTATCACGCGTTGCATTTCTTCTCTTCTTCTGTTTCCATCCAGGTATGGAGCATGAGTAGAAAGATATACGATCGGCTTGCGTAGAGCCAAGTAGTCCTTGATCGTTGGCAGCAAAACGAATTCGCCTCCTTCGATGTCGATTTTCATGAAGTCGATTCTCTCCGGCTTGAAGACGGCGGTCCACGTCTCCCACGTCATGCACAAAGCGTGTGTGGTCCTGTCTGCTTGATCGGTCTTCAGGAGGCTTGTCATGCCGTCTCCAAGCTTACCCCCAAAACTTGCCATGGGCCGAATGCCGTTGTTATCGGTCAACGCAAGATTAAAGGGTATCACGTTGTGCAATCGGTTGAGGCGGATGTTCCATAGAAGGTGTTCATATGCGAGGATATCCGGTTCAAAGCAAAACACCTGTTTACACTTCCTCGCCGCAAAGATGGCTGTAGGGCCTATCCATGCCCCTATATCGCAGTAGACCGAATCCTGACTGAGAAATCGTGCGAGGATTCTGTATGTATGAGCTTCCCAGCGGCCCTGAGATACCGTCTTCCAGAATTTCGCATGATAAGGATCACATCTGAATTCCAAATCATGGATGGTCGTCGGGTAATAACCGAGGGCGCGATAGTACGCCTTCTCAATCGGCTTGAAGACCCTCTTCATGCGGTTCTCCAGCGAACGATCCCGGCGACCTGTCGTTTCGCCAGCACCCGGCGAATGACCGAACCATTCGGGGAGTCTGACATGGCAGTGCAGGGGGCGAGATTCACTGATGGTCGCTGTGCCCCAGCGGCTTATCAGGCGCTATGCGATCCCTCACCAGCTGCTTCAACTCCTTAGACTCCGGAAACCGCCCCTCTTGGTTACGCGAGAAGATCAGCTCTCCATCCACCCTCACTTCAAATATTCCTCCCGTGCCGGGGACCAGAGCCAACTCCCCGAGTTCATTCTCGAACGTGGTGAGCAACTCCTGCGCCATCCACGCGGCACGCAGCAGCCATCGACACTGTGTACAGTATTGAATCTCCACCCGCGGCGTCATGACATCATGACTCTTCAGATCCTTGCTCGCGCACCGCTCAGGTGCCTGCGGCGAGCCCTGAGCGCAATCAACGTGGGTAGAAGGCGGGGGTCCGGTACTGGTCGGTGTTGGCCCAGCGGAGGGGGATCTCCGCGACGTCGCGGCCCGAGGTCGGGTTGGATGCAGGGAAGGGACGGTCAGGCCTTGAGCGCCTTTGTGGGGGCGGCCTCTTGCTGCCGCCTTGCCTCCGTCGCGCGGCGCGACGCGGGAAGTTCCTTGAACCACTCGAGGTGGTTCCGAAGCCGGACGACCTCTCCCACGACGATCACGGCAGGCCGGCGCATGCCCTGCGCCCTTTCCCGGATATCCTGCAGGGTTCCCGTGACGGTTCTCTGCCGGGGCCAGGTCCCCCACTCGATGACGGCGACGGGCGTCTCCGGGGCGCGCCCCTCCTCGACCAGGCGGGCGACGATCTGTGAGAGTCGGCTGACCCCCATGAGAAAGACCACCGTTCCCATCCCCGCGACGGCCTTCCAGTCGATTCCCGAGGANTCCTTGGTGGAGTCCTCGTGCCCGGTCACGAATGCTACGCTCGATGCCATATGCCGATGGGTGAGGGGAATGCCGGCATAGCTGGGAACCGCGATCGCCGAGGTCACCCCCGGCACGATCTCGAAGGCAACGTCCGCCCCGGCCAGGGCTTCCGCCTCCTCGCCCCCCCGGCTGAAGATAAACGGGTCTCCCCCTTTGAGGCGAACCACGACCTTCCCCTCGCCGGCGTGTCGAACCAGGAGACGGTTGATCGCTTCCTGCGACAGTCGGCCTGTGGACCCCGGTTTCCCCAGGCGGACCCGTTCGGCGTCCGGCCGGCCGTGGGCGACGATGTCCTCGTTTACGAGGTAGTCATAGACGATGACGTCCGCCTCCTCCAGGCAGCGCTTGCCCTTCAGGGTGAGAAGACCGGGGTCTCCCGGTCCCGCCCCGACGATGTAGACCCGTCCGCGACGGTCCGCGGCCTCGTCTCCAGCATCTTCGACACCGAACGAGCCGTTTTCCGGCCCCGGCTTCCGGCTCCGGAGGGCGTCCTGCGGCAGCGCGTCGGCTCCCCTCTCCCTGGAAAGACCGCGTCCGTCCCCGATCCACCACGCACGCTTCACGCGCTTGAGGCCCGCGACCACCTTGGTCAAGAAGGCGAATTCAACCATCACTTCTCTCCCTCAAGGTCCTCTCTCTCTGTCTCACCGATCCCACCGCGGTGTCGGCGCACGGCAGGGCCGACGGTCAGATCCGGTACTGATCGGTGTTCGCCCACTGGAGGAGGATCTCGGCCACTTCGCGCCGTGAGTATTCAGGCGGCGGCAGCTCGATCCGCTGCAGCATCTCGCGCACCCGGGTGCCGGAGAGGGTCACGCGCTCTTCCGGGCCGTGCGGGCAGGTCTTNGTCGTCGCCATCGACTGGCAGCGCCGGCAGTAGAAGGCGTGATCGAAAAAGAGGGGGCTGATGCCGAGCTCGTCGGGGGCAAACTCCCGGAAGATGACGTGGGCGTCGAACGTGCCGTAATACTTTCCGACCCCCGCATGATCCCGACCGACGATGAAGTGAGTACACCCGTAGTTCTTCCGGATGAGGGCGTGAAAGATGGCCTCGCGCGGCCCGGCATAGCGCATGGCCGCCGGCAGAACTGAAAGGATGACCCGATCTTTCGGGTAGTAGCCGTCCAAAAGGACCTGGTAGCACCGTAGCCGTGTCTCGGCCGGGATGTCATCCTCCTTGGTCTCACCGACGAGAGGATGAAGCAACAGGCCATCCACGACCTCCAGGGCGCACTTCTGGATGTATTCGTGGGCCCGGTGGACCGGATTGCG
>C687J35164_10000344_pt1 | contig 16509 bp, 13 predicted proteins | sample RifCSP13_3_FD_35164 | JGI IMG/M metagenome (IMG submission 35164)
TAGACCTGCCCCTACCCGTTCGACTTGCATGTATTAGGCACGCCGCCAGCGTTCATCCTGAGCCAGGATCAAACTCTCCGCATTTTTTTTCGCATCTCTCGATGCGTTTGTCTTCCTTCTTTCAGCCGAATTGCTCGGGTCCCTCTTTCCTCTCACTCTTCAGTTGTTAAGGTACTATAGTGCCCAATAGCAGGTTTCAGAGACGATAAATCGCCGATGCCTAATGACACCGGCCGCCAGACCGACAAACTGTTAGGCTTTGGTCTCTGACGCTGTGCGCTGCTCGATTGTTATCGATCTGCCTTATCGGCGAGATCTAGAAGGTTTGCTATTGTGCGTTTATTATATCAATACTTTCTCTTTTTGTCCAGAGGATTTTTGCATGGAAGTCTCCCTCGCCATTAGTTAATAAACTAATCACTTGCTGGTGGGTAAGTCTATGGGTAAAATAACAGAACCGAACCACTAAGATTCACATTAGCTTTACAGAGTACCAGGAGGTTGATATGTCACGGGATAAACTGACGGTAACGGTTCGCTGGATAAGTCCCTTTGCCATCGTGATCGATATTAGTGGAGAGATCAACTCTTTTTCAGAAAACAAGCTGTCAGAGGCTTTTTCACAAGCGATTAAGGAACATGTGCGAACAGTTATCCTTAACTTCACCGATCTAGCCTATATAAATAGCTTTGGTATCGGCATGCTGATAACCTTGTTAATCCGGGCTCACCGCGAGGGAAAGAAAATCGTCGGTTATGGTCTCAAAGATCACTATCGGAACATTTTTGAGATCACCCGGCTTGACCAGGTCATCCCAATCCATTCAAGTGAGGAAATCGCCCTGGCATTCGCAGAACCAATGGATTTGCCTGAAAGGGAGAGTTAACGCGATTCAAAGATTTCCCAATATCCCTGATCCAGTTCTTCATTGGACAAATGAGCATAGCGTTGCGTTACGGCGATATTCCGGTGGCGGGCCAGTTCTTGAGCCAACTTTAAGTTCCCGCCAGAGCCTCTTAGCACGGTTGTAACAAAGTAGTGCCGGAAGGAGTGGGGGGTTACCGTACCAACAGCCTCTGATCCCAATGCCTCAGCCACTCTCTCGTTGACAATATTTCGCCCGGTAGCGGTCGTGATCGATTTGTCGTGATCGATTTGACTTTTTTCCCCGCGCCACGGTCATGGCGGGCAAAGAGGGGCAGGGTGCCCAACGGCTTTTTAGAAGCCCCGTCCAGGGTGGCTCGAGCTGACAAGTAGTCGCGCAAGGCGTGCATGGCTCGCCTGGAGAAGCGCACCACGGCTTGTTTGTCACCTTTGCCAATAATCACAGCCCTGGCTTCATTCCAGTCTAAATCCCCACGCCGCAGATTACAGGCCTCGTGTACTCGGAGACCTGTATCCGCTAAAGTTATCAAAAAGGCACGGTCGCGTAGATTTCGTAGTTTACTGGCTTCTTCATCTGATTTAAGTAGAGCAAGTTTATTTGCATATTCTATTATAACATCAATATTTTTTCTTGGAAATTGTGGCAAACGCTGGCCAATGCGCCTGGCGCGTTGCCGAATAAGCATTCGCAAGCGGGGCAGGTTTGGATTCGTCAGACGTTCCGCTGCCAAATATTCGTAAAAGCCCGTCACAGCAGTCAGGTACAATCGTTCAGTCGCCGGTGAATAAACTTTCAAGGTGGTTGCAAGCCAGGCAATAGCATCTTCTGTTAACTCTTCGATAGGGGTTTTATCAGAGGAGCGATCATTTTCCTCGAGAACTGCGGCGAATAAGCACAAAGCGTTCCTGTAGGTGCGAGCGGTATTGGCGCTGCGCGACATAGCAATAGTTTCAAGGTAAGCCTGGATGGCTTCAGATATTGTGTTGGTTGTTGGAGTTCCAGAAGGGTCAATCATAATAAAATCCTGGATATTCTATTGTTTATGATAATAATACTTATCAAAACCATAATCAGTATATCTGGTTTTTTTTAGAAAGTCAAGCCCTCCCCCATCGCAGGAACAGTACTGATTTTGTGTTGAGAATGGTTGTGCTTGTAATAATATTAATTTTCGCGAATTATTCTTTACGAAACATTAATAGCTTGTACCTCAGGATTGTCTCGTCTTCTCCCCTACTTTAACGCTACTCCCAGTCAGTCCTGGTGTCTAACTTGATAGATTCTGACAGCCTGACATTATATAATCCTGGTGAAAATCATCACAGCATGTTTATCAACCTAATTGCCGTGATCGGAGTCCAGTAGAGAGAACAGATATCAAACGCCTATGCGCAAGGTCGCCATAATCGGTATCGGTCAAACCTCTGTCTCTGAACATTGGGAAAAATCCTTGAAAGAACTTGCCGGAGAGGCTATCTTAGCTACTCTGTCGGACGCCCGGCGTGAGACCGTGGATGCTTTATTTGTTGGAAACATGCTGTCCGGATCGCTCAATCGCCAGGAAAACCTGGGGGTGTTGATCGCTGATTGGATTGGTTTGCGTGGCGTTGAAGCTGTGAAAATCGAAACTGCATGTAGCTCCGGTGGCTCTGCCTTGCGCGCCGGGTTAACTGCTGTCGCCTCTGGTGAAATGGACAGCGCTCTCGTTGTCGGTGTAGAGAAGATGACCGACGCNAAANCNAATGTNACCACGGCAGCCCTCGCCACAGCCGCTGATGCGGATTGGGAAGCCGCTCAGGGGCTTTCCTTTGTTGCCATCAACGCTTTGATTATGCGCCGTTACATGCATGAATATGGCTGGCAGCATGCAGATTTCGCTCCTTTTTCTATCACAGCCCATGCCAATGCGGTAAGCAACCCTTATGCACGATTGCCTTTTATCATTACGGAGAGTGATTACATAGAAGCGCGCATGGTGGCCGATCCGATCAACTTGCTGGATGCTTCACCGATTGGAGATGGTGCAGCGGCTGTGTTTTTAGTTCCTGCTGACGATGTCGTTCAAACATCTCANTCTAAANGCCGACCCNGTGTTACCATCGTGGCCTCCTCCTCCGCAACCGATACGATTGCAGTTCATGATCGGATTGAGCCACTCTGGCTCTCTGCAGCGGCTCGATCGGNCCAGAAGGCATATGCTCAATCTGGCATTGAGCCTACCGATATCGATTTATTTGAACTTCATGATGCATTTTCGATCATGTCCGCCCTCTCTCTTGAAGCTTGTGGCTTCGTTGAACGCGGCCAGGGACCCCGGCTTGGATTAGATGGAGAGATTACCCTTAAAGGAAGGATTCCGATTGCCACCCTAGGCGGCTTAAAAGCGCGCGGGCATCCTGTCGGAGCTACGGGAGTCTACCAGGTGGTAGAAATCGTACAACAGCTGCGCGGAGAAGCCGGAGCATCCCAGCTTGCCGATCCCAGGATCGGCATGGCTCAAAACATCGGCGGCAGTGGCGCCACCATCGTTACGCATATTTTCAAGGCCGAATAACTCACCCTACACCACTCCATTTATTACCCAAGTGAAGCAATCAAAAAATATGCTAATCGAGCCATGCGATTTGCGTGGATCAATCGCGAATATTTCGAATAATAGATCCTTATGAGATTGGGAGTTCTCTGAAAAATGGATCTTGAAATTAATCCTGAACTATAGTACAATTGTTCTATAATCGAGCAAGGTGAGTCAAAAATAATTTACATAACCCTAGTCCGCCCGATGATTTACCCGTCTCATATCTCATAAATCATGGAAAATCTGACTAAGTTAAAATCCCTCTCTTCTCAGATGTTTCTGGAACCGGCTGAAGATACTGGTTGTCCGAAGTTAGACTCGTCGAATGATTATTCAGGACTGATCAGCCACGCAGCTCTTCCAAACGGTAAACGGATTAATTTACTCAAAACCTTGCTCACTTCCGCCTGTGAACGCGACTGCTATTATTGTCCNTTCCGAGCGGGACGAGATTTCCGCCGAGCGACTTTGAAACCAGAGGAAATGGCACGCACATTCTTGACCATGCACCAGTCAGGGGCTGTGGAGGGTTTATTCCTCAGTTCCGGCATCATCAAAGGCGGTGTTGCAACTCAGGACAAATTGATCGCTACGGCTGAGTTTTTGCGCCTAAAACTTGGTTTTAACGGTTACCTACACCTTAAGATTATGCCCGGCGCTGAATTTGCTCAAGTTGAGCGAGCAATGCAACTTGCCGATCGGGTTTCTATTAACCTGGAAGCTCCAACTACACAACGTTTAGAGAATCTGGCCCCGCATAAGGAATTTATCAACGAATTGCTTCAACCACTGCGTTGGGTAAACCAGATCCGGAACAAACTTCCTGCTCACCAGGGTTGGAATAACCGCTGGCCTTCTTCGGTAACCCAATTTGTTGTTGGTGGCGCCGGTGAAAGCGACTTGGAGCTCCTCCAAACGACTGAATACTTGTATCGCGAATTGCGTTTAAAACGGACATACTTCTCCCCTTTCAGCCCTATCCCGGATACGCCACTTGAAAATCTTGCACCTACCAGCCCCCAACGTGAGCACCGCTTGTATGAAGCTTCTTTCCTACTGCGGGATTACGGTTTTTCAGTTGAAGAGTTGCCTTTCGAAGAATCCGGTAATTTACCAGGTCATGTGGATCCAAAACTAGCCTGGGCATTAGCAAACCTGTCCGATAAACCCATCGAATTGAACCAGGCCAGCCGACAGGAATTGCTCCGTATCCCCGGTATCGGCCCAAAGGGGGCTATGGCGATCCTTTCTGCTCGCCGACAGGGGCGACTGAAAGAATTGAAAGAATTACGCCAGATCGGTGTCAGCCCAGCTCGCGCTGTTCCTTTCATCCTGCTTAATGGGAAACAATTAGCTCACCAATTATCCTTGTTCTAACAACTTTCATTTTTTTATCCAGCGGGGGTCAATGAATTCTTGTCTCTCTTGCTATTCCACCAGGCTTGTTCTATACTTCACCGAAAGCTGTAGTCCAGTGCTTTTCCAGATCCTGATCGTATGTTACCAGAATCCTCCCTCCACATCGGCATTGACATCGGTGGAACGTTCACTGATTTCGTAATCTTCAATCCTTCGTCTGGGGATCTCCATACATTCAAACTTCTTTCTACTCCTGAAGATCCAGCTCAGGTGGTCCTCCAGGGGATGANGAGAATCTATTCCGGCGCAGATTTTCACGCAGCAAATTTGGTACTCTATGTTATTCAAGGTTCTACGGTAGCAACAAATGCACTTCTTGAACGTAAAGGCGCCAAAGCTGCTCTAATAACGACAGGAGGATTCCGGGATATTCTCCAAATTGGCCGGCAGAACCGCCCCTCGCTGTACGATTTTTCCATCGATCCACCTTCCCCGCTCATCCCAGAACACTTGCGGTTTGAGGTNAGCGAGCGTGTCGATCACACGGGTCAAGTCCTCATACCGATGGATTCAACTCAAATCGACAATTTAATATCGGTTCTCGGGTCTTCAAATCTCGATTCTATCGCAGTCTGCCTGCTATTCTCTTTCTTGTACCCAACACACGAGCAGGTCATCGCTAAACGCCTCCGTGAATCGGGTTATTTCGTCTCAATTTCCAGTGAGATCCTCCCAGAATACCGGGAATATGAACGTACAAGTACAACAGTGGTTAATGCCTATGTTTCTCCAGTGTTGGACCGTTACCTGGCTCAATTGGAAGGAAACCTGCAAGAAAAAGGGAAAACTCATCTGCGGGTGATGCAGTCGAANGGGGGCGCAATCAACGTTAGTGAAGCCCGTCGTGCTGGAGTGCGCTGTATTCTTTCCGGTCCGGCTGGTGGCGTTATCGGCGCTCAATACATTGCAGAGCTTATCAGGAAGGATCGCCAGCCACCCAGATNAGACGCAAGGATTANATCCCATCCGGCGGATTTGATTCGAGTCATGAGCTTCGATATGGGAGGCACATCTACCGATGTCTCCTTAATCGATGGTACTCCCACCATCACCACCGAGGCTCAAGTCGGCGGTTATCCTATTCGTATTCCAATGTTAGATATTCACACAATTGGAGCGGGTGGTGGATCTATCGCCAAGGTTGATCTGGGTGGTGTTCTCCGGGTTGGCCCTGAGAGNGCTGGCGCTGATCCAGGCCCAGCTTGTTATGGCCGGGGTGATCTGGAAAGTGCTCAACCTACTGTCACAGACGCTAACCTCGTCCTGGGTCGGTTACCAGCGCATTACTTCCTCGGCGGGGAGATGNATCTGGACNTCAATCGNGCTCGGCTAGTCCTTGAACGCTTGGGGGCGCAACTTGGCCTTGACTCAATCCAGGTTGCGTTAGGTGTGGTTGAAGTTATTAACGCTCACATGGAACGCGCTCTGCGCTTGATCTCTACCGAACGCGGGCACGACCCCCGCGATTTTTCATTGCTCTCCTTTGGTGGCGCAGGGGGATTACATTCGGTAGACCTGGCTCGCCGGNTGGGCATTTCCCGGGTCGTAATCCCCCCCATGGCCTCGACTCTGTCGGCGTTTGGGATGCTTGTCGCCGATGTGGTCAAGGACTACAGCCAAACCGTCATGCTCCCAGGAGATATAGACCAATCCAAGATTATTACTGCACTAACGAGCCTCATCGAAATNGGCGAACGCGACATGCGTTGCGAAGGNATCGCAGAAGAANCGACCTTCATCGAACGCTATCTTGATATGCGTTATCGGGGTCAGTCTTATGAATTGCAGATCCCTTTTAGCGCTAACATCTTGGAGCAGTTTCATAGCACTCACCACCAGGAATATGGATACTCCCGTCCAGGGATAGCGGTTGAGATTGTGAATGTGCGCATCAGAGTGATTGGAAAAGTCATTCGCCCCAGGTTATTACCACAATTGCTCAATGAACCCGATCCATCACCGGCCTTAGTAGAATTTCGACTAATTTACCACTCAAGAGATCAGATCAACGTTCCATTTTACAGAGGTGAAATGCTCATCCCAGGCAATCAGATTCCCGGTCCAGCAATCGTTTTTCGTAGCGATACAACGGTATTAATCGATAGAAACGACCACGCCTGGGTAGATAGCTATCATAATCTGGTAATCNCCATTGGAGNATANGATGGNCTTTGATCCAATCCGTTTAGAAGTTTTCAAGCATCTATTTGCAGCCATCCCCGAGGAAATGGGCGTAGTGCTTCGCAAAGCCAGCTACTCTCCGAATATTAAAGAACGGCGTGATTTTTCTTGCGCCATATTTGACGCCNACGGGAATATGATCGCACAGGCTGCGCATATTCCTGTTCACCTGGGATCGATGCCGTTATCTGTGGCAGCTGCAATCGCNTNTTTTGAGAGTAAAAACCCTGANGATTTTTCTGGAATCCGGCATTCCCCAAACGCCCGTGGCCTTAATCCGGGTGACGTGGTTATCCTTAACGATCCTTACTCAGGCGGCACCCATTTACCTGACATCACGCTCATTTCCCCGGTTTATGTCGATCAAGTAGAATTCGGGGCAAGCTCCCAGTTGCGGACAGGCAAGCCAGTGCTCTTTGGTTTCGTTGCCAGCCGTGCCCACCATGCTGATGTGGGGGGGATGACCTCCGGATCGATGCCTTTGGCGCGTGAAATTTATCAAGAAGGACTGATCATCCCTCCATTGAAATTATTCGAGGCTGGTTCATTGAATCAGGCTGTTTGGGATTTAATCCTGGCAAACGTTCGTACACCTCAAGAACGATCAGGAGACTTATTGGCACAACTCGCCGCTAATCATCGCGGTGCCACTCGCTTACAGGAGCTACTAGATCGCTACGGACAGCAGGAAGTCTTATCATACATGGATAAGCTGCTCGCTTATACCGAGCGGATGACTCGCCAGCTATTAAAAAATCTCCCAGATGGTGTTTATTCTTTTAAGGATTTCATGGACAACGATGGTATTAACCTGGACCCAATACTCATAACAGTCGCCATTACAATTTCTGGTGAAGAGGCTACTGTGGACTTCACCGGATGTGCCCCGCAGCAGAAGGGAAGTATTAACGCGGTTTATGCAATCACATTGTCGGCCGTTTATTATGTCTTTCGATCATTGATCGGTTTGGATGTGCCCAATAATTCTGGTTGCCTCAAACCGATTCGGGTCATTGCTCCTCCGGGCACAGTTGTAAACGCGCTTCATCCGTCTCCGGTGGCAGGTGGCAATGTTGAGACATCTCAACGAATTGTAGATGTTCTGCTGGGGGCTTTGGCCCAGGCCTGTCCTGATCGAATCCCCGCTGCCAGTCAAGGCACGATGAATAATGTCACCATCGGTGGATGGGATTATATGCAGGACATTCCATTTACTTATTATGAGACGATCGGTGGTGGCATGGGGGCAAGACCATGGGCCGATGGACCTTCTGCAGTCCATTCTCACATGACAAATACTTTAAATACTCCAGTAGAAGCACTGGAATATGCCTATCCACTCCACATCCTCCGCTATGAATTACGCCGAGGCTCTGGTGGACGAGGGCGTTTCTGTGGCGGGGATGGGATCAGGCGGGATATCGAATTAATAGCTGATGCCCAGGTAACCCTTTTGACCGAACGGCGGCATATATCGCCTTATGGGCTTTCTGGCGGTAGTCCAGGATCGTTAGGAGAGAACCTTATCATACGCGATGGTATTGAAGAAACGTTGCCGGGAAAAACTACAATTTACCTCCGCAAAGGTGATGTGCTTAGTATTCGTACCCCTGGCGGTGGAGGATATGGTAATCAAGCCGATTAATGTTTATGTTTTATTTTTTAGCTTTTCCCAGGAACCGACCCATGGCGTACCCAGCTTGTGATGCTCGGGCAACCTTACCTGACTCAATTTTTCCCCCACTTGAGCAGCAGTGACTGCCACACCTGGCCAGTTCTCAGCAAGAACATCTTCTTTCAATACTCTTGCCAACTTTTCACTCCAAGCCCATTCCAATCGGAAACGATCAGCCTTTACCCAATATCCCCTTTTTTCCCAAGCAGCCACCGATAAATCGATTGTCTGGGATATCGCTTCCAGATTGATGGATATAAAGGCTACCAGATCACGTGTTTGGGCGTTAGGTTCAATTTGACGGATTAGCTCCTGCAACGCCAATACTACTTCCCGTGTCAGATGTTTTCTATCCTTACCCGCACCCTGTAGATTGATCACCCGTCCCAAGTTCAATCTCCTTCAGAAATATCTTACATCCAACTTTCATCTCAAAACGGTACCAATTTCACAAANCATGCAGTGTGTTTCGCAGATTATATCCGATTATTGACGCACTCTTTTCTCGGGCTTATAATCTGATTTATNGGGGAAGTGCTGGAATTGGCAGACAGGCGTGACTTAGGATCACGTGCCGCGAGGCGTGAGGGTTCAAGTCCCTCCTTCCCCATCTGTTTCCGTATCGAATGNCGATGGCTTTTCTCACGAGTGGAAAATAACATAAGTCACCAAGGTAGTAACGTCCTGGNGTTTATCTGTCATGGATAGGTGTTATAATCAGCGAGTTATTTTGAAACCATGAAGGAAGTTCGTCTTGAAGATTGAAACTCAACCCCTAGAAGACCATCAAGTTAAATTGACTGTTGAAATTGAGCCTGGCCCCCTTGAAGAAGCCAGGCGACAGGCGGCGCGCAAGATCGCTAAGCGTACCAAGATTCCAGGTTTTCGCCCAGGGAAAGCACCGTTAAATATCGTGCAGCGATTTGTTGGTGAGGATGTTCTCCTTGAGGAGAGCTTGGAGATATTGATCAGCGATCATTACCCAAAGATCATCGAAGAAGCAAAGATCACTCCTTACGGGCCAGGCAAGTTCAATAATATCCTTACCCTTGATCCATTAACCCTCGAATTTACTGTACCTTTGATGGCTGAGGTTACCTTGGGAGATTACCGCACAATTCGATATCCATATGAACCAGCTCAGGTCCAAAGCCAGGATGTAGAAAATGTGTTAGACAGCCTTCGTCAAAGGCAGGCTATTGAAGAACCGGTAGACCGGCCGGCTCAAGAAAATGATCACCTTCACGTCCGCTTATCAGCACATCGGACTGAATCTACGGAAGGTGCACAGGCGGAGTTGTTTAGTGAAAGACCAATTTCCTTGATCATCGCTAAGAAAGGTGAAGACACTTCGGATGAGTGGCCATTTCATGGCTTTTCAAGAGAATTGGTCGGCATGACAGCTGGAGACCGAAAAAGACTGGTTTATACTTTTCCTGATGAATCAGAATTCGAAAATCTACGCGGAGTGACAGCTGAATTTTCTGTTCTGGTAGAAGACATTAAATCGCGATCTTTGCCTGAACTGAATGATGAATTTGCCCAATCAATTGGCGAATACAAAGATCTGGAGGCTTTGCGGGAGGAGATCAAGGCAACGCTCGAACGGCGTGCAAAAGATACCTATGACTCCGAGTATGAAGACACGGTTGTTACNTCAGCTGTTGACCAGGCAACGATTAAATTCCCACCACAGATGCTGGAAAACGAAATCGAGGAAGTGTTGCANCAACTTGAGCAGCGTCTAAAAACCCAAAACCTCGACATGGAAACCTATAAGAAAACCCGTGGGCTTGATGAAGANGGACTTAAGGACGAAGCCAGGCCAGTCGCCGAGTCCAGGGTTAAGCGATCCTTGGTTCTGTTAGAAATCGCCGAAGCCGAGAATATCCAGGTGGCAAAAGAGGAGTTGCAAGCTGAGACAGAACGCACTTTGGAAGCGATGACGCGTTTTATGTCAGAATCAGAACTGCGTAAATTATCCTCTCAAGACTTGTTCCCAGGCTTGGTNGGCAACATTTTGGCTGATATGCGTATCGCCCGAACCCTTGAAAGGTTACGAGACATTGCCAGTGGCGCAGCTGANACCGGTANTAGCTCAGAATCCNGCCAAGAAATACCGCCTGCTGAACAGGAATCAGAATCTGATTTNGTCACTACCGAGCATTCGAACNCCCCAGAGGGGATTGAAGCACCCAGGGAAATTACACCGCCGGGAGGCAATCTAATTTCCCCGGAGTAGAACTCTACATCAACTAANTATTCTATTCAAGGAAAAAGTCGAAATGAATTCTCTAGATTTACAATCACTTATTCCAATGGTTATAGAAACAACGGGTCGCGGGGAACGTGCCTTTGATATTTATTCCCTATTATTGAGGAATCGTTTGGTATTCTTAGGCACGCCAATTAATGATCAAGTCGCGAACCTGATCGTTGCCCAGCTCCTTTTCCTCAATCAAGAAGACCGAGAGGCTCCGATCAATATGTATATCAACTCGCCCGGTGGACAGGTATATGCCGGCCTGGCGATCTACGATGCCATGCAAATGATATCAAACACGATTAGCACCGTCGCTGTGGGGGTAACTGCATCATTCGGTACAGTCTTGCTTGCTGCAGGGACAAAAGGCCAGCGCTATGCCTTGCCACATGCCACAATCCACTTACATCAGCCTCTCGGCGGGGCTCAAGGCCAGGTGACTGATATCGAAATCCAGGCGAAGGAATTTCTCCGCTTAAGGACGAACTTGAACGATATTTTGGTGCACCATACCTCGCAAACTCTGGAAGTTATTGAGCGGGATACCGAAAGAGATTATTGGATGGACGCCAAGATGGCGGTCGATTACGGGATTGTCGACCAGGTCTTAGAACCACAACCAAAAGAGATGGCTTAATCCTTTTCCTGATGCTTTGCAAGAAATTACAGCCTGAGGCCGGATGGCACAATTTTGCCCTCCGGCCTTATAATTGCAGACAAATCCCATCAATCATCAAGGAACTATAACCATGATCGATCGATATAAGCGTCCTACGGGCAATGAGATTGAGGCTTTAATCCTGGACATGGATGGAGTTTTATGGCAGGACTCTGAACCGATTGGCGAACTGCCGGCAATATTTACCTCGATCAGGAAAATGGGGTTGAAATTCGCTTTTATCACCAACAACGCAACTCTCACAGCCAACCAATACGTAGAAAAACTTTCTCGGTTCGGTGTCAAGGCTGAGACGGCTCAGATCATCAATTCTGCTCAGGCAACAGCTGAATATCTCAAGAATATCTATCCTCATGGAGGCTCAGTGTATGTAATTGGCGAGGCAGGGCTTCTGAATACATTGGCAGACTATGGCTTCCATCAGTCCGATCACGAACCCTTAGCGGTGATATCCGGTCTCGACCGGTACTTAACTTATGACAAGCTTCGCCGCGCAACCCTTTTCATTCTCCAAGGCTCTACTTTCATTGGCACAAATCCTGACTCTACCTTACCAACTCCGGAAGGATCGATACCCGGTGCGGGATCTATTCTGGCTGCCTTGGAAGTCGCCTCCGGGTGTCGAGCGACGGTGATTGGTAAACCCCATCCAGAAATGTACCGACTAGCGTTGTCTCGTCTGGATTCAAGCCCAGAAAAATCCCTGGTGGTTGGAGATCGGATAGAGACTGACATCGCTGGTGGTCAAGCGATAGGCTGCCAGACCGCGCTTGTGCTGTCTGGTGTCACTACAGAGAGTACCGCCCGTTCCTGGCAGCCTCCACCTACGTTTATCGCGCCGGACCTGACAAGTTTGTTGAGCGAATATCTAAAATGAATCAAAAACCTTTTATTTTTGACCTCGAATTATCCGCGTGGGAGGAAATCTTGGGCTTGTGGGGGGAGCCATCCTATCGCGCCTTGCAACTTTGGCGCGGACTTTACGTGAACCTCGTAGATGATCCAGAAAGAATCCCAAACCTTCCGAATTCCCTTCGAAAACGCCTGGCGGAGTATTTCACTATTTCTCACTTGAAACCTGAGACAACCATATTATCCCGTGATAGGAATACCGAAAAGACGCTATTCCGTTTGCCAGATCACCATGCGATTGAGGCGGTCTTAATGCGATATAAGCAGCGGCGAACACTTTGTATTTCCACCCAATCCGGCTGTGGAATGGGGTGTGTTTTCTGTGCCACCGGGCAGATGGGCTTCCGTCGCAATCTGTCGAGCGGAGAGATTGTTGAACAGGTGCTTTATTACGCCAGGCAGATTCATTCCCAAGGTGAACGTGTTACCAACGTCGTGTTAATGGGCATGGGAGAGCCTTTCCATAACTATGATGCAACCATGGCAGCCATCGATCGCTTGAATCATCCTGAAGGTTTCAACCTTGGCGCTCGCCGATTTACTGTTTCAACAGTTGGCTTGGTACCTCTCATCCGGCGTTTTGCGAATGAACGACGACAGATAAACCTCGCTGTATCATTACACGCTGCAGATGACGATTTACGTAGCTCAATGCTTCCNATCAACCGGAAATACCCCCTCGATATGCTCCTGGAAGCCTGCCATGATTATGTCAANAAGACTAAACGCCGGATTACTTTCGAATGGGCATTGATCCGCGGTGTGAACGATACCCCTGAACAGGCCCNCAAATTAGCCGCACGGTTAAAAGGTTTACTTTGTCACGTCAATGTCATCCCACTTAATCCAACCCGTGGGTATATTGGAGAGGCGACAACTCGCGAACGCGCCTGTGCCTTCCAGGCAGAACTCGAGCGCCTCGCAATCCCCTGTACTATTCGCATCCGGCGCGGGATCGACATCCAGGCAGGATGTGGTCAATTAGCCATCGAGAGAACCCAATGACGGAACAATCTGATTTCCTCGAAGTTAATCTGGATCGGATTCACTCAGCATTAGCCAGCGAACGTCTTTCCGATGCGTTATCGATTCTTCTTGATCTCCACCCAGCTGATCAAGCTGAAATCTTCAATTTGCTCGAAGAAGCCGAACGCGATCTCTTGTTCTCACACCTCGACATTCCAGCCACCGCCGATCTATTAGAAGAGTTAGGAGACGATGAAGTCCTAGAAGCTGTTGAATCTCTCCCTACGGAACGGCTCGCGGATGTGCTGGATGAAATGGAACCCGACGAAGCCGCTGACCTCCTGGGGGATTTGCCTTCCACCCAGGTGACCGAGGTCTTGGCTCAGATGGAGGATCTCGATGAGGTCCTTCCATTACTTGGATACCCAGACGAGACTGCNGGTGGATTGATGACCACTTGGTATATCGCCCTCCGCAGACAAACAACTTCTTCTCAGGCCATTGATTTCCTGCGCCAGGTNAGTCCAGAGACNGAGGTGCCGTATTATTTGTACGTCGTCGACCGGGAAAAACGGCTGATCGGAGTGGTGGGGTTGAGGGAGCTTATCGTGGCCAAACCCGAAACAACNATGGAAGCCATCATGGATCCAGATGTAATTCATGTGACCGTTGGCACTGACCAAGAGGAAGTAGCTCGCATCATGGCGCGTTACGACTTGGCGAATGTACCGGTGGTTGGTGATCAACACCACATGCTGGGAGTGATCACCCACGACGACTTGGTAGATGTTTTAGAGGAAGAAGCTACCGAGGATATCTTACGTTTGGGGGGTATAGAAACTGGCCCTCTCATCGATAAGCCATATTGGTCCCAGAGGATTTACGATATCGTGCGATCACGGTTTGTATGGCTTTTAATCCTCTTTGTGGCCGAGACATTTACGGGGACGGTATTACGCCATTTCGAGAGTGAATTACAGACTGTAGTTGCCTTATCTTTTTTTATCCCTCTTCTGATNGGTACNGGCGGAAATGCCGGATCGCAAACCGTGTCCACAGTTATTCGCGCCCTGGCACTAAGAGAAGTTCGTTCCAAAGATATCCTTCGCGTCTGGTGGCGGGAGGTGCGCGTTGGGATCTTGCTGGGTGGATTGATCGGAATTACTGGCTATTTTCGCTCGATATTATGGGGAGTCGACTCACAGATGGCCTTCACTGTAGGATTAACCCTCGCCGTGATCTGTACCTGGGCGACTACGGTTGCCTCTCTTGTCCCAATCGTAGCCCATACGATTCGGATTGATCCCACCATTATTTCGGGTCCCCTGATGACAACCCTGATCGATGGAACCGGGCTGATCTTATACTTCTCTTTGGCAGCATTTGTTTTACCTCAATTGAAATAGACGATATATTGCAGGAATTTATATTTGGAGGAGCAAGGCAATGAAGGCAAAAGTGATCCTCAATCCTTACGCTGGACGCTGGCTTGCCCTTCAACGGCAGCAAGAGGCTGAAAATGCTTTGCGCGCCGCGGGCATCGAATACGATCTGGTTGCTACAAATGGTCCTGGACATGGTATCGAACTTACTAAAGCGGCAGTCAGGGAGGGTTACAATCCAATTATCTCCGCGGGAGGCGATGGCAGTATCAGTGAGGTCATCAATGGGATTATCCAAGCTGCTGGAGATGGCACCCCGGTTCCTATTGGAGTATTACCACTTGGAACTGCTAATGATCTGGTCGACAATCTCGGTCTACCGAGAGAGCTAAACGCAGCTGCCAACGTGATCGCTGCTGGAAAAATCCGTTGGATGGATTTATGTCAGGTAAATGGCCGTTTCTTTGGCAACAATGCAGCCATCGGCCTTGAGCCCTATATAACATTAATCCAACAGAAAATTACTCGGTTACAAGGTACCTTCCGTTATCTTGTGGCCGCGTTAAAGGGCATCCTAGCTAACCCGAAATGGTCGATGCATCTTGAATGGGAAGGAGGAGAATACCATGGGCCAGTAACCTTGGTCACGGTAGGTAATTCCCCACGCACCGGTGGCTTATTCTATATGACTCCTCACGCTAATCCTTTCGACGGAAAATTGACATTTGTCTACGGTTACATGGCAACCCGACCACAAATACTACGGCTCTTTCCCAGAACGATGAAACCTGGTTCTGGAAGTTATGTNGAACACCCTTCCATCCACGAAATTACGTCCTCCTGGTTGAAAGTTCGCTCTGANAATCCAACGCCAGCTCACGCAGATGGAGAGATATTTTCGGAGGCGATTACAGAANTAGAATACCATGTGATTCCAGGTCGTNTGCCCATCCTTTTACCTTAGGCTAAATGCTTCCTATCGNAAGCCCGAATATATNTCATCGAGCTCTTGCCAGACTATTAGGNTTTTTNTTCAGGTTACTTTACCACCAATTTGCCTGGACTTATGATTGGGTGGCAGGCGCGGTTTCCCTTGGAATGTGGCAGGATTGGGTCCTTGCAATCCTGCCATTAATCAATATATGGCCAGTATTGGAGATCGGACACGGACCGGGACATTTACAGTCCGCTCTTAAACAAANAGGTGTTCANACGTTTGGGNTAGATGCCAGCNGGCAGATGGGGAGATTGACCCTAAAACNTTTACGCCGAAGTGGTTATACCCCATCTCTCGTCAATGGGGTTGCACAAACATTACCCTTTTCGAANGATACCTTTCGAATAGTTGTATCAACTTTTCCAGCGGAATTTATCGCCGATCCTAAGACTTTATCAGAAATTTGGCGGGTCTTGGTTAATGGTGGAGATTTATATATCCTCCCTATTGCCTGGATCACCGGGAAACACTGGACTGAGCGGCTAGCTGCCTGGTTTTTCCGTTTTACCAAACAATCGCCTAATTACCAAGCCACAAACGATGGAGAACCGAATTTGGTAGATTGGACCT
>C687J35164_10000355_pt1 | contig 16196 bp, 15 predicted proteins | sample RifCSP13_3_FD_35164 | JGI IMG/M metagenome (IMG submission 35164)
TGTATTTAGTGATCGGCCAATTATCGTCCATCATCGACGACTCTGTGCAATTCTATTGGGATATCATTTCCAAAGGCACGCTCGCCGATGGGGCATGTTTACACTTTCAACGTATAGCGGTCGAAATGGCTTGCCAGAAGTGCAACCATCAATATTCTCCTCCGGGAGAGGATTTCGCTTGTCCCGAATGCGGCAGCACAATCGTAAAACCATTAGCTGGTGAAGAATTCTATCTAGAAGCCATTGACGTGGAGACTTAGATGGTAAAGCGGATACCTATTGTTGAAAATATTCTCGGCGCGAACGACCGACTGGCTGCAAAAAATAGAGCTGCCCTCGACGAGGCAGGTGTTTTCTCCTTGAATTTCATGGCTTCCCCAGGAGCGGGGAAGACTTCGCTTATCGAAATAACTGTTAGAAAGCTAAGCGAGCAATTACACTTAGCTGTCATCGATGGCGATATTGCCACCAGCCTGGATGCTGACCGCGCTGCAGCTGCCGGCGCGATCGCAGTGCAAATCAACACGGGTGGGGAATGCCATTTGGACGCGGCAATGATTCAAGCAGCACTTCCCGAGTTGAACCTTCAGAGGATTGATCTGCTGATTGTTGAAAATGTAGGCAACCTGGTCTGTCCGGCAAGTTTTCAACTTGGAACTCATAAAAGCATTTTGATCGCTTCAGTCCCGGAAGGGGATGATAAACCCTACAAATACCCCGGTATGTATAGGGGCGTTGATGCTCTCGTAATTAATAAGATCGATTTACTTCCTTACGTAAATTTTAACATGGATTACTTCCAGCGCGGGGTCGTGTTACTCAATCCGGATTTAGTTACCTTCCCTCTTTCCTGCCGTTCTGGCGAAGGTCTTGAAGCATGGCTAAATTGGGTAAGCGCAATGATCGAGAAACAACGATCAAAGGCGAATAATTATTTGCGGTAGAGGTATATCGGTGAGCGAGTTAAGCGGTTTAAGGATCCTTATCACCGGCGTAGTCCAAGGGGTCGGCTTTCGCCCGTTCGTTTACAGCTTGGCAACTCGCCTGGAGCTCAAAGGCTGGGTGAGGAACACCTCAGCGGGGGTTGAAATCGAGGTTGATGGTTCACCGAAAGCTTTGAAGAATTTCATCGATTCTTTGAAAAAGGAGGCTCCCCCGCTCGCACGCATTAACCAAATCGTTTGTGAACAGCGAAGCGCGAATGGTTTTACCACATTCGAAATCTTCCATTCGGAACCAATCCCCGATGCTTTCCAACCCATAGCCCCGGATGTCGGTATCTGTCCGGATTGCCTCCGCGAACTCTTTGACCCGAACGATAGGCGCTATAGATATCCTTTTATTAATTGTACAAATTGTGGTCCGCGTTTTACGATCATCGAGGACATTCCCTATGATCGGCCAAAGACAACGATGGCGGCCTTTGACATGTGCCCAGAGTGTGCTGAAGAATATCAGAATCCCCTCGATCGACGATTTCACGCCCAACCTATTGCATGTCCTGTATGTGGTCCATATGTATGGCTAGAAGTTAGCGATCAGTCATCGACGTTAAATGGCCTAACTGGAAATAACGCTTTTCATGGAGCTCAAGAGTTGCTTGCCCAAGGAAAGATCATAGCCGTAAAAGGCTTGGGTGGCTTTCACCTTGCTTGCGATGCTACAAACCTCGACGCTGTGAACAGATTGCGCAAACGAAAGTTGCGCGTCGATAAACCGTTTGCCATCATGATGCCAGATATTGCCACAATATCAGCCCAATGTATGGTGAACGATACTGAACGCCAATTGCTCGAATCACACGAACGACCAATCATTATATTGCGGAGAAAACCCGAGTCGACCATTGTTGGAGAGGTTGCTCCAGGGCAAGACACCCTCGGCGTGATGTTGCCATATACACCGCTACATTACCTGTTACTGACCGCAAATGGCAAATCAAAAACAGAAAATACTGAGACCGCAATCCGACCAATCATCCTTGTTATGACCAGCGGCAATCTAAGTGAAGAACCCATCGCCACAGACAATCGCGAGGCTCGAGATCGTCTGGCTGGAATGACTGACGCATTCCTGATGCACAACCGCCCCATCCACACCCGTTGTGACGACTCGGTTATGCGGATTTTTGACCGGACCCTGGTGATGCCTATTCGGCGTGCACGCGGCTATGCCCCTTTTCCCGTGTTATTACCCTGGCAATTCCCACCTCTGCTGGCAGTGGGCGCCGAATTGAAGAACACCTTCTGCATCACCCGCGATCGNTATGCCTTTCTGAGCCATCATATCGGGGATCTTGAGAATTTTGAAACATTGCGCTCATTCGAAGATGGAATTGCCCACTTTGAACGGCTGTTTCGGGTAAAACCGCAAGCCATTGCCCATGACTTCCATCCCAATTACCTTGCTACCCGCTATGCTATTGAACGCGCAGAAATTGAAAAGATACCAATCGTTGAAGTTCAACATCATCATGCCCATATCGCCGCCTGCATGGTGGAAAATGGACACACTGGCGAGCATCCAGTGATTGGCGTCTCTTTCGATGGCACTGGATACGGGGATGATGGCGCGATCTGGGGAAGCGAATTTCTACTCGCCAATTTCGAAGGATACAATCGCCTGGCTCACCTGGATTACATTCCACTTCCAGGTGGTGATAAGGCTGTACAAGAACCCTGGCGGCTGGCTCTCGCCTGGCTCGATCGGGCTGGAATCCGATGGGATGATGATTTACCACCAGTCAGGGCAGCCCTGACCCGCCAGAAATCAGGAACTGTGGTGCTTGACATTCTTTATAACCAGATNCGGAGTGGATTCAACACCCCTCCCACATCTAGCATGGGCCGGCTTTTCGATGCTATCGCTGCCCTGGCTGGAGTACGCGAGCAGGTTAATTACGAAGCCCAAGCCGCAATCGAAATGGAAGCACTGGTAGATCCTGGCGAGAAGGAGTTCTACCCCTTTAATATATCCATCTCAGCAGAAAGTATCCGGATAGATCCTATTCCAGTTATTCAGGCCGTAGTTCAAGATCATCGCACTTGCACGCCGGTGGGGATTATTGCAGCTCGATTTCATGCCGGGGTCGCTGAGATGGTATTGAGGGTTGTAGTGGCTATACGCAAGATGAGCCNGGTTTCTGAAGTTGCTTTGTGCGGCGGCGTTTGGCAAAATATCNTTCTCCTGAGGATGACCCTCAATCTTTTGCGATCAAATGACTTCACCGTCTTTGTTCACCNGCAAGTTCCTTGCAATGACGGTGGTCTGGCACTTGGCCAGGTGGTTATTGCAGGAAAATCCCTCGTTGGAGGCAACCATGTGTCTGGGCATTCCCGGTAAAATTTTAGATATTTATCAATCCGATGGATTAAGGATGGGCAAGGTTGACTTTGGAGGTGTCGTTCGGGAAGCCTGTCTGGAATATATCCCGGAAGCTCGAGTCGGCGATTACACGATTATTCACGTTGGGTTCGCAATCAGCTTGCTCAGTGAGCAAGAAGCGCTTGAATCACTCGCCTTACTGCGCGAGATCGGGAATTTTGAGGAAGAATTGGGAGCATGAAATTTATTAGTGAATACCGAGACGCTAGATTAGTCCGCCAGACGCTTTCTGANATACGCCGAACCATTACACAACCTTGGGTATTGATGGAGATATGTGGCGGTCAGACACATGCCATTATGCGCCATGGCCTCAACCAGCTGCTACCAGCAGAAATCGAATTAGTTCATGGACCTGGTTGTCCGGTATGTGTTACCTCTCTTGAACTGATCGACAAAGCCCTGGCGATCGCTTCCCAGCCCAAGGTTTTATTCACTTCATACGGCGATATGTTGCGTGTTCCGGGTTCGGGACGGGACCTCTTCTCAGTACGCGCCGATGGAGGGGATATCCGCGTGGTTTATTCCCCCCTGGATGCTGTAAAAATCGCCCAACAGAACCCCGATCGGGAGGTTGTTTTTTTTGCGATTGGCTTTGAAACTACCGCACCAGCCAACGTGATGAGCGTTCTTCAGGCAAAAACGCTAGGATTAAAGAATTACAGCCTGTTGGTCTCCCACGTCTGCGTTCCACCCGCGATGCGCACCATCTTGAGTTCACCCTTCAACCGTGTTCAAGGTTTCCTGGCTGCCGGACATGTTTGCGCCGTGATGGGGTATTGGGAATATCCCCCCATTGCCCAGGAATATAAGGTGCCAATTACTATAACCGGCTTTGAGCCATTGGATATCGCCCAAGGCATACTAATGACGGTCCGGCAATTGGAAGAGGGGCGCACAGGGGTCGAAAACGCTTATGCCAGAGCCGTGACATTCGCTGGCAACCGGCCAGCGCAAGCTGTCATACAACAAGTTCTTATGTCGTGTGATCGCAATTGGCGTGGCATCGGAATGATTCCTAACAGTGGATGGTGTCTGAGACCTGAGTTTTCGGATTTTGATGCGGAAAAACGATTTCGGGTTGGACAGATCCAACCACAAGAATCTCCACTCTGTGTCGCTGGGCAAATCTTACAAGGTTTAAAGAAACCGTTTGATTGTCCTGCCTTTGCTACAATTTGCACTCCTCAAAATCCGCTTGGCGCTACAATGGTATCTTCCGAGGGAGCCTGTGCAGCCTATTATCGGTACTCCAGCGAGCCCGGTCAAGATTGAAAAAAATTGTCAAAGCAAATATGTCTAACAAGGAAGACGGACCAACCACCATCGAAGGTTTAGTTTGCCCGGTCCCGCTGACACATAACCGAAAGATTGTTCTGGGGCACGGTAGCGGCGGAAAAATGAGCCAGGATTTAATTTCTCGCCTTTTTTTGCCCCGTTTCGATAACCCCGCTCTGCGCGCAGGAGACGATGCAGGAGTAGTTCAAACAAGCGAATTCGATCGCCTGGCGATTAGCACCGATTCGCATGTGGTTTGGCCATTGTTCTTTGCTGGGGGCGACATCGGCCGTCTGGCTGTTTGCGGGACAGTCAACGATGTGGCGATGATGGGCGCTAATCCGCAATACCTGACGACTGGCTTTATCCTTGAAGAGGGCGTGGAAATGTCAGTCCTGGAACGGATCGTCGCCTCGATGCAAGCTGCTGCTGCGGAAGCCGGAGTTCAAATCATCGCCGGCGATACCAAGGTGGTTCAAAAAGGTAAAGCGGACGGTGTGTATATCAATACGACTGGGGTTGGTATCATATCTCCCGGAATATCCATTGGGGGGGCCTGCGCCCGCCCTGGTGATAGTGTCATCCTATCCGGGCCGATCGGCGACCATGGCATCGCAGTGTTGTGCGCGCGAGGTGAGCTGGGCTTCAACGCCGAGGTTCTCAGCGACATAGCCCCATTGAATCACCTGGTCGCGGCAATGATCCAGTCCGGAAAATCAAGTGATCCTCAAAACGCCATCCATGTACTAAGGGATCCAACCAGAGGGGGTGTGGCAACAGCCCTTAATGAGATCGCCCGCCAGTCGAAGGTGGCGATTGTGATCAAGGAAAATAGCATTCCTATCCGCCCTGCAGTAGCGGCCGCCTGTGAGTTGTTGGGATTGGATGCACTTTATATCGCCAACGAAGGGAAGCTGCTAGCTATTGTCAAACCAGAGGCTGTTGATCGAGTTTTAGTGACTATGCGCAATTCGCGATATGGCGAAGAGTCGGTCATCATCGGCCAAGTGCAGGAAGCTCCTCAAGGTCGGGTATTAATGGAGACTGCAATTGGTAGCACACGCGTCGTAGATGTTCTGGCGGGGGAGATGCTGCCAAGAATTTGCTGAGCAATAACTTGTCAGATTATCTTTCCCAAGATAAAATGAGACTATTATCATCATAATAGTTCTTAAGAGGTGGACATGACTGATCTTCTACACCGACCCGGGTTTCTGGGCACTAATGCAAACTTCGCGGCCGATATGACGCTTATGCTCATGTTAATNGTGGCCATATTATTTACTATTGGCTTCTACATGGCGCGCCGTAAGCGCTACGAAGTTCATCGCTGGATTCAAACCAGCGCCGCAACGCTGAATGCCCTCCTGGTGCTGTGGCTGATGATCTTGCCTTTCAGGGATTTTGTGATCCGTGACCAGGGTGGGCCGCGCCCAACAATTTTTTATGCCGTCACTATCACTCACGCTCTGATCGGAGCGATTGCCTTTCCCTTCGGCATGTTTGTCGTCTTAAGAGCGAATAAGCTCGTCCCCAAAGCCCTCAGGTTTAAGAACTATAAACTTTTTATGCGCACTGCATACACCTTATATATGATGGCAACCTTAGCTGGGGTATTTGTTTACATCGCCTGGTTTGCGATCATCCCCAATCCACCGATTTACTAAAAAATCTGTTCTTACTAAAGTTTCTACCTTTCATTCTGGCCCCGAAACCTTATCCCAAACGCTGCAGAGAAACCAGCGCCGGGGCGCGTAGTATCCCTAAGGTTGATTGAACAGGAGGGGCAAGAATTCTTTCAGGAATAATTTTGCCTGAACGAAATTGATCAGGATCAGATTGCGCTCACAATCGGCGAAGGTGTCGAAATATATCCTATCCGATAAGTCTTGACCGATAAGGTCGTGGATCTGGATCCACATCGTTTGATTGGAATCCACAACATGATCGGAAAGAACGATTTCGTAACCCCCGGGTCCATAAATCGATGCAAGTCCAGTTAATCCAATTCCGAAGACCTCACTCCCTTCCAAGGAACCACCAACCTCGATGATCAGATTTCGGATCGGAAGATCATTCGTACTTACAACCTGTCCAGCGACTCCCATCCAATTACACCCCAGTTCGGGGTATGCAAAGTTCGCCAACCAGACTGGAGAGCCAATCTGAGGAATGTAAGCAGGTTCGTAAGTGGAATCATTCCCGATCGCAGTCCCTTCTTCTAAAACAGGTGGGTTTACTGTTGCTGTAGCGCCTTGCAACGTCAATATCAGTGTTGAAGTAGGATAAACTATCCAGTCACTCGCGGGAGAAGGGGTCGTTGAGACTGGCGGGGCGAGGTTCTCTTCCAGTATTGATTTAGATTCGAGGGTTTCAGTAGCATTTGTGGGTTGAGCTGGGCCCCAGAAATCCAAGGCGAATGGAAGAGCACATGTTCCTAAAGTGAACAGAACCAAAGCTGCGGATAAAGACATCTTAAAAAACATACTCTCTCCTTACCCTGTTAATCGAATACTTTTTAGGGAAACTGGTGCAAGAGTCAAGCCAAGTATCAGAACTTTCAAAGATTATCAAATTTCGACCTGATATAATTAAACCCAACGCTAGGATAGAAAACAACCCACAAACTCCTGGTGAGATGCAGGTTCATGCGAACATTTCTGATCACTTCAATCCTGGGCATGATTCTAATCCTAATTTTATTGGTCACGGGTACTTCTTCGGTCTTTGCTACTGCCCCCACCAGCTCAGCGTACAGCTCAAATAATGATCTCCCCACACCAACTCCATCAACAACATCAATAGATATGATAGAGCAGGAAGCTACTTTGACTTCAACAATAACGCCAACTCCTACGCAGCCCCCTGAATTTAAGCCTCCTGTGCATTTACCACTGATATTTAGAGCCCTTGAACCGACACCGACACCAACGCCCATCAATCCGCCAAGCAAAGTGCTTTACTGCGCTGATCCATCAGTTGGAATCCCTGACGATGATAGTCGAGGCGTCTCTAGCACAATTATTATCGAGAGTCTGCGCTACATCGTGGACCTGGATATCCAGTTGGATGTGTCCCACCCCTGGGTGGGAGACCTGGCATTTACCTTGACTCACCAGAATACTGGTAATTCAACCACATTATTACACCGTCCCGGTCTGCCTGGTGAAAACAGTGGTTGTGGAGAAGACGATATCGCCGCTATTTTAGATGACGACATCTCTCTGCCAGCCGAGTCACAATGTTCTCCGAGATGGGCAGCAATATCGGGAGTTTACCTCCCTGAGCAGACTCTGGCTATGTTTGATGGTGAAATGATAGCAGGAAATTGGGAGATTAATGCTTCTGACCATAACCAATTTGATGAGGGTCAATTGAATCAATGGTGCCTGGCAGCAACCGTCAGCGATGCCCCGCTACCGCCGACACCCACCCCAACTGTGCCCCCTCTTCCTGACGAGGCGCTCATCACTGGCGTAACCGGACAGCGCCAGGCGCTCCCGCTGGATTGCGAATCCCGCTCCGCAGTCGATTGGGCAAATTTTTTCGATGTCCAGATCGATGAGATCGATTTTTTCCACAACCTACCTGAGTCGGATCACCCTGACGTCGGATTTGTAGGTAGCGTTTATGGTACCTGGGGGCAGATCCCACCCGCGCCGTATGGCGTGCATGCTGAACCAGTTGCTAATCTGTTGCGAGATTATGGATTATCAGCTTACTCTCACCGCCCTTTGAGCTGGGACAGTCTGAGAGCAGAAATCGCCGCGGGTCGCCCGGTAATTGTATGGATTCTTGGGAATATTAACCAAGGGAACTATGAGTACGTTGTCAATGGGATTCCGGTTTATTATTTTCCACCCGATGAAACCCTAACCATCGTTGCGCGCTATGAACACACCATCATCGTTACTGGATACACTCCTTCTAGCGTGACTTTTCTCAATGGCGGGACTATTTCCGAAAAAAGCCTGAGCCAATTCCTTGAGTCTTGGTCCGCCTTGGGCAACATGGCTATCACCACCCAACCCTGAAGCGGTTAAAATTCATCATCATCCAACCAAAGCTCATCCTCTTCGTCTTCCATCTCGATTTCGTCCCAATCCTCCAATTCCTCTTCCTCATCTTCCCACTCTTCTTCAACTAAATCATCGGCACGCGAGTAAGTCATGCAACCAACGTCTGGATCGAGCTCCACCGCAGCAGCACCACAATAACCGTCGTCGAGGAATACACAATCGATGTAATGGCACCGAATTCGAGGCATAGGTTCCTCCTGATCACGAGTAAGATATTGAGCTCGGCTCACCCTGACCGCGTAAAATACGTTGAACCGAAAGCATCAACAGAAAAACCAGAACGATTGCAGAAACAACACAATATGGACAAATAGCTCGGATGACAGCAATTTCAAGGTAGGTAAGATAAGCTGAATAAAGCACCCCCGTCAGGCTGATACCGAAAACCAATAGAGGAGTATAATCCTTCCAGAAGTCGCCGCGTGCCTCCAAAAAAAGCAAAGCTAAGATCGCTAGGTACGCGCCCACACCTAAAAACGCGATCGGAATACCGGCGATTTCAGAATATTTGCTAGAATTGACCGATTCACAATCGCCGAGTGGGCCGCACAAGCATATTTTCCAGAGACTTTGACCCAACTCAGGTAAAGCGAATCGATCAATCCAACCACAGCTAGGATAAACGAAAAGAGTCTGAATTTATTACCCATGATCACCTTATCGACGCTGATTTCAACCAGAACCACCGAATTGATCAAGCAACCACGCATCCACTACTGCTCCAGACGGCAGCGATTTTACCCCAGACGGGATAATCAGTAAAGCGTTTGCCTGCACCAACGAAAGCAAATTTCCTGATCCTTGATGACCTGTGAGTCTAGCAATCCAGTTTCCTTCTTGGAGTTTTATAACTGCCCGGAGATAACTCTCCCGCCCATCTGATTCGATCGCTTCAAGGATGTTGACTTTTAGTTGAAATCGTGATGTCTCATTCAACCCTACCATATGCAAGAGAGCAGGCCGGACAAAGACTTCATATCCCACAAATGCAGAGACGGGATTTCCTGGTAGCCCAATAAAAGGCACACGTCGATAGTTGCCAAAAGCAAGTGGTTTTCCAGGACGCATATTAACCCGCCAGAAATCTATATCGCCATGCTTCTCCACTACAGTCCGGACAAAATCAAAAGCCCCGACACTGACTCCAGCGGACGAAATGATTAAATCCAACTGGCTGCTAATTGCTTGTTCCAGGACCTCTGTTACTGATTCTTCATTGTCGGGTGCAATTCCCAGGTAGATCGCTTCTCCCCCATCTCGGATTACCTGGTTTGCCAAGGTATATGCGTTCGAATCGTGGATCTTTCCCGGCTGGAGAGGCCTTTCTAGCGGCAAGAGTTCATCCCCGGTTGATAGCATACCCACTCTTGGTCTTCGAAATACAGGCACTTGCATAATGCCCAACATCGCCAATAAACCCACATCTTGCGGACGCAACCACCGATTGGCTTGAAGAACGACATCTCCGNTACAAACATCTTCCCCCTTTGGTCTCACATAATCGCCTGCATTCACCTGCCGATAGACACGAACTCTTTCAGAAAAACCGGATTCGATCTGTTTTTCGGAACGATATTGATCCGTATCTTCAATAGGAACAACAGCATCCGCACCCTCTGGCAGAGGCGCGCCAGTCATGATACGAGCCGCTTGTCTAAATCCCAGCCTTAATGAAGGCACTATCCCGGCAGGGATATCGGCAACAACTAAAAGCTCAATGGGATCACGCGGACCAGTTCCATCCAGGTCGCCTGACCTGACTGCGTACCCGTCCATACTCGAATTGTTAAATGAAGGCAAATCGACTTTGGAAACAATCTCTTCAGCTAATACACGGCCTGCTGCATGCGCGAGCTGTACCTGTTCGGATTCTACCGGCGAAAATGCATTTAACAAGCGTAGACGAGCTTCGGCAACGCTGAGCAATTGACTCATTGACCCTTTTCCAATTTCGGCGCAGAATTATACCATCTCTAACCAGGACGGATCCTTTGCGCCTCTAGGACATTAGCAAGGTTCTCAAGGCGGTCGAGAATTTTACTCAATTGAGCCAGGTCTCGAACTTCAAGGATCAGATCGAAAACAGCCAGGTTCTTCTTTACATCCACATTAACCTTAGCCATGTTGATACCTTCATCGGTGATCAAAGTCGATACATCGCGCAACAATCCATTTCGATCGTAGGCTTTTATTCGTACAGGGACAGGATAGGTATTCTTCACCTCCCCCCAGGTAACTCGGACCAGCCTTTCTCGATCACGGATGCGCATGATATTCGGACAATCTTGCCGGTGAATTGTAGCACCCCGCCCTCGCGTTATATAACCAATGATCGCATCTCCCGGAGTTGGGTTGCAACATCGCGCCGGGATTGTCAATAATCCTTTTAAACCGAGAACTGTAACTGAATCTTTAGGCGGTGCTGGGAACTCCATGGAAAGTTTAGGGATTAAATCAAGTTCATCTTTCTGTTCCTCCGCAAGGGTCAAATGATTAACAATTCTTCCAATCGAGATGTCGCCATTGCCGACAGCCTCATACAAATTATCAACTGAGGGCCGATCGAATTCCCGCGCCAGCCTCTCTAGATTGATATTGGAAAGCCCTAATCGGCGAAGCTCTTTTTCCAGCAGTATTTTTCCCTGGCTGATATTTTGATCGCGCGCCTGGCGTTTGAACCACTGGCGGATTTTTGAGCGCGCCCTTTGTGTTTTAACCAGGCTCAGGTTGGGGTTGAGCCAGTCACGACTTGGTCCACCACGCTTAGCTGTTAAAATCTCTACCTTTTCGCCCGTTTTTAAAATATAATCTAAAGTGACTAGTTTTCCATTGACTTTTGCCCCCCGACAACAGTGACCGACATCCGTATGGACGTGATACGCGAAATCAATTGGTGTAGAACCAACCGGAAGGTCGATGATGTCACCACGGGGAGTGAAAACGTAAACGCGATCTTCAAAGACATCTGATTTCAATCCATCTACGAATTCTCCAGCATCATCGACATCTTGCCGCCACTCCATCAACGAACGCAACCATAGAATCCGGCGTTCATATTCCTCATCTCGACTCAGGCCTTCTTTATACCTCCAATGAGCAGCAATACCGTATTCAGCGCTCTGATCCATTTCTGGCGTACGAATTTGAACCTCGAGAGTCTTCCCATCATCGAAAACTACCGCTGTGTGGAGTGATTGATAGAAGTTATCTTTAGGGGCAGCGATATAATCATCAAACTCAGTCGGGATTGGTCGCCAATGGGTATGAATCACGCCTAAAGCGGAATAACAGGTCGGGATATTAGGGACTATCACCCTCACGCCGCGCACATCGAAAACCATGTCGAATGGAATCTCTTTACGGTGCATTTTCTTAAAAATCGAGTAAATATGCTTCGGTCGTCCAGTAATCTCTGCGCCAATACCTTCCTGAGCTAAACTAGCATGTAACTTTGCAGTGACAGAATTTAACTCTCGTTCGCGATCTGTTCTCCTCTCAGCGAGATTTTCAGCAATTTCCTTATATGTATCCGGATCGAGATGGCGGAATGCAAGGTCTTCCAATTCCCACTTTATTTGCCAGATGCCTAGACGATTTGCTAATGGAGCAAATATATCCATTGTCTCCTGGGAAATACGTTGGCGCTTATTCTCAGGTAGATGCCCAAGAGTGCGCATATTGTGCAGCCGGTCAGCTAACTTAATCAAGACAACTCGCACATCTTCCCCCATCGCTAGGAATGTCTTTCGCAAAGTTTCTGAGACACTGTCATAACGCCGGCTGCGAGTCATTTTCTCCATTTCTATTTCCGGATCCGGCATACCCCGCCGTTCAGCTATCTTTCGTTCCATTTCTTCTCGACTTGCATCCCCAAAATGCTGATCTCCACGCGAAACGCGTGGAAGTTGCGTCAGCTTGGTTACCCCATCCACCAATCGAGCAATTTCGTGCCCAAAATCATGTTCCAGGTCAGCAAGAGTAACGTCAGTATCTTCAACTGTATCGTGCAATAAGCCCGCAGCTAAGACTGATGGCGGGACATGCAGTTCAGCGAGTATCGAAGCCACTGCGAGACAATGATTTATATACGGCTCACCCGAAGCACGTCTTTGNCCCTCATGAGCGCGTTCGGCAACTCGGTAAGCGCGGAGAATAAGGTCGCAGTCTGCAGGAGTATACGTTTCCGGTAACGACTCAATCAAGTTCTCAAATCGCATCTCATCACCTTAAGATGGTAAGATACCAAGTCCATAATCGCTTTCACGAGTAGCGCAATGAGCGCATGAAGTCAGGATATAATGAAATCTCGAGCAAAGGAAATTCTCTGTCCTTATGGAAACCAATCTACCTGATCAAATAAAGCAGAAGTATAACCTATTCTACATTATTGCTAGATATCTTTGGCCTGAGCTGGACGAGATGAATGATCAGAGACGTCTTGTGGGAATTGGAGATGTTATCTGCTTCATTTATGCTCTACCATTAGCAATCATTGGTATTGTTTGGTTGACCTATATCACAAATATTGAGCAGATTCGCCATGAGTTGCCTTTCGTGCTTTTCATGCTAGGAATAATCATCCTTTTCGATCGTTTAAACTATTTCATAGTTATTGAGATCCGAACCGATAGATACGGCAGCTCAGACGGCTCATTAGCTACCATGGCCTTATGGAGCTTGGTATTCCTATTTGGTCCGAGTACATTGTGGCTCATCCTATTATGGCACTTTACCAACCTGTATTTAAAAATAAGAAAAGCCTCGTCAAAAGACCTCCGGTGGAATCTTGCCCGAAATTTGACTATGGATGTGGCGATCTACTCGACTGCCGCGCTGATCGCTTTGGCATTCTATCAGCTATGGGGTGGTGTTTTTCCATTACCTGATCTATCACCCCAAACTTTGCTGTTTGCCTTTGGCACACTAATTTTGCATTTATTCTTAGGAGTCTTGATATGGTCAGGTTACATTCTATATCATCTAAGTGTTCAAAAGGCTCTATCAGGTAGGCACTCCATCCAACCGATTCTCAGGTTTTTCTTACTCAGCTTTGGTTTACCCTACCTCGCGCATCCATTCGCAATTTTGGCTGCGGGTCTTTATATCCAAGATGGATTCTTGGTTTACACTATCTTTATGATCGGCTTATTATTGGTCGCTTACCTATCTCGGCAATTGAGCTGGGCAGCAGAAAATAGTCGTCAACAATTTCGCCAACTCGAAAAACTTGAAGAACTAGGACGGGATCTCATCGATATACCACCTGATCGGACATTCCTTACCACCATTTTAAAACAACATCTTCCGAACATGTTCCCTTCGGGAAAACTCGCAGTCTGGGTATATCCTGACCTATTATTGTTAGAACATCCAGCAAATTCCCCGTCAATCCCCGATAAAGCCTGGGAATGGATTTTAATCCAGACAAAAGCTCACGCCTTTCTAGCCAGTGAACCCCTNCCATGGAACACCAGNCTTACTGAACATCCTGCTATTATCACCGCCCCGATTTTAGAGAGCGAAAGCGCAAGACCTTTAGGAGGGATTCTCATCGAGTTGCGCGCCTTGGTTCAACCCTGGAATATTCGTTCTTTGAGTAACCTCTTCCCGGCGCTTCAATCATTGGCTGGGCAGATCTCCTCAGCGCTTCACCAGGCTGAATTTTATGAACAATCCTTGGCCTACCAAAGTATCACACAAGAGTTGAAATTGGCTGGTAAAATCCAGGCTAGTTTTTTACCTAATAAGTTTCCCAGCATCACCGGATGGCAGATTGCAGTCACACTATTACCCGCGCGCGAGACATCGGGGGACTTCTTTGACGTGATTGATTTAAGCAATGGTAGATTAGGGATCTTAGTTGCCGATGTGGCAGACAAAGGGGTTGGGCCCGCTTTGTATATGGCATTGACCCGGACGCTAATCAGAACCTACGCAGTCGAATATGATGCTGAACCTGAGGTTGTTTTTTTTGCTGCGAATAATCGTCTACTGAATGATGCCCGCGCAAACTTGTTTGTCACAGCCTTTTACGGAATTCTCGATCCGGGTCAAGGTACCTTGACCTACTGCAATGCAGGACATAATCCACCCTTATTAATTCGCTCATACGATAATGGAAAAGTCGAATCGTTGAGCAGAACTGGTATCGCAGTCGGAATTGAGGAGGATGCTACATGGACGCAAGCCTCAATCAAAATCGATCCAGGGGATATCTTGTTGCTTTATACCGATGGGATACCGGACGCACAAAATGTTGATGGTATGTTTTTTGAAGAAGATAAATTAATCGAAATCGCCCAAGCCAGTCTGGGACGACTAGCGCATGAGATTCAGACAACCGTTCTGGAAGATGTACAACGATTTGTTGGAGAGGCCCCCCAGTCTGATGATATCACCTTGATGGTCCTGGTTCGGGATTTATGAGATCCTCATCTATTAGCAAGTCGATTACTTTTCAATCCGCTTTACCATCACCAAGATGTTCCCATTATCTGACGTGAATTCGAATTGGATCTTATCCATCATCTTCCGCATTAAAAATAATCCGGCTCCACCAGGTCGTAAATCTTCGATTGGAGCATTAAAATTAGGCTCAGGTACACTTTCTGGCTCAAACGGCCGTCCATGATCTTTTAATATAATTGTAAGGTTGTTATCTAAAACTTTGCACGTGCAATGGATGTCGCCGACGCCTTCGCCACCGTAGGCATGCTCAATGATATTTGAACAGGCTTCATCTACCGCCAACTCTACGGCGTAAACATCTTCCTCATTCAATCCTGCGTTTACTGCAGCATTAACAATAAAATCGCGGATCTTCGGTAAGCTTTCAAACCGACCGGGAAATATTTCTGTTGTCATTAAGTCTAAATAATGATGAACGATCAAAAACTACCGATAGCCGTGGGAAGATCCTCATAAATCTTAAAATAAGAGCCCATACCGACCAAAAAGAGCGATTCCCGAATACGATCTTGAATACCGACCAGGACTAATTCGCCGCGATTGTATTTTTTACAAGTTTTCTGAGTTTCTATCAGCACCCACCAACCTTTACTCGACATAAAATCGATCTCGCTCATGTCAAATACAATCTTAAACTTTCCGTTCGCCGTAATAGAGTTTAAGATTTCCTCCAAATTAGGCGCCGTGTAGCTATCGATCCTTCCTTTCGCTTTTACTAAATCGCAACGTTTAAATTCAGTCCTGGTGATCTCCATGTTTTCACTCCATTGCATAGCTTATTTTGAAGATTCTCGCGATTGCACTGCCGAGTATAACATAAAAGTATATTTCTCCAAATAAAATCGTACTTAAATTGTAGGATTAAACCCATCTTGACGGGCTGATGGGCGTATGGTACACTTCTCCCCGCTTGGTCCCGTGGTGTAGCGGCCAAACATGCGGCCCTGTCAAGGCCGAGATCGCGGGTTCGAATCCCGTCGGGACCGC
>C687J35164_10000361_pt1 | contig 16106 bp, 18 predicted proteins | sample RifCSP13_3_FD_35164 | JGI IMG/M metagenome (IMG submission 35164)
GTGCGGCTCGGCGAGAAGCGCGGCGACTTCGTCGCCGTCGCCAGCGGGCTGAAGGCGGGGGACAACGTCGTCAGCACCGGCGTCTTCAAGCTGCGCAACGGCCAGGCGGTGGTGGTGGACAACCGGCTCGCCCCGCCGTTCCGGGAGAATCCCGAACCCGAGAACAACTGACCGATGAAATTCACCGACCTCTTCATCCGCCGGCCCGTCCTGGCCCTGGTCGTCAACCTGCTCATCCTCATCGCGGGGCTGCAGGCGATCCGGACCCTCAACGTCCGCCAGTATCCGCGCAGCGAGAACGCGACGGTGACCGTCACCACCGTGTATATCGGCGCCAGCGCGGACCTGGTGCGCGGATTCATCACGTCGCCCCTGGAGCGCGCCATCGCGGCCGCCGACGGGATCGAATACATGGAATCGCAAAGCGCCCTCGGCCTCTCCACGATCAATGTGCGCCTCCGGCTCAACTACGATTCGACCAAGGCCCTCGCCGAGATCGGGTCCAAGGTGGACCAGGTGCGCCGGGACCTCCCCCCGGAGGCGGAGGTCCCGGTCATCAACGTCGAGTCGGCCGACAGCCGGTTCGCCTCGGCCTACCTGAGCTTCAGCTCCGACATCCTGCAGCAGAACGAGATCACCGACTACCTGGTGCGCATCGTCCAGCCCCGCCTTTCCGCCATCCCGGGGGTGCAGCGGGCAGATGTCCTTGGCGCCCGCACCTTCGCCATGCGGATCTGGATCAAGCCGGACCGGATGGCTGCCCAGGGCATCAGCCCGGCCCAGGTCCGGCAGGCCCTGGCCGCCAACAACTTCCTGGGCGCCATCGGCCGAACCAAGGGGGCGTACATCCAGGTCAACCTCACCGCCGACACCAACCTCCGCACGGTCGANGAGTTCAAGCGCCTGGTGGTGCGCCAGCGGAACGGGACCATCGTGCGATTGGGCGACATCGCCGACGTGGTGCTGGGGGCGGAGGATTACGACGCCGAGGTCCGGTTTTCCGGGCAGACCGCGGTATTCATGGGGATATGGCCGCTACCCAACGCCAACTCCCTCGACGTCATCCAGCGGGTGCGGACGGAGATGGATTCGATCCGGGGCGACCTGCCGATCGGCCTTTCGGCCCGCGTCGCCTACGACGCCACCAACTACATCTCCAACGCCATCCGGGAAGTCCTGAAAACCCTCGGCGACACGCTGCTGATCGTCATGGTCGTCATCTTCCTCTTCCTCGGCTCCTTCCGTTCGGTCCTGATCCCCGTGGTGGCGATCCCGGTCTCGCTGGTCGGCGGCGTCTTCCTGATGCAGGTCTTCGGATTCACCGTGAACCTGCTCACCCTGCTGGCCATCGTCCTTTCGGTCGGTCTCGTGGTCGACGACNCCATCGTGGTGGTGGAAAACGTGGAACGCCACCTGCGCGGCGGGAAATCGCCCCTGGAGGCCGCCCTGACCGGCGCCCGCGAGCTGGTCGGCCCGATCATCGCCATGACCGTCACCCTGGCGGCGGTCTACCTTCCCATCGGCCTGCAGGGAGGGTTGACCGGCGCGCTCTTCCGCGAGTTCGCCTTCACCCTGGCGGGAGCGGTCGCCATCTCCGGGATCGTGGCCCTGACCCTGTCGCCGGTCATGTCGGCCCGGCTGCTCAAACCCGGCATCAGCGAGGGAGGCCTCGCCGGCCGCATCACCCGCGACTTCGAACGGCTGAAAAACGCGTACGGCCGCCGTCTCGACGCCACGCTGGCGGCGCGCCCCGCGGTCTACGCGGTCTGGATCGTGGTGTCCATCCTCGCCGTGCCGATGTTCATCATGTCCGCCAAGGAGCTGGCGCCGACGGAGGACCAGGGGGTCATCTTCGGAATCCTCGACGCCTCCGCCAATTCCACGCTCGACCAGAACAGCCTCTACGCCGCGGAGGTCAACCGGATCTTCCGGAACGTGCCGGAAAACGACTTCACCTTCCAGATCACCTTCCCCAACTCCGGGTTCGGGGGCGGAGTCTTCAAACCATGGGACGAGCGGGATCGCACCGTGTTCGATATCCTGCCCGTCGTCCAGCAGGAGCTGCAAAAGATCCCCGGGATCCGCATCTTCCCGGTGACCCCGCCGGCCCTTCCCGGCGGCGGGGATTTTCCGGTCGAATTCATCCTCGCTTCGACGGCAGATACGGCGCAGATCCTCGAATTCGCCAACCAGCTGCAACTGAAGGCGATGCAGAGCAAGATGTTCGCTTTTCCGCCGGTGATCGACGTAAAGCTCGACCAGCCCCAGTCCGAGTTCGTCATCGACCGGGACAAGGTGGCCTCCATGGGCGTCAACCTGGAGCAGATCGGCGGCGACCTCGGCGGTCTGGTCGGCGGCAATTTCGTCAACCGCTTCGAAATCTCCGGTCGCAGCTACAAGGTCATTCCGCAGATCCGGCGGATCGATCGTCTCAACCCCGCCCAGCTCAAGGAGATCCACGTCACCGGTCCGAACGGAGGACTGGTCCCGCTCAGCACCGTGGCCACCNTGCGCGAATCGGTCGTGCCCCGCTCGCTCAACCGTTTCCAGCAGCTGAACGCGGTCAAGATCAGCGGCGTGGCCGTCCGGCCGCTGGACGAGGCGCTGCGCTACATGGAGGACGAAGCGGCCAAGATCCTGCCCAAGGGCTACGTCATCGACTACACCGGCGAGTCCCGCCAGCTCCGTACCGAGGGGAACAAGTTCCTGCCCGCCTTCAACCTGGCCATCATCCTGATCTTCCTGGTGCTGGCGGCCCAGTTCAACAGCTTCCGGGACCCGTTCGTCATCCTTGCGGGATCGGTGCCGCTGGCCATGTTCGGCGCGCTCCTCTTCACGTTCCTGAAGATGCCGGACCCGAACGTTCCCTTCTGGACCAGCGGCTGGACCACCACCCTCAACATCTACTCGCAGGTCGGCCTGGTGACCCTGGTCGGGCTGGTGTCCAAGAACGGCATCCTGATCGTCGAATTCGCCAACCGGCTGCAGCTCGAGGGCCTGTCCAAGCAGGAGGCCGTGCGCCAGGCGGCCATGATCCGCCTGCGCCCGATCCTCATGGTCAGCGCCGCCACCATCGGCGGCCACTTCCCGCTGACCCTGGTCACCGGCGCCGGCGCCGCCGCCCGGAACTCCATCGGCCTGGTGCTGGTCGGCGGCATGTTCATCGGCACCCTCTTCACCCTGTTCGTCGTACCCTCCATCTACATGCTGATCGCCCGCGACCACGGGAAGGACCGGGAGCGCGACGCGGCTTGAAGATTATTTGCATTTCCCGGCGGAATCACATCCATGGCAATAGCCCTTCTTCTTCCAGAGGGACCGGTAAAGGAGATAGAACGCTCCTCCNACGATCANCCCGATCAGCACGAAATCGACGATTCCCATTTCATCCTCCTATCCCGAAGAGCTTCCCGCCCTGATAAACGATGAAGGCCACGCTCCAGGCCAGGATCGTCTGGTAAACGAAGGCGACCCCGAACCACTTCCATGTGCCGAACTCGTGCTTGAAGGCCGCGGCGGCCACCACGCACGGCATGTACAGCAGGACGAACGCCATGAAGGCGTATGCGCTCAGAGGAGTGAACGACTTCGCCACGACGGAGCGAAGCGTCGCCTCCTCCTCCTTCTCCTCCGCCTTGAGACTTGTGATCCCGACGGTCGAGATGACGTTCGTGAAGGCCTCCCTGCCCGCCGACGCGAACGACGTCCCGATCTCCCGGAGGTCCTCGAAGAACGTGGGGGCCGGCCCCTCCGGTTTCTTCTCCGTCTCCCTCACGTAGATCTCCCCCATCGTGCCGACGACGATCTCCTTCGCGATGACGCCCGCGATCAGCGACGAGGAGGCCTCCCAGTTCCCGAACCCGAGCGGCGCGAACACCGGGGCGATCGCGCTTCCCACCTTCCCCAGGTAGGAGTCCTTTTTGTTCTCCACTCCCCAGGGGAGGTTGAGGAGGAACCACACCAGCACGGAAACCGCCAGGATGTAGGTCCCCGCCTTGATCAGGAAGTGCTTCCCTTTCTCCCAGGTGTGGATCGCAAGGCTCCTGCCGGAAGGCATCCGGTACGGGGGAAGCTCCATGATGAACATGGGCGATTCCCCCCGGAACAGGGTCCTCTTGAAGAGGATGCCCATNAGGACGGCCAGGACGATCCCCATGACATAGAGGGACCAGAGCACCGTCCCGGATTGCGCGGAGAAGAANGCGCCGACGAAGAGGATGTACACCGGCAACCTGGCGCCGCACGACATCAAGGGGATGAGGAGGGCGGTCAGCGCCTTGTCCCTCGGGTTTTCCAGCGTCCGGGTCGCGTAGATCGCGGGCACGTTGCATCCGAACCCGAGGATCATGGGGATGAAGGACTTGCCGTGCAGCCCCATGCTGTGCATGGCCCGGTCCATCACGAAGGCGGCCCTTGCCATGTAGCCGCTCCCCTCCAGGAACGTGATGAAGAACATCATGGCGAAGATGACCGGCACGAACACGAGGACCGATCCCACCCCGGCGATCACCCCTTTCGTCATCAGGGAAACGAGCCAGTCGGGGCCGTGGAGGAGGTTCGTCGACGCTTCGATCCACCTCGTCAACGGCCCGTTGATCGCGCCGTCGAGCCAGTCGGCGAACGGCGCGGACAGATCGAAGGTCATCTTGAAGACGAACCACATGGCGGCGAAGAAGATGGGGATGCCGAGGAACCGGTTCAGGACGACCCGGTCGATCTTCTCGGTCATTTCCGTTTTCCGGACGGANGGTCTTTGAAGGACCTCACGGGTCAGGCCCGCGGCNAGGGAATAGCGCGCGTCGGCCATGAGAGACTCCAGGTCCTCGCCGTGGGCCTCCCGTAAATGGCCGACCGCGTCCTTCATCAGGGAATCGACGCCGGAGATGTTCGCCTCCGCCAGGACGCGGCGGTCGCCCTCCATCAGCTTGAGGGCCAGCCATCTCCGGGGATACCTTTCGACAAGGGCGGGATGGCGGTCCACGATCCCGGCCGTGAGCATCTTCACGGCGGCCTCGATATCTTCGCCGTAGCTCTGGCTCCTCGGGAGGCTCCGGGACCCCTTCGCGATCGCCCCGGTGACCGCCTCCAGCAGATCGTTCATTCCGGTTTTCCGGGTGGCCACGGTGGGGACCACCNTTACNCCCAGCGCCGCCTCCATCGCCTTGACGTCGATCTTGTATCCCTTCTTTTCCGCCTCATCGTAGATGTTCAGGGCCACGATGACCGGTATCCCCAGCTCGAGCAGTTGCAACGTGAGGTAAAGGTTTCTCTCGAGGTTGGTCGCGTCGACCACGTCGACGATGATGTCCGGCCGGTCGTGCACCAGGAAATCCCTTGCGATGATCTCTTCCTCCGTATAGGGGCTGAGACTGTAGGTGCCGGGCAGGTCGATCAACGCGATGCGTTGCCCCCGATGTTCGAGGGCGGCTTCCTTTTTCTCCACGGTCACGCCGGGCCAGTTGCCCACATGCAACCGCGTCCCGGCGAGGGAATTGATCAGGGTGGACTTCCCCGAGTTGGGATTGCCGGCCACCGCGACGCGGAGGACCGCGGTCTCCACGACGGGGAACGAACGGGCGGCGGTCGGTGCCGTCATTTCGGGTCCTCCAGCAAAATCCCCTCCGCCTCTTTTTTCCTCAAGGAGAGGTTGTAGTTTTTCACGGTGATCTCGATGGGGTCTCCGAGGGGAGCCACCTTTTCCACCGTGATCTCCTCGCCGACCAGGACCCCCATGTCCATGAGCCTTCTCCTCAAGGGCCCGATCGCGCCCATCTTCGCGATCCTCCCCTTTTCGCCCGGTTTCAGCATCGCCAGGTTCATCCGTCCTTCCTCCTCACCATGATCTTCATCGCCATGGTGCGCCCCATGGCGATCCTCGCCTCGTCGATTTTGACCAGGAGGGCCCCGCCCCCCTCGTTGCTCAGCATTTCGATCGTTTTGCCGGGCCGTATCCCCATGTCCTCGATACGGACGGAGGACCCTTTCCGGCAGCCCGTCCCTGCGGAATCGCATGGCACGGCCGGAGAGCGTGGCTGCCGCCCGGGACCTTGTCCACGACCTCGCCCTTCTCGCCGCTTCCCAGCAGCCCCAGAGGAAACATCGCTCCACCCCCTTTAGAACGTGGCTTGAAACTGCGCATAAACGTAATGGATGTCCTTGCCGCTCCCGGCGGCGTCCTTGAAGAAGTCGCCGGTGAAGAACCGGTTCCCGCTGAGCAGCACCGAGATGTTTTCCATGATCTTGCAGGTCAAGATCAGGTTCGTCTCGATGCCGATCTCCCTGCTGAACCCGGCCGGGACCTTGACAGCCCGGAAGTAGTGCCCGTCCAGGGACAGGTTCAGCTTTTCCGTGAGATCGACCCCTCCGCCGGCCGTNAACACATGGAGTCCGCTTGCCGCCGAATCCCCGACGACGATCCCGCTNANCTCCCCGATGACGTTCATGTCGCCGATCAGGGAAGTGTCGTTGTTGGGGTTGTGGAACTCCGTGAACTTCCCCTCCTCCGGGTCCCNGTCGCCGGAACCGTACGCGTACGCAAGGAAGACCGTTCCCGGATACCGCCCCNGTGCGGGATCGATGGTCAAGTCCGCATGGCCGCCGTAGGCGCTGATGTGGTTGTGGGTCNCTCCGTCCAGGTTCTTCCTGCCGAACTGGTACACCGGTTCCACTTCGAACGTCACCCCTTTGACGAGCTTGCCCGTGAGCCGGGTCCCCACCGAGTAGTTCACCTCGTGGTCCCCGCCCACGTGCGTTTCCCCGGCCCCGCCGGTGTCGCGAAAACCGTACAGATCGACCGAAAGGGCCTCCTTGGGCGTAAAGGTCGCGTAGACCCCGTAGAGCTTTCCNTCGATTCCGCCGGCCCATTTCTTCACGTATCGCCCGCCGANCAGGTCGATCGCGAGATNGTCCNCCGGATGGAGCACCGCCTTCGCCGCGTCGAAGGNCAGTCCGTCGTAGAACGTGTCGGCGCCGAGAAGGAAGGTGCTGCCGTAGACAAGCTCCTGCCGCCCGGCCTTGAGGGAGACTCCTCTCACGCCGGGCACGACGCCTTCCACGTACCCCTGGTACAGGCTGAACAGCGAAAAATCCCTGTCATCGTAAAAGGCGTACCACTGCCCTTCCACGAGGGCGGTGAGATTCTCCGAAGGCGCCATGGTGACCGAGGGCCGAAGGCGGAACAGGATCCGCCCTTCGTCGTTCCCCGGCGTGAAGGAGAAGTTCCCGAGACTGAAGTTGCCCGTCGCTTCCGCCCGCACCAGGGAGTCCAGCCCCAGCTTCACCGGGGGAGGCGCTTCCTGCGCCGCGGACGANNCGCCGGCAAGAATCGAAAGGACGAAGACGGTCCACAGGATTCTCTTCCACATCATCAGTTGACCCCTTTCCCCATCCTTGAGGTCAGCCGGGCTTCCGGTCCGTTGAACACTTTCAGGGAGATGCCGAACCTCTCGGCCTCCATGACGTAGCACCGCTCCAGCCGATCCATCCTTCCGATCAGTGCGACGCACATGTCCTCGCCCCCCTTCCCTTGGCATTGCTGAGCATTCGTTCCATTTCGTAAGGATGAGCACACGTTTCATTCATGGAAGAAAAAAAATCACTCCAAGGTGACGTGCTTGATGCACTCTTCCATGAGGTTCCGGATATGGTCGTCGTCGAGGGAATAAAAGGCGATCTTGCCTTCCTTGCGGTATTTCACGAGGCGCTGGCCGCGCAGGAGCCGCAACTGGTGCGAGATCGCAGAGCCGGAAAGGCCCAGCAGGCGGGCCAGGTCGAACACGCAGAGCTCCTCGCCGGCAAGGGCGGAGATGATCCGCACGCGGGTGGGGTCGCTCAAGGTCCCGAAGGTCTCGGCAAGCGCCCGGACCATCCGGTCGCTCGGCATGGCCTTCCGGGCGGCGCGCGCGCTCTCGCCGTCGATGAACTCCGTCTTTTTCGCTTCGACGCCGTTGTGTGTCATGGCCGGTGAACCCAATGTGTGGGGCTCCTGAAATGAAATGGTTGTTCACATGTACCACCCATTTGTCAAGAGTGTCAAGAAAAATATTCCGGCGGGATATAAACTGAAACCGGGACAGGAATCCACCGCGCGCCGTGCGCGCCATCCCCGGAGGTGCGCATGAACCGGAAGATCGATGAGCTGATCGAAGCCGTCCGGACGCTCGAAGAGGAGCTGGAGGCCGAATTCCGGAGGAGACGGGAGGAGTTCCACTTCACCGTCGAAGCCCGGCGGGTCCGCTTCGCCGAGGAGCTGATCCTTCAGCACCGGCGTCTGAAGGTGGGGCTTGCCCGCTACCTCCGCGAATCCCGGCCGCTGGTCGTCCTCACGGCGCCGGTCATCTACGCCGGGATCGTCCCCCTCCTCCTCCTGGACCTCTTCGCCTCCCTCTACCAGGCGATCTGCTTCCCGGTCTACGGCATCCCGAAGGCCCGCCGGGGGGACTACCTGGTCTTCGATCGCGACGACCTCCCCTACCTGAACGCGATCGAGAAGATCCATTGCGCCTACTGCTCCTACGCCAACGGGCTCGCGGCGTGGCTCCGGGAGATCGCGGCGCGCACCGAGCAGTACTGGTGTCCGATCAAGCACGCCCGGCGGATCCGCGACGCTCACNCCCGCTACCCGCGTTTCTTCGAGTACGGGGACGCCGAGAGTTACCGGAAGGGGCTGGAGCGCCTTCGGAAGGAGTACGGACAGGGCGGCGAAACCGGAAAAAGTTGATCGGCGTTGAGATTCGGAGGCAATGCGATGTCCACCCTGAAGGCACGTTACGAGTCGGTCAGAAGCGGTTTCGAGATCGCGGATATCGGGTTCTTCCTCCTTCGGCTCATCGCGCTGGCCGGCACCGTCGGCTGGCTCCTCGTCGCATCCGTCCCCCCGGAAACCGTGTCGACCTTCCTGTGGATCGCGGGATTCTTCCTCTCCTACGGCGTATCGGGCTACACGCTCCTGTTTCTCCGATTCGACAGGAAGAGGGACATCTACAGGGCGCTTCTCCTGTTCGACCTTGCCTTCGTCTACCTCCTGATCGTACATTCCGGGGGATTTGCCAGCGATTTCTACCCGGGCTTTTACCTGCTCACCGCCTTGCATGCCTTCTATTTCGGCTATCGCACCGGCCTTGTGGTGGCCGCGGTGTGCACCGTGATCTACTTCCTCGCAGGCTTCCGCGTCTCGGCAATCGAACCGATCGACTTTCTGCTCCGTACGTCTTTCCTTTATCTCATCGCACTCCCGATCGGTCTGCTCTCGGCGATCCTTCGCGCGGACAAGGAGAAGATCGAATCGCTCAACCGGGACCTGGCCGGGTCGCTGGAAACCATGAAGGAACTCCAAGGGAAGATCATGGAAGCGGAAAAGTTATCGGCCCTCGGAAGGCTCACNGCCAACGTGGCCCATGAGATCCGAAACCCCCTGACGGCGATCGGCGGATTCGCAAAACGCCTGGAGAAGCGCCTCCCGGAGACGACCCCGGAAAAAGAGTACGCGAAGATCGTCGTCGGTGAAGTGGCGCGGCTTGAACGGATCCTTCGGGACACGCTGACCTTTTCCCGGGAGGCGAGGTATCATCTCCAATACGCGGACATGAACCGGCTTCTCGCCAGGACGGAAGCGGAGTTCGGGGAAATCCGCAGGGAGAAGCGCCTGCTCCTCGCGGTTCGCCCGGCGCCGGGCCTGCCGCCCTGCATCGTCGACGAAGACCAGATCCGGCAGGCGCTCGACAACCTGGTGACGAACGCGATCGACGCGATGACCGATGGCGGAACACTGACCCTGGCGACAAGAACGGCTTGCGAGAACGGGACCCACTACGTGGTCATCGATGTTTCCGATACGGGGCCGGGCATCTCGGCCGACCTTGTCAAGAGGATCTTCGAACCCTTCTATTCCACCAAGGAGACCGGCCACGGCACGGGCCTGGGCCTCTCCATCTGCAAGAAAATCATGGAGGAGCACCGCGGATCGATCCGGGTGTCCGCCGCGCCGGGCGGAGGCACGACGTTCAGCCTCTACCTCCCTTATCTTCCGGTGGATGAGATCTTCAAGGCGCAGTGCTGGGAAGTCATCGGGTGCGGAGTGGAAAAATCCGGGAATGCGGCGGAAATGTGTCCGGCCTTCCCGAATTACGGGCGAATCTGCTGGTCCGTGGCCGGCACATTATCCGAGACGAAGGTTTATTGCCCCGTGGCGGAAAAGGTAAGGGATTGCCGCAAGTGCGCGTTCTACGAAATCGTCAAGCCTTCATGTCCCCCCGGGTAGAAACTTCGATTGACCGCCAATGTTCCCTGCTTCCCGTCGGCGGGCGACTCGGAACGGCGCAATACGGACACCCGGACGGCCGGCCGATCTTCTACTTCCACGGCTTGCCCGGATCGCGGTTGGAAGCGTCCCTTGCCGGCCGCGTCGCGAACGATCTGGGAGTTCGCATCGTCTCGTTCGATCGCCCCGGCATGGGCCTTTCCCCTTTCCGTCGGGAACGGAAAATATCCGATATCTCCTTCGATGCGGAACACCTGGCCGACGCGCTCGGCATCGGGCAATTTTCCGTCCTGGGGGTCTCCGGAGGAGCGCCGTATGCGCTCGCATGCGGCATCCGGTTGCGCGAGAGGGTGACCCGAATCGGACTTGCGTGCCCCGCCGGACCGTTTGCCGACCGGCGGTACCGATCCGTGTTGGATCGAAAACTGAACATCGCTCTTTTCCTGGCCGTCCACGCTCCTTCCTGGTTCGGAAGACTGCTCCGCAAGGGATCGCGATACATGATGTCGGATCCCGAAGGATTTCTCCTTCGAATGGCGGGACATGCCGGTTCCCCGGACCGTGAGGTCATCCTGGCCAACCGGTCTCTCCTCTCCGCCAACCTCAGGGAAGCGTTCCGGGACGGTGAGGCGGGAGCGGTGCGCGATGCCGAGCTGCTCTTCCAGCCATGGGGGTTCCAGCCATCGGAAACGGCGCAATCCGTGTTCCTCTGGCACGGGGGGAGGGATCGGACCATCCCCCAAGGCGTCGGGATCCGGCTATCCGAAGAGATCCCGCGCTGCCGTTCCTTCTTCCCGCGGGATGAAGGTCATTTTTCCCTGCCGATCGGTCGGGCGAGGGAGATTTTTTCCACCCTGGCCATGGGGACCTGATCCCGTTTTCATGCCTCCCGGGCAGGACATGGACCGTACATCGCGTCCCCGTCCTGCCCGGCATCCAAACCCTGNTCATTCCTCCAGGAGGAACGTCACCATCAGGTCCACCCGGTACTGGGCGATCTTCCCGTCCCTGACGATCACCTTCTGCTCCTTGACCCAGGCACCCTGGACGTTCTTCAAGGTTTTCGATGCGCGGTCGATCCCCACGGCGATGGCATCTTCGAAGCTTTTCGTCGACGCCGCCGTGATTTCGACCACTTTCCCTACGTGAAGACCCGTCTCCATCTTGAGGGGCATGACTCCTCCTTTGCACTCCGGGACGCCGGAGGGCTTTCTTCCGTCAATGGTCGCCGGGATTGACGGAAGCACGAGGCCGGTTGACGGGACGCCATTTGTATACTGTGTACAATATACAAACATCCTTCGGGCGATTCAAGCCCTGCCCCGGGAGGGATGCGGGCGGGGATGAAGCGGGCCGGTACAATGGTTCACAGGGAAGAAAGGGGGGCGCTTGACGGAATTCGTCGAGATCGACGGAAGTGTCGGAGAAGGCGGGGGGCAGGTCCTGCGGACGACCCTGAGCCTGTCCTGCATCACGGGGAAGCCGGTCCGGATCTTCAACATCCGNAAGAACCGACCGAAGCCGGGNCTGATGCGCCAGCACCTCATCTCGGTGAAAGCCCTCGCCCGGATCGCGGGAGCGGAAGCGCGGGGGACGGAGCCGGGCTCGCTGGAGATCTTCTTCCGTCCGGGACCGGTGACCGCGGGCGAGTACCTCTTCGAAATCGGCACGGCAGGATCCGTCACGCTCCTGTTCCAGTCCCTCCTTCCCCCCCTGCTCTTCGCGAAGGCTCCTTCGCGGCTCGTTTTGACCGGGGGGACGCACGTCCCGTTCAGCCCGTCCTTCGATTATCTCCGCGACGTCTTTTCCCCTTTGCTGGCGCGAATCGGCGTGCGAGTTTCCTGCGAAATCGAACAGTACGGTTTCTATCCCCGGGGAGGCGGAAAGATCACGGCCCGGGTCGCTCCCGCCGAGGAGATCCGCGGCGTCGACCTGAGGGAGAAAGGGGCGGTCTTGTCCGTTACCGGTCGTTCCTGCGTGGCGAACCTGCCCCTCTCGATCGCGGAACGCCAGCGGAAAGCGGCGATCGGCCCGCTGGCGGCACACTCCCCCGTCATCGATACGGCGACCGTCCCGTCCCCCGGGAAAGGGACATTTCTCTTCATCAAGGTCGATACCGAAGCGGGATCGGCGGGCTTCTCCGCGCTGGGTGCGATCGGGAAGCGCGCGGAGGACGTCGGGCTGGAAGCCGCCCGGGATGCGCTCGCGTATATCGAATCCCGAGCCGTCCTGGATCCCCGCCTCGCCGACCAGCTCGTCCTGTTCCTCGCCCTCTCCAAAGGACCCTCCACGTTCACCACGTCGCAGGTGTCGAACCACCTTGTCACCCATCTTCACGTGGTCCGGCACATGCTCGGAACACGCTTCGAGATCGATGGATGCGTCGGAAAACCTGGGACGGTCCGGCTGACCCCCTGACCGGTGGTATCTCCCGGACCTACCGGACGAATGTCAAGGAGATCGTCGCGTTCTTTAGACCGCTTCCATGGNTGAGGGAGGCTTCGGTGAAATGTTATACGTGACGCTGACGACGCCGGGCACCTCCCGCAATATCTGGCGGGCGAGCTGATCAAGGATTTCGAACGAGAGTTTGGTCGGTGTCGCAGTCCGCGCATCGATGCTGTCCCAGCAGCGCACCTCGATCTGCTGACCGAAATCCCGCTTGCCGTCGCGCATGCCGGTCACACGGTCGTCATGAAGGATCGCCATATACTGAAAGGCTCCGGTTTCCTTCAGCAACCGCTCGACAACGACCGTTGCCTTGCGGACCGTCTCGATGCGCTCCGGGGTCGCCTCGCCTATCACGCGTGCCGAGAGCGCCGGCCCCGGAAACGGGATGCGCTCGAACAGCTCCGCCGGCAGCCCGAGAGCCATGCCGATCTTTCTCACGCCGTCTTTGCGAAGCCGAACGATCGGTTCGATGATGCGGTAGCCGAAAGCCTCCTGCGGGTCGATCCCGAGCTGCTCGATGACATTGTGCTGCCGCTTGATCCCCGCGACGGTCTCCTCGACATCGGTCAAAATCGTTCCCTGTAGAAGGCACTTCGCTCCGCTTGCGTTGACGATGCGACCGAGCACGTTTCGGTAGAACACCCGGGTAATGGCCTCGCGCTTCTCTTCCGGGTCCGTGATTCCCTTCAGGGACGAGAAGAACTCCTTGCGGGCATCGACGATGCGGACCGTGACCCCGAGCTTTCGAAAGACCCCCGCGACCTGGCCGGCCTCTCCTTCACGCATAAGGCCGCTTTCGATGAAGACGGTCTCCAGTCGACTTCCCAAAGCTCTATGCCCGAGCATCGTGACCGTAGACGAATCGACGCCCCCCGACAGGGCGTTGATCGCTGTTCCATCCCCAACGGCGTTCTTGATCTCCATGACTTTCTCATTGATGAAGCGCTCTGCGTCCAGCCCCTGGGCGGTGATCTCCTCGATCATATTGCAGCCTCCTTTTCCGCCGCCGAGCCGGAACAGGGATCAGCCGGAACAGGGATCGTAGCGGGATCCGTCCTTTTGTTAAATAATACTCCGATGACCACGATTTTCGGGGCGCACGTATAACGGCTTTCCGGCCGGTGGCCAGGCGGAAAAAATGACACGACCGTTGTTGCCGAAGCGGTTGATCGAGTCGCTCGGGGGAATGTATTCCCGCGAACTCGGGATCGATCCGTCCCGAGGGGATTCCGGCAAGATCTTCCGATGGTTCCTCGCCTGCAAGCTGATGGGCGCACGGATTTCCACACGGAACGCACTCGGAACGTACAAGGAATTCGAGCGCCGGGGAGTCGTCACGCCTGGGAGGATCCGGCAGACGGGATGGGATGGTCTCGTGGAGATTCTCGACGCAGGCGGTTACGCGCGTTACGACTTCTCCACCGCCACCAAGCTGCTCGCGATCACGGACGATCTGCTGCGACGGTACCATGGCGATCTCAACGTCCTGCACGAGGAGGCAACCGACCCGCGTGACCTGGAGGATCGCATCAAGGGCCTGGGGAAGGGAATCGGGGATGTGACGACCAACATCTTCCTCCGGGAGCTGCGCGGCGTGTGGGCGAAAGCGAGGCCTGCTCTTTCCCCCCTGGTCCTTCTCTCCGCAGGAAATCTGGGCCTCCTTGTCCCGGAGCAGGACCCTGCGCAATCCCTGGAGCGTTTCTGGCGCCGGAGAAAAACGCCGGGATATGACTTTCGGGACTTCGAGGCGGCGCTTCTGCGGCTGGGAAAGGATTACTGCAAGACATCGCGATGCGAGGCCTGTCCGTTACACGATCTCTGCGGGGCTGATGTAATATCGATCGCGATGGCCAAAAGAAAGGGAAGGGATTCCAATGGACGTACTTGAGGCGATCAAGGGCCGCAGAAGCATTCGCCGCTTCAAGAATTCTCCGCTTCCTTCGTCACTTCTTTCGGCGCTCGAAGATAGCCTCCTCGAGGCGCCAAGCGCGGGGAATCTCCAATCCCGGAGGTTCTATTTCGTCTTCCGGGGCGAGACCGGGAGGCAGATCGCAAGAGCCGCTTATCATCAGGATTTCATCCAAGATGCGCCCCTCGCCGTCGTCTGCTGTGCAAATATGAAGCTCGCAAGTCATTACGGCGAGAGGGGTAGAACGCTCTATTGCCTCCAGGATGTCGCCGCAAGTATTGAGAACTTGATGCTCGTGGCATACTCCTTCGGGCTCGGCACCGTATGGGTCGGGGCGTTCGACGAAACGGAAGTGAGCAAGATATTGAGCTTGCCCGATTACATTCGGCCGGTGGCGATAGTCCCCGTCGGGTACCCCGATGAAAATCCACCCTCTCCCGGAAGGGTCGGGAGGGAACACGCGATTTCCCATGTTCGATAGCACCGCGATGCGGTTCTCCGCCCGATCGATTGTATTCCACGGATCGAAACTTCGCCCCGTTGGCGGGCTTCGAACCTGACGGGAGGGAGATATCGTGTCCGCTGCGCTGGTGACCGGGGCGACCTCGGGCATCGGCAACGCCTTCGCGAGGCGGTTGGCCGCCGATGGGCACGGGCTGGTCCTCGTCGCCCGGAACGTCGCACGCCTGGAGGAGGTGGCCAGGGACCTGCGTGATCGGCATGCCGTGGAGGTGGAGGCGCTCGCCGCGGATCTTTCCGACCGGGACGATCTCGAGCGCGTGGCCGATCGCCTGCGCGATGATACCCGGCCCGTCGACGTCCTGGTCAACAACGCGGGGTATGGATTGGGGAAATCGTTCCTTGCCGGTCACCTGTCCGAGGAGGAGCGGATGCTCGACGTCCTGGCCCGCGCCGTCCTCGTGTTGACCCGCGCCGCCGCGCCCGGCATGGCCACCCGGGGCAGGGGGACCATCATCACGGTGTCCTCGGTCGCCGGGTTTTTCCCCGGGGGCACCTACGGGGCCGCCAAGGCGTGGGCGACGGCGTTCACCGCGTCGCTGGCGGGAGAATTGGCCGGCACCGGCGTCACCGCCACGGCGCTGTGCCCCGGATACGTGCATACCGAGTTCCACGAGCGGGCGAAGAAGAACACGTCGCATCTTCCGGAATGGGCCTGGCTGGACGCCGACCGGGTGGTCGACGATTGCCTGGCCGACGTCCGCCGGGGGCGGGCGGTCAGCGTGCCGAGCCTGCGGTACAAGACGGCGGTCTTCTTCCTGCGGCGCATTCCGCTGCGCCTTGTCGGCGTCCTCGCCGCGCGGCGGGCCGCGACGGTTGCGAGGGGGAAAGGAGTGCCATGATGCAACGACGGCTGTCGGTCCTTCTCCTCGTCCTCGCGTTGGCCGCCGGAGCTGGGCTCTCCTCGGCGGAAGAACCTTCGATCCGGGAGTACCGCGTCCCGGCAGGCTCCCATCCTCACGACGTGGC
>C687J35164_10000373_pt1 | contig 15931 bp, 17 predicted proteins | sample RifCSP13_3_FD_35164 | JGI IMG/M metagenome (IMG submission 35164)
GGGATAGAGTGTCCTGCGCCAAGGTTTGCTGGTATTATTCCGATCCGGGGGATTCCGTTTGAAACGGAATCGCTCCCGCGGAAATCAAAAAAAGATACGGGACGGAAGCGGTGTGCGATGCGCCCCGCAAATCCGCCCGGGACGCAGGGAGGAGCACGAAATGGCGAACTGGTCCATGGAAGATGCCTTGCGGATGGCGTTGCGCCTGGAGGAGGAGAATTTCCTGGAGTACGAGAAAAGCGCCGCCGAGGCGACCAGCTCCGGGGTGAAGTCGATGTTCCTCTTTCTTGCCGGCGAGGAGAGGAATCACATCAGGCTCATCAAGGAAAAGATGGCGCAGTTCAACGTGAAGCCGTAATCGGGGAAGCGCGGACGATCCCATGACGAAGGCGTTTTTCGACCATATATCGACCACCCCCCTCGACCCACGCGTCTTCGAGGCGATGCGGCCGTACTTTTTCGAATGGTACGGCAACCCGTCCTCCCACATCCACGACCAGGGGCAGGCGGCGGTTCGGGCGGTCGACCATGCGAGGGCCGAGGTCGCCGCCCTGATCGGAGCGAAGGCGGGGGAGATCATCTTCACTTCCGGGGCCACCGAATCGAACAACCTCGCCGTCCTCGGCGCCGCCGAGGGGGCGGGGGCAGGGAAGCGGCACGTCGTGGTGTCCGATGTTGAGCACTTTTCCGTGATGAACGCCCTGATCCCGCTGCGCAACGCCGGGTACGAGGTGACCGTGCTCCCGGTGGACCGGAACGGCGTGGTCGATCCCGACGCGGTCCGGAAGGCGCTTCGGGCCGACACGGCGCTCCTCTCGGTGATGCACGCCAACTCCGAGATCGGCACGATCGAGCCGGTCGGTCCGATCGGTCGGATCGCGAAGGAGGCCGGCGTGACGTTCCACGTCGACGCCACCGCGTCGGCCGGCCATATCCCCGTGGACGTCCGGGAGATCCTCGCGGATCTCGTCACCCTGTCGGCGCACAATTTCTACGGGCCGAAGGGGGTCGGCGGGCTGTACCTCCGCGAAGGGACGCGGATCGCGCCGCGGACCTTCGGCGGGTTCCAGGAGATGGGGTACCGGGCCGGCACGGAAAACGTCCCCGCCGTGGTGGGGATGGGCGCGGCGGCGGCCATCGCGGCGCGGGAGATGGGCGCGTGGGCGGAGCATCTCTCCCGATTGGGGAAGCTGCTTTGGGACGGCCTTGCGCCGATCCCCATGCTCCACTTTACCGGTCACCCTTCCGAACGTCTTCCCGGGCACGTCTCGTTCTGGGTGGAGCATGTCGAGGGGGAGTCGCTCCTCCTGTTCCTCAACATGAAGGGGATCATGGCCGCGTCCGGCTCCGCGTGCAGCTCCAACCTGCGGGGACACGACGAGGAGGATCTCGTGGCCTCTCCCGTGCTGCGGGCGATCGGCGTGCCGAGCGACATCTGCACCGGGTCGATCACCTTCAGCCTCGGAAAGGGGAACACCGTGGACGAGGTGCGCCGGGCCCTCGACGCGTTGCCCGGCATCGTGGATCGGCTGAGGGCGATGTCCCCGACGTACCTCGACTACCAGAAGCGACAAGCGGAAGGAGGATGACCGGATCATGGCCGCGGGACCCTATAGCGAAAAGGTGATGGACCACTTCATGAACCCGCGGAACGTGGGGGAGATCGAAGGGGCGGACGGCGTCGGCGAGGTCGGGAACCCGGCCTGCGGAGACATGATGCGCCTCTACCTCAAGATCGAGGAAGGCCGGGTGCGGGACGCGAAGTTCCGCACGTTCGGATGCGGGGCGGCGATCGCCTCCAGCTCGATGCTCACGGAGATGATCAAGGGGAAAACCCTTGAGGAAGCGAGGGCGATCTCGAACCAGCACGTCGCGGACGCGCTCGACGGNCTGCCGGCGGTCAAGATCCACTGCTCCGTCATGGCGGAGCAGGCGGTCAAGTCCGCCCTCGACGATTACGCGAAGAAGCACGCCGGGTGAAGGGGGGCGCACGATATGCTGGACCTGAACGAGATCGAGATCCTGCAGGTGGCCCTGGCGCACGAGGAGCGGGCCCGCGCCTTCTACGATCGGATGGCGAAGCGGCACGACGACTCCACCGCGGGGGATCTTTTCTCCTTCCTCGCCCGGGAGGAGGTCGGGCATATCCGCCGGTTGACCGCGCGGCACAAGATCCCGGAGTTCGAGGCGAAGTGGCAGGAGAAATACCTCCCCTACCTGATCGACCTCGACCGCCTGGCGAGGGAGGAGGACGTCGGGACGCAGCATACGACCGGGCCGGAAGCGGTGCGGCGGGGACTGGGGATCGCCCGAACGGCCGAGTCGCACGCCATCGCCTTCTACGCCCAGGCGGGGAAGGTCGTGGAGGACAAGTCGACGAAGGGGCTCCTCGCGGAATTGGAAGAGGAGGAGCGGAACCACCTGGCGAAGATCGAGGGATACCTGGGCGACCTTCCGCCCGCCCCCCGCTGAACACATCCCGATGGAGGAGACCGAGATGCCCCTCAACCCGATCGACGTGATCCGGATGGCCCTGGACCGCGAGAAAGCGGCGTACCGGAACTACACGGAGTACTCCCGGATCGCCACGCAGCCGGAGATCCGGGAACTGTTCCGGTATCTCGCGGAAGAGGAGAAGAAGCACGTGAAGCTCCTGTCCGACGAGATCGAGAAGGAAACGCACCAGGAGATGTAACCCGTCGCACGCGCCCTTCGGGAGTCCGAGGTGGGACTGTCCCTGCACGAAAGCGTCTCCCGGCGAAAAGTACCGTTCGCCCCGGCGGATCCGACCCGGGTGACGATCTACACCTGCGGGCCGACGGTGTACCGGAACGTCCACATCGGAAACCTCCGCACCTACCTCCTCACGGACATCCTTGTCCGGACGCTGCGCTTCCTCGGGTACGGGACGTTCACCGCGCAGAACATCACGGACATGGGGCACATGCACCAGGAGCAACTGGAGCTGGGCGAGGACAAGGTGATCGCCGCCGCCCGGGCGGCCGGGAAGTCGGCGCGGGAGATCGCCGCGTTCTTCACGGAGGCCTACTTCAGGGATTGCCGGAGGATGGCGTTTCTCCCGGCGGACGTCTATCCGCGCGCCTCCGAACATGTCCCCGAGATGATCGCGCTCGTCCTGGCCCTCGAGGACCGGGGCGCCGTCTACGGGGGGGACGGGTATATCTACTTCGACGTGTCGAAGGTTCCGGGGTACGGAGCTTTCTCGGGAACCGCCCTGGGCGAGGGGACGCCCGCGGAGCGAACGGATCCGGAGGGCCACCGCCGCAAGAGGCGTCCGGAGGATTTTGTCCTATGGATGCCCGCCGAGCCGGGACGCGAGTTCCAGTGGGACAGTCCCTGGGGGAGGGGATGGCCCGGCTGGCACTCGGAGTGCGCGGCGATGGCGATCAAGCATCTCGGGCCCGAGTTCGACCTGCACGTGGGCGGTATCGACCTCCGGTTTCCTCACCATGAGAACTCCCGGGCCCTGGCCACGACGGCAACGGGGAAGCGGTTCGCCGCCCACTGGATCCATGCGGCGCACCTGCTGGTCGAGGGAAGGAAGATGTCCAAGTCGGCGGGAAACGAGTACACCCTGGACGACCTCGAAGCCGGCCCGCCGTCCGGGGGGAAGGGAACCTCCGCCGCCGAATTCCGGTATTACTGCCTGACCCTTCACTACGCGACCCCGATGAACTTCACCTGGGAGGGGCAGGCGGCGGCCGCTCGCGCCCTTTCGCGTCTGCGGGGCGCCTACGCGAAGGCCGCGGAACGGGGAACCGCCGGAGAGGATGCGGCGGCGGCGCTTCGCGACAAGTTCCGCTCCGCGGTTTCGGACGACCTGAACCTGCCGCGGGCCGTCGCGGTCGCCCACGAGGCGCCGCGCTCCGGGGTGGGGGGGGAAGCGGCCCGGGCGCTGGCGGCGGAGTGGGACCGGATCCTCGCCGTCGGCCTGCTCCCCGCCGCCGAGTCCGGGAGGGAGCCGGAAGGGGTTCCTCCCGAGGTGGAGGCGATGGCGCGGGAACGGGACGCCCGAAGGCGGGCGTGCGATTACCGCGCGGCGGATGCGCTGCGGGAAAGGATCCGCGCCTCGGGGTACGATGTCGTGGACGCGGCGGAAGGGTCGGCGGCCCTTCGGAAAATCCGGGAAACGCGGGAGAGGTGACGCGGATGGGGCCGGTTCGGGACGCGGATGACCTGATGGCGGTGGGACATGCCTACCAGCGCGCGATGATCCTGTTCGCCGGGCTGAATCTCGGGGTGTTCCGGGGGCTGTCGACCGGGGGGTGCGACGCGTCCGCGCTGGCGCGCCGGATCGGCGCCGACCCCGGGAAGCTTTCCGTCCTCCTCGATGCGCTGACGGCACTGGGGCTGGTCGTGAAAAGGGGGAAATCTTATCGGAATGCGCGACCCGCCCGTGACCTCCTGCTCCCGGGGCCGCGCTCGATGGAATCGATCCTCCTCCACCACCTCGACGGGTGGGGAGAGTGGGGGCGCCTTTCCGATGCGGTCCGGGCGGGGCGGACGCCTCGAGGGGGTGCGGAGGGGTCCTGGCAGGAGAACTTCATCCGGGGGATGGAGGAAATCGCCCGCGAGCGGGCGGCGGTCGTTGCCGGGCGGATCCTGCTCCGGCGGGGGGATCGCGTCCTGGACCTCGGCGGCGGACCGGGGACGTACGCCGTCGCGTTCGCCGACGCCTGCCCGGGCGCGGAGATCACGGTCTTCGACACGCAGGCGACGCTGCGGGTCGCGCGGAAGATCCTTCGGGAGAGGGGAGCTGCGGAGCGGGTACGCCTGGTGGAGGGGGATTTTCTCGCGGACCCCCTGGGCGGCCCGTACGACTTCGCGTGGATCTCGCAGATCCTCCACGCCTACTCCGGGACGGACTGCGTGAAACTGCTGCGACGGGCGCGCTCCGCCCTGGCCCCGGGCGGACGGGTGGCGGTCCAGGAGTTCCTGCTCGCGGAGGGGAAGACCTCCCCGCCGGGGCCGGTCTTCTTCTCCGTCCACATGGTGGCGGTGACCGGGGGGGGACGGGCGTACACGTCCCGGGAGATCGCGGCGATGATGAAGGCGGCGGGATTCCGGAAAATCTCCGCCGACCCACCCGACGCACGCGGGGTCGGCATCCTGCGGGGCGTAAAGTAGAATGGTGGGCGCTACAGGATTTGAACCTGTGACTTCCACCGTGTGAAGGTGGCACTCTACCGCTGAGTTAAGCGCCCTCGGAAGATCTATTGTACCTTCCGGCGTCCTACGTTCAACGATTTTTTCCCGGGATCCGTTTCCCGGGCCTCCGCTCAGAAGGAGACCTGCGCCCCGACGTACGGTCCGCTCAGCTTGAAGGAGGCCAGCGCGTCGTCCTCGTCGATCTTCAGATCGATGTGCCGGTACCCGCCCTGGATCCGGACGAACGGCAGGGGAGCGAACGAGGCGTAGACGTCCGCGTCGTACAGGTGGTTCCCGGAATAGGCGATTCCGGACGCCCGGGCGTCCACCCGCACCATGTCNTTGAGAGCCCCGACTCCGGCGGCCACGCCGATCATCGGGATCGGGGCTTTGAAATCCTTCGCGGTCGCCGGCTGCAAGGCGCTGCGAATCTCCATCTCTCCGTCCACGTACTTCACCTTCACGATCAGGCCGATGTTGAAGTTCGCCAAAGCGACGTCCGGCCGCAGGAGGTCGATCTGTAGTTCGCCGTCCAGCATCTTCATGTCGAGCCTCGAGACGACGTTGTCGGAGGCGGTGAACGTCCGGCCGTTGAACGTAATGGCGTCGGCAAGCGTCCTGTCCCCGTCGAAGGCGAGCTCGGTATAGCCGATCCGCAACGTGGCGCCTCCGAGACGCAGGAACGCCTCCCCGAAGGGGATGTCCTCGTCCTTCATCCCGAGGGTGGCTTCCACGTCGAGCAGGGTTTCGGGCACGCCGTTCGTCGTGGTCCGGGCGGTGCCCGTCAGTTTGGGAAACCAGTATGCGCCGCGGACCCCCACCTCGAACCCCGAAGCCGCGATTGCGCTCCCCGCCGAAACCAGGACGACCGCGGCTACGGTCACTGCCAGGAGAATCCGTCGCATTGATCCCTCCTTTCCCTGTCCGCGAAAATGCCCACTTGGTGTATTATCGGCGGGCAGGGCACGAAACGTTACGGCCCATGGAAGGAAGCGGATGGGGCGCTGGTGGCCCCCCCGGACTTCAAATCCGGTCGGGAGGCGGAAACGTCTCCGGTGGGTTCGATTCCCTCCCGCTTCCGCCAGTCCTTTCCCTATCGGAAAGAGTACCTGCACCCGCAGTACCGCTGGCGGTAGAGCCCCAGCTCCTTGCTGATGCGGACGCTTTCCAGGGTTCCGTTCCCCTTTTTCAGGTCCGCCTCGGCAAAGCGGACGCCGGTACGCGCGCCTTCTTCGCGTCCCACGCGGTTCACCATCGCGGCGTCCTTTTTCGGGCTGACGGTCAGCACCGTCCCGAACGCCGGCATCCCGAGTTCCACCGCTTTCCTCGCGGTTTCCCGCAGCCGCATCCGCACGCACGCCTCGCACCGGCGTCCCCGCTCGGGTTCATCCTCCATCCCCCGCGCGGCATCCTCCCACGCCGCCTCCCCGCCGTTCCCCACCAGCAAGGGGAAGGGGACCTTCTCCTGCAGGTCGAGGGTCGAGAGGAGACGTTTCCGGAATTCTTCCCGGGGATGGATGTTTGGGTTATAAAAGAAGCCGGCGACGTCGAATCGGTCCCGCAGCGACCGAACGCCGTAGGCGGCGTCCGGGGCGCAGCAGATGTGGAGGAGGACCTCCGTCCCCCGTGGAATGTCGTCAAGGGGATTCATGGCGGGAACCCGGCCTCCCTGCAGGCGATCTTATTATGTAACAGGTAACAAGAAATCCGTCGAAAGAAAAGAGGGATTTTCACGGTGGTCCCGGCCCTGCTGTTCCTGGTCACGTTTTCCACCACCCTGATCGCGGGGACGTACCTCGCGGGAGGGGACCCGCTCGCCCGGCCGTCGGACCTCCCGATGGGGCTGATGTTCAACGTGCCGCTCCTTTCGATCCTGGGGGTGCACGAGATGGGGCACTACACGGCGGCGCGGCGGCATCGCGTGTGGACGACCCCTCCGTACTTCATTCCGTTTCTCCCGATCCCTCCGCTGCCGGGCACGATGGGGGCGGTCATCCGGCTGAAGTCCCCGTTTCCCGACCGGAACGCCCTGATGGACATCGGCGCCGCGGGGCCGCTCGCCGGGGCGGCGGTCGCCATACCCGTCCTGATCGCCGGGCTCGCGATCTCGGAGATCCGGCGGACCACGGGAGGGATGGGAACGATGTTGGGGGAATCCCTCCTGTTCAAGCTCCTCTCGCGGCTCGTCCTCGGCGGGGTCCCCGCGGGATACGACGTGATCCTCCACCCGGTGGCGTACGCGGGGTGGTTGGGACTGCTGATCACCATGATGAATTTGATCCCCGCCGGCCAACTGGACGGCGGTCACATCGCCTTCGCACTGTTCGGGGACCGGTTCGCGAGGGTCGCCCGGCTGGTCCCCTACGCGCTGCTGCTGATGGGCCTGATCAGCAACGGGTGGTTCGTCTGGGCGGTGCTCCTGTTCCTCATGGGGACGGCGCACCCCCGGCCCATCTACGAGGATGTGCCGCTCTCCCCGATGCGGCGCGCGTTCGGCGCGGCGTCGTGCCTCCTGTTCCTCCTCTGCTTCACCGTGGATCCGTTCCCGATCGGGAGGCCCTGAACCATCCGCGAACTGCTCACCCTCCGCCCGCACCTCGCCCGTCACAAGGGGCCCTACGCCCTTTGCGTCCTGGGACTGGCCGTCTCCAGCGTCTTCGGCCTCCTCGTCCCCTGGATGATCCGGGAAGCGGTGGACGCCGTCTCCACCGCCCGGGCAGGGGCCCTTCCCGGCAAGGGGCCGCTGCTGCGGGCCGTGGGATTCATGATCCTCTTCTCCATTCTCCATGCGTCGTTCCGGTTCCTCGCCCGCCGATCCCTCCTCTTGACGGCCCGGGAGGTGGAACGGGAGGTCCGGCGGCGCCTCTTCTCCCACGTGATCCGGCTGCCGATCCCCTTCTTCCAGTCCACGCCGACGGGAGACGTGATGTCGCGCCTGACGAACGACCTCTCGGCCGTGTGGCTGTTCCTGGGGCCCGGCCTGCTCACCCTCATCGGCACCTCCATCGCCTGGCTGCTGGCGGTCGCCTTCATGCTCCGGATCAGCCCGTCGCTGACGCTCGTGTCCCTGCTGATCGCCCCCGTGGTGGTGCTGCTGTCCAGGGAATACGGCCGCGCCTTCCACCGGCAGCACCGCAAGGTCCAGGAGTCGCTGGCGTCGATGAACGGCACGCTGCAGGAGAACGTGTCGGGGATCCGCATCGTGAAGGCGTTCACCCTCGAGGCGAGGGAGGAGGAGCGGTTCGCAAGGGATTGCGAGGAGTACTTCCGGAACAACCTCGCCGTCGCGCGGACCTCCGCGGCGTTCCACGGGGCGATCGGTTTGCTCGCCGGGGTCGGGATGGCCCTCGTCCTGTACCTCGGGGGGCGGGCCGTCGTCCATGGCACGCTGACCCTGGGAGGTTTCGTCGCCTTCAACGCGTACCTCGCCATGCTCTCCTTCCCCACGATGGCGATGGGGTGGGTGATCAACCTCTTCCAGCGGGGAAACGCCGCGATGGGGCGGATCAACCAGTTTCTCCGGCTCCCCGCGGAGTTTCCCGAAACCGACGAGGAACCCGGAGAGAACCTGCCCCGGCCGGCGACCGACGCGGCGGGGGCGGCGACTTCGGCCCCTCTCCTCGAGGTCCGCGGGCTCGTCTTCTCCCACGGGCACGGGGAACGCGGCGAAGCGCTGCGGGGAGTCTCCTTCTCCGTCCGGCGGGGAGAGGTGGTGGGGCTGGTGGGCCCCACCGGCGGNGGAAAGAGCACTCTCTTCTCCCTCCTCCTCGGGATGTACCCCGTCCCTCCCGGGACGATCTTCTGGGAGGGGAGGGACGTCTCGGGGATTCCGTTGCCGGAGCTTCGCCGCCGCTTCGCCCTGGTCGCCCAGGACCCCTTCCTCTTTTCCGACTCCGTCCTGGAGAACGTCTGCTTCGGCAGGGAGGTCCCCGACGCGGGCGCGGCGAGGGAGGCGGCGGGCCTGGCCCGGTTCCTGGACGAGATCGGGGAGCTGCCGCGGGGATTCGACACGGTTGTGGGGGAGCGGGGGGTATCCCTTTCCGGGGGACAGAAGCAGCGCGTAACCATCGCGCGGGCGCTGTGCGCCGGGGCGCCCGTCCTCCTCCTGGACGACGCGCTCTCCTCCGTGGACGCGGAGACGGAGCGGGAGATCTTCGAGGGGATCCTCCCGGTCCGGGGGGAGCGGACGGTGTTGTTCAGCACGCACCGGATGGCCTCCCTCTCGCGGTGCGACCGGGTCCTGGTCCTGGCCGGGGGCCGGATCGTCGAGGAGGGGACGCAAGACGAACTTCTCTCCCTCCGGCGGGTGTACTACGATCTGTACTCCCGCCAGATGCTCGCCCGCGAGCTGGAGGAGTCGCCATGAATCCTCCTTCCGAACCCTTCTTCCTGGAGGACCGGGCGGAGACGCAAGGGGTCGACTGGCGGCTTCTGGGGCGGCTTCTCCGCTACGTCGCGCCCCACCGCGGGATCCTCGCGGGGGCCCTCGCGGCGCTGCTGTGCGGGACCTTCTGCCAACTGTCGGGGCCGTACATCATCAAGATCGTCATCGACCGGCACGTGACCACCGGCCACCTCGGCGGGATGGAGGGATGGGTCCTGTTGTACCTCGCCGCCCTGGCCGGCGCGATGGGGTTCCTCTACGCGCAGATGTACGCGGTGTCGGTCCTCGGGCAACGGGTGATCCTCGCGCTCCGGCGGCAGATGTTCGCCCGGATGGAGCGTCTCCCGGTCGCCTACTTCGACCGTACGCCCACGGGGCGGCTGATGACCCGCCTGACCTCCGACGTCGAGGCGCTGCAGGAGCTCCTTTCCTCGGGGCTGGTGTCGACCGTCGGCGACGCGGCGGTGCTCGTCGGGACGGCGGCGATCCTCCTGGGGATGAACTTCCGCCTCGCGCTGGTCGTCTTCTCGGTCCTCCCGGTCCTGGTGCTGTTCGTCGAGCTGCTCAAAAAGTACATCCGCGACGCGAACCGGGAGGCCCGGCGCAAGCTCGCGCGCCTCAACGCGTTCCTCCAGGAGCACGTGACGGGCGTGCCGGTGGTGAAGGCGTTCGTCCGGGAAGGGAAATCGGAGCGGCGCTTCGACGCGCTGAACGACGAATACGCCGCGGAGAACATCCGCCTGACGAACTTCTACTCCGTCTATTTCCCCGGGGTGGAGATGCTCGCCTCCGTGGCGGTGGCGCTGCTGCTGTGGCGTGGCGGCGTGAGCCTTCTCTCGGGGGCGATCACCTTCGGGACGCTCGTTGCGTTCCTCGAGTATGCCCAGAAGTTCTACAACCCCATCAAGGACATGAGCGACAAGTACAACATCCTGCAGTCCGCGCTGGCCTCTTCCGAGCGGATCTTCCAGATCCTGGACGCGGAACTCTCCCCCGAGTACCGGGACGACGCGCCCGCGGCCTCCCGTCCCGCGCCGGCAAGCGTCGCGACGGGAAGCGCCCCCGTCCCCGCGATCGANTTCCGGGACGTCTGGTTCNCGTACCCCAAACCCGAGGGGTNCGGGCTCGCCCAGGGGTTGGAGGGGCCGCCGGTCCTGCGCGGGGTCTCCTTCGTCCTCGAGGAGGGACAGACCGGNGCGATCGTGGGGGCGACGGGCGCGGGGAAGACAACGGTCCTCTCCCTGCTCTTCCGGTTCTACGAGATCCGACGAGGGCAGATCTACCTGTTCGGGCGGGAGATCCGGGAGTTTCCGCGGGAGGANCTCCGCGGGNTGCTCTCCCTGGTCCTCCAGGAACCGTTCCTCTTCCCGGGGACGGTGATCGAGAACGTCGCCGCGGGCGGCCCCGCGGTTTCCGCGGCGCTCTCGGCCGTCGGCGTGGACCGGTTCGCGCGGGAGTGGGGAGAGGGGATGGCGACGGACGTCGGGGAGCGCGGGGTGCGGCTGTCGACGGGGCAGCGCCAGATGGTGTCGTTCGCGCGAGCGCTGGCGCGCGAGCCGCGCATCCTCCTGCTGGACGAGGCGACGTCGAGCGTCGACCCCGTGACGGAGGGCCGGATCCGGGAGGCGCTGGCGGAGATCCTCCCCGGCCGGACCGCCCTCGTCGTCGCCCATCGGCTGTCGACGGTCCTGTCCGCCGACCGGATCATCGTGATGCACAAGGGGAAGGTGCGGGAGTCGGGGACCCACGCGGAGTTGATGGCCGCCGGGGGGATCTACCGCCGCCTGTACGCCCTGCAGTTCGAGAAGAGCGGGTAACCGGAGGGGTTCCCGAGGGGCCTGTTTTGCCAAAACGGCAAAGGCTTTTGCCATTCCGGCAAATATCAGGGGTATTTCTTTTGTAATCCATTGATTTTCCTGTGTATTGTCTATTGGCATGGGCGTTGCTGCATAGTGACGCACCATGTCTCCAACTATCCAATAAAACGGACATGGATATCCGCCGGGTCGGTGACGAACCGGTGGTTATCGACCGGTTGCTTTGGCAGGTGCGTTGAAATNGCATGGATGGAGGGGGGTGGTCGGNAGAGGGGGACAGGATCCGGCAATGGGGTGAGCGGGGTATACCGGTACGTTGGTTGTCGAGATCAAACCCACAGACTCCTCCGAAAACGGTAAACCCGTCGCGAGGCGGGGACACAAAGCCAACGGGTCCCATGGGGACGGCCGGGCCGCCGGAGCAAATGGAGGAAGCAAGATGAAGAAGCTGGTTACGGTCATGCTGGCAATGGCCATGGTGGCTGGTTACTATGGGTATTCATACTCTAACGGCTTGGGTTTGGGTATCTCAAACGCGAATAGCCCACACAATTTTTCTGCCGAAACATGGAACACCAGGGAAGAAATTTGCCGTGTGTGCCATGTGCCCCACGATCACAATAAACCCGGGCAAAATTATCTCAATGGCTTGCTGTGGAACCATGATGTGAGCACGGCCACTTACACCATGTATGGAAGCGCATGGAGTTCCTCCATCACGGGTGTGCAGTCCGCGCAGCCCGACGGCACGTCCAAGCTCTGCCTGGGGTGCCACGACGGGACGGTCGGAATCGACGCTTTCGACGGTCATGCCGGCACCGAATTTATCGGGGCAAGTAGCGAAAGGGTGCCCAACTTTGTCGATGGAGCCCACAAGGACCTGAGGGGAACCCACCCGCTGTCCATTGCCTTCCCGGCAGGCGAGATCGGGACCAAGTTCAATGACCCGGCAACGACGAATTGGCAGGCGGGCGGTACGGTTGCCTCCACGCTGCAGGACGGCAAAGTCCAGTGTTCAACCTGCCATGATGTCCATGACAAGGATGCCGTACCGGCCACACATCTGCTGAGAACCGCCACGAAAGCGAGCCAGGGGACGGCCTCGGGTCTCTGCCTCGCCTGCCACATCAAGTAAAGCGAATACTGTCATCGGATGCACGGAACGGGGAGGATTGAAGCTTCAAGCCTCCCCGTTCCGCTTGCTTTGTAAAAATCCTGTGTTGTAAAAATTGCGGCCGATATCTTCGAAAAGTATAATGCCCCGAGCGATGGACACGCGTTACAGGTAATTTCTTATGAACTATGCATAAGGGAAACCGATGAACAACAGATGGAAGACCTTCCCCTTCTCGCTGTTTGCCGCGATGTGGTTTCTTTCGTTCGTACTTGTAACATCCTCCTTTGCGCAGAAGAAAGGATTCGATATCGACACCGCCGCATCGTGCGTCACCTCCTCCTGCCACTCTGAAATAGCGAAAAAGAAGCATGTGCACGAGGCCGCCATGGATGGAGGTACCTGCACGGAAGCGTGCCATCAGCCCTCAGCGAAGAATCGGCACGCGTTTTCACCGTTGCCTTCCAACCTCTCGGACCTCTGTTTCCAATGCCACGACGGCGGCAAGTTCCAGGGGAAGACCATGCACGGCCCGGTGGCCACGGGGAAGTGCACAGCCTGCCATAATCCGCACTCCTCGGAAAAACAGCGCCTGTTGGCGAAAAATGCGCCGGAACTCTGCTTTTCCTGCCACTCCGCCCAATTGAAGGACTCCCAGGGGCGTATGCTCCCCGCGATCAAGCGAATCTTCGACGACAAGGAGGCCGTTCTCCACCCGCCGTTCGGCGAAGGCGACTGCGGTGCCTGCCATCTGCCGCACGCCTCGGCGACCCCGCGGTTGCTGACGGGGACCTATCCGGGGGAGTTCTACGCCTCCTACTCGGACAACACCTACGGATTGTGCTTTACGTGCCATTCCTCCGATGCCTTCGGCAAGCCGAGGACGCTTTCGGACACGGCGTTCCGGAACGGCAACCTGAACCTCCATTACCGCCACGTGAACCGGGCGAAGGGGAGGAGGTGCACCGCCTGCCACACCCCCCATGGCTCCCGGCAGAAAAAACTCGTCCGGGAAGCGTTCGGCTTCGGAGCGACGAATCTCCCGTTGAAGTATGAAAAGACGGAGACGGGCGGAACGTGCGCCCCCGCGTGTCACGAGCCGGTGTCTTACGACCGGTGCGAACCCGCGGAGAACGGGCTTCGTACGACGCCGAGGGAGGGGATGGACGCGACCCCCGAGGAGTCGAGGAGATCGTGCGGCAAGGAAAAAACCGGGAAGTAAAAGGACGGATACGCATGAAGAAGAAGTGGTTACTGATCCTGATCCCCCTGCTCTTTTTCGGTTGCGCGCATGCGGGAAAAAAGGTGGAGACCGCCTTTTTCCCCCCGCTTCCCCAACAACCGAGGTTGCAATTTCTTCTTTCCATCTCTTCCGAGGAGGATATCGGGGGGAAGAAAGCGGGTGCGCTGCAGGAGTGGCTGATCGGGAAACGACCTTCGCGGAAGCGGATCGCGAGACCCCAGGGCATCGGTACTTCCAAGGGCAGGATCTACATCCTTGACCGAACATACAATAAAGTGTTGTTCCTCGACCTTGTGAAGAAAGAGTTCGATTTTATCAAGGACGAAAGGGAAGGCGCTCTTGGGGATCCTCTCGGNTTGTGGGTCACGGCGGACGACGTAAAGTATGTCGCCGACGGCGCCAGAAAACAGATCGTGGTCTTCGACAAGGACAACAAGTTCTTGAGGGCGTATGGCGGGAAAGACCAGTTGAAGAGGCCGATGGATGTAGCGGTTTACAAGGACAGAATCTATGTGGCTGATTTTCCCGACNATAAAGTGGTCGTGATGGACAAGGACACCGGAAAGACTGTGCAAACGATCGGAGAACGAGGAGGAGAAAAGGGCATGTTCGACAGGCCGACGCATGTCAGCGTCGATCTTGATGGGAATCTTTATGTCAATGACTCCTTCAATTTCCGGATCCAGAAGTTCGACCCGAGCGGAAAGTACCTGAAAACGTACGGTTACCAGGGGGACACCCTCGGCGGGTTCGCGAGACCCAAGGGGATCGCCGTGGACCGGGGCGGGTTGATCTACGTCGTGGACGCTGCTTTCGAGAACACCCAGATCTTCGACGGGAAAACGACCGATCTCCTCCTGTTTTTCGGGGGGTACGGACCGCACACGGGGAGCATGTACCTCCCGTCGCCGCTGCACGTCGATTATGAAAACGTCGGGTTTTTCGAAAAGCACGTCGACAAGGACTTCAAGGTGAAGTACCTGGTCTATGTCGGCAACCTGCTGGGGGACAAGAAGGTGAACGTCTACGGTTTCGGGGAGTGGGTCGGTGCGCCCCTTCCCGTGGTGGAACGGAAACCGATCCCCGCGGAGCCCCCCGCCAGGAAAGAAGGACAGGAAAGAAGGAAATGAAGGGAAGAAGCAGGTCCTTCTTCCTTGTGCTGGCGGCAATTCCGTTCATCGCGTGCAGTTCAGGGTGCGATCGATACGCAAAGCATAAAGTTCTGACCTTTTTCTTCACCGGGGTTCCGCCTCTCGACGAAGGGGGAANAGGCCCGGAAAAGGAGATGGAGGCGGCCAAAAAGGCAGAGCAGGGTCCAAGGCAAAGGAAGAGAAGACCGTTCGTAGAAGCAACCCGGTTCTCCCACGGGCCGTATGCCTCGGGCGCGTGTTATCTTTGCCATGAAACCTCCGAGACCGGGGGGTTCAGGGGTTTTTCAAAAGAGGCGAAGGCCGCGGGCTCCATCGCAAAACCCGGGATCGTCCCCGGGGAACTGGTCGCCCCGTTGCGCGAGTTGTGTGTCGGCTGCCACGAAACGAAATCCCCGGAATCGGCGCGAAGGAACGGCCTCTGGGTCCACGGCCCGGTAAGCGCCGGTCTCTGCACCCAGTGCCACGGCCCGCACAGCTCCCCGGAACCGTATCTCCTCGGGAAAAAGGCCGATGCGTTGTGTCTTGGCTGCCATGCCGGTGGCTTCGTCTTCAACGAGTCACTGCATGAAGGGAAGGGGGAGTGCCGATCCTGCCACAACGCCCATGTCGGCAGGAACAGCCGCATGCTGACGGCGGAATACCGCGAGACATGGTAAAGGNGCACCGCCCGTGACTCATCGTCGNCATGCGGTTCTTCTTTCGGCTATTCTCCTCGTTCTTTTCCGGGGGATTGTCCCACCGGACAATGCGTCCGCGGAGTATGGGGGGAGGAATTACTCCATCGCNCGGCCGCAGCTCGCCCTCGATCTTTCGTACGATTTCGAATCCGAGAAAAGGGAGGGGCCGTACATCGCCGAAGAAAACGACTCCCATGCCTTGAAGGAAAGGGTGGACCTGCAAACATCGGGGTGGGGATATCACCCCGCCTTTCTCACCTACACCGTCGGCCTTTCCCCCGAATGGGAGCAGACGACCGAGACACCGGACCCGGGCAGGCGGAACACCCGCAATTCCTTTCTGCTGGGGTACTCCTTCGACCTTACGTTTCTTCCG
>C687J35164_10000379_pt1 | contig 15819 bp, 10 predicted proteins | sample RifCSP13_3_FD_35164 | JGI IMG/M metagenome (IMG submission 35164)
CAAAATCTAACTCCAAATTCATCTTCGAGAGAAAATAGGCATCCGTCTTTCCCCAGTACTTAACATAATTCAAATTGGAGTTTAATGTCACAGAAATGCTGTCGTCATTGTAATTCATGTTACCGGAAAGATCACCATCAATTTCTAATCTTTTATCTTCAAGGAAGGGAGTGATAATTCCAAAGTCCTTCAGATCAACTAAATAAATGATTGAAACTCTTTCATCCCTTTTAGAATTTCTGAAAGAACTAACCTTCATCGTTTTATCCTGTTCAACTAAGTATTGATCCAATTTAGTTGATGGTAATACTTCTGCAATTTTTTTCATGAAAGCATTCGTCAGTAAACCAGTTTCGCTACTTATAACTGAAATCGCATCTGGCAGCGAGAACTGACCTTTAAGAGTAACATCGGCAATATCCGAAATAAAGTTGATCACTCTCTCATCGTTATCATCAGTAAAAATATCTGTAATGGTTCGTGTACTGTCTATTTCAATTCCATTTATCATCGATGGTGAAAGATCAAAAGTCAGAAACATGTTCATCTTATCAATATCAAAATTTTCTCCCTCAGTTCTAAAATCGAAATTCAAATCGGTAACAGTTGATGTGTCTTGCATAATTTTTCCAATATCAAGGTTACGAACTGTTCCGTTTGCTTTGTAGCCTAAATTTTCCTGCAGCAAATCTAAAGTACCGTCAATTGCTGCAGCAGCAGAATTTACTTCTGTCAGCGAACTGAAATCGATCAATCCTTCTTTTACTTCTGCTGTAANAGACAGTGAATCCAGCGAAATCCCTTCAACAGTTGAACCATCTGCTACCAACAAAATATTTGCATTCATTTCCTTCGGTGAAAATCCTCTACCAACAAAATTTCCTCTAAGATTTAAACTGGAAGAAATATTAGCAATAGACGATATATCAAAATTTTGGGAGCTGAAATTAATGTCGTACTCAGCGATGGGTTTTTCCAAATCCATTTTAACATCGGAAGAAACTTTTCCATCATTAGCTGAAAGAAGAATTTGGGATTTGAATTTTAACGGTTTCCCATCAAACGTTAGTGAATCAATTTTTACGACGCCTAATTTTTCAAATGTCGGAATACCAAATTCGGGAAGCAGCATATCAATATCTGATTGAGTGATATATGAATTTTTAAAGTCCGCTGAAATTGTCATCTCATCAATATTGTCGATGTTGCGAATAACTGCTTCTGTTTCGAGATGAGTCTTTTCATAATCGAGCACAATCTTATTTACATTCAACTGAAGCAAGTTACCAGATGCAATAACCTGAACTCCAACTGTGCCTTTCAAAATATCTACTGGAGGAACAAACGTAGAAATATCATCAAAGTTAAATTTTTTGCTGTTCAACGAAATATCCATAACAGCGTACTTTAGATTTTTCGTCATTGTTGAATCAAAAATATTCAAACCACTTACTTTTGCATTTAAGGTAATGTCAGAATTTTCTGTATTCACAAATATGTTATTCGCAATAATTCCTTTTGGATTTACTCCCAATTCACCTGTGAAAGATTTAAGATTAAATGCTTTAATGTTTGGATTTAGCGAAAGGTTTTCTATTTTCATTTCGAAGAAGTTATTATCAATATCAGCAAATGTTTTTAGCGAAAGAAAAATATCATCTGCTCTAAAATCATCCATGTTTAAGGAAGGATAAAACTCGCTGCTTCCTGTCTTATTATATTTTTGAAGTGAGAAATCAACATTTGTCAGTTTGAAATCAGCCACTTCAATTCTAAATGGAAAATGCGATTCGGTAGTGTCTTCCTCTTTTGAAGGCGGGAATAATTTCGCGATGTTAAGTTCTCCAAGACTATCTTCAACAAAAGCTANCCGTGTGTCTTTAATTTCAAATTTTCTAACATAAATTGTTTTAAGAAAAATTTTTAACGGACTAGTTCGCAGCTCAATTACNCCGGCATTAAGAAGAGTATCCTTTTCCATTGTTACAACGGTATTCCTTAAAATCAAGGAAGTGAAGATGGTTCCCTCAAGCTTCTCAATTGATACTTTGCCGTTGAGATTATCATTAGCTAAATCAACAATAAAATCACGCAGCCAATTCTTAAATATTTGTGTTTGGCTTACTGCAAAAAAAAGAACGAAACAAAATAATAACACTAATCCAATGTACAAGAATACATTGACGATCCTCTGAAGGAGAGTTCGTCTTCTTTTTGGTTTTTGTTCGGGTTTTGTTGCTTCGCTATCTGACAATTTTATCTAACGAAATGAAATTTTTTTGGCAAACTTGTGTGTAAGAATATAGATTTTATTCGATTAAAAAAATATCGGAACAAGCTAACTGCAGTATTTATTTTTGATTGATTCTATAATCTTGGATGTTGATTGATCATTTACAAATTCAATTGTCTTTACTTCACCACCATTTTTCTCAACAGTTTCGCGACCAATAATTTTATCAATTGACCAATCAGCGCCTTTAACTAAAATATCGGGAATGATTTCATCAATTATTTCTTTAGGAGTATCTTCATTAAAGAATGCAACATAATCAACTGCTTTTATGTTCGAAATTATGAATGCTCTTTCATCTTGTTTAAGTATCGGACGCTTATCACCTTTAATTTTTCTTACCGAAGCATCCGTATTCATTCCGACAATTAAAATATCTCCGAGCGCTTTTGCTTTGGTGAGATAATCAACGTGACCGGCGTGAATGAGATCGAATACTCCATTTGTGAAAACAACTTTTTTGTTTTGCTGCTTGAACTGCTTGCGTAAAGATTTTATTTCTGCTAAGGTTTTTACGCAACTCATTTATGATCTTCACTTATAACTTTAAACAAGCGATCTATTTCTATTGGAACGATTCCGACTTCACCGCAAACAATTCCCGCAGCATAGTTAGCGAGATAACACGCTTCCAAAATATTTGCATTAGCAGCAAGCGCCATTGTTAAAGTTGATATAACTGTATCTCCTGCGCCTGAAACATCTGCAACTTTTATTGCTTTTGTAGGCATTCTTTTTTCCGGTTGGTGTTCTTCAAAAATGGCTATTCCTTCTTCTCCGAGTGTCAATAGAACATTTTTTGCATTAAGTCTTTCAAGGATTTTTTTACCAGCAGAAGAAACATCTGATGCAGTTCTGATTTTCATTCCAAGCACATCTTCAGCTTCTTTACGATTTGGTTTAAAAACTGTTACGTTTTTATATGCAAAAAAGTTGTTGAACTTGGGATCAACAGTTATAAGAATGTCATTGTTATTAGCGAGATGAGTTATCTTTTCGATGAGTTCCGGAGTTAATAATCCTTTGTTATAATCCTGTAGAATAATTCCATCTAATTTTTTGAGATGTGATTCTAGATAAGAGAAAATTTTTTTTCGCATCTCTTCATTTAAATAATCTTTGCTTTCCTTGTCAATTCTAACTACGTGCTGGTTGTGAGCAATCACTCTTGTTTTTGCAGTTGTTGGGCGAGTATCGTCAATAAAAATTCCATCGGCCTGTATTTTATTTTCGTTAATCAGTGAAGTAAATATTTTTCCATCATTATCATGTCCGATTACACCAATCGGGAAAGGAATGCCGCCAAGCTTAAGTACATTCAATGCAACATTCGCAGCGCCGCCAAACCTGTAAAATTCATCACCGACTTCTACAACAGGAACCGGTGCTTCGGGTGAAATTCTTTTAACATCACCCCAGAAGTAGCAATCGAGCATCATATCGCCAATGACAGCAATTTTTTTACCGGCAAAATTATTTTTAAGCTCACCTAAACGATGAGTTGAAAGATTGACCATTGTTTTCCCTAATCATTAAAAATTGTAATTAAAAATAATGATAATATTTAAGCGGTGAAAGGAGGAAAAGGAACCGGAAACGGTTCCTGGATAATGATTAAATATAGAATGAAGAAGAAAAACTAATCTTACTTTCAAAATAATCTCTCTTTCTCTTGCTCACATACCCTTCCTTGCTTCTCTTTCCCAATTGGCTTATTTTTTCATTTGTTTTTGTTCCGGGACATGATATATCATATCCCTAAATACTCAAATAAATTTTAACAAACCCAGTTTCTTAGTCATCAGAATAGAATTGCTGAGAAACTGGGTTTGTAACACAGAAATAAAATAGAATTTGTAAAGAAAGAAAATTTATGAGCGGCAACAATAAAGATTTAGAAACACTCGAACAAGAAACCAAAGAATGGCTTTACTCNCTCGANTANGTNCTTGAGCATGGCGGACCGGAAAGAGTGACCGAACTTCTTCAGCAGCTTCAAATCAGAGCACATAAAGCGGGAGTCAAAATACCGTTCACAGCAAATACACCTTACATCAACACTATTCCCAGAGAAAAACAGCCGCCTTTTCCAGGCAATCGGGAAATTGAAAGACGAATTAAAAGTATGATTCGCTGGAATGCAATGGCAATGGTAGTTAAAGCAAATAAAATGGAAAGCGGAATCGGTGGGCATATTTCGACTTATGCGTCCGCAGCAACTTTGTATGAGATTGGTTTCAATCATTTCTTCCACGGCAAAGGTGAAGATTATGACGGCGACCAAATTTATTTTCAAGGTCATGCTTCTCCCGGTATTTATGCACGTGCATTCCTTGAAGGAAGATTAACTATCGAACAGCTTGAAAACTTCAGAAGAGAATTAAAACCAAATGGTGGACTTTCTTCTTATCCTCATCCATGGCTGATGCCAAATTTCTGGGAGTTTCCAACTGTGTCAATGGGTTTGGGACCAATCATGGCAATTTATCAAGCAAGATTTAATCGTTACTTAGAAGACCGCGGGTTGAAAAAACCGGGCGGACACGTGTGGGCTTTTCTTGGTGATGGTGAAACTGATGAACCCGAAGCTCTCGGTGCTATCACTCTTGCTTCAAGAGAGCGGCTCGATAATTTGATTTTTGTTATCAACTGTAACCTCCAGCGGCTTGATGGTCCTGTTAGAGGAAACGGAAAAATCATTCAAGAGCTTGAAGCTGCATTCAGAGGTGCAGGATGGAATGTAATTAAAGTTATTTGGGGAACTGATTGGGATCCACTTCTTGATAAAGATAAAGATGGAAAACTTGTTAAACGAATGAGCGAAGTCGTTGATGGTGAATATCAAAAATATTCGGTTGAATCCGGTGAATACATTAGAAATCATTTCTTTGGTAAAGATCCTGATGTTCTAAAAATGGCTGAGAAAATGACTGATGAGCAGCTTCAAAAAATGAAACGCGGAGGACATGATCCTGAAAAAGTTTATGCCGCTTTCAAATCCGCAACCGAACACGTTGGTCAACCGACAGTTATTCTTGCCAAAACAATTAAAGGTTACGGCTTAGGTGAAAGCGGTGAAGGGAAGAACATAACTCATCAGCAGAAAAAATTAAATGAAGATGAGATGAAGGAATTCCGCAGCAGGTTTGGCATTCCAATCTCCGATGATGATATTGCAAATGCACCATTCTTCAGACCTTCTGACGATAGTTCAGAAATGGAATATTTAAAAGCAAGACGACAAGAACTTGGTGGATTCGTTCCATCACGAAAGGGTGATGTTCGTCCAATCAAAACTCCTCCCGAAGAAATCTTTGAGGAATTTTATAAAGGAACTGAAGGCAGAGAAGTTTCTACAACAATGGTGTTCGTGAGAATTCTTGCAAAACTTTTAAAGGATAAGGAAATTGGAAAGTATATTGTTCCAATTGTTCCCGATGAGGCGAGAACTTTCGGAATGGAATCTTTATTCAGACAAGTTGGAATTTACTCGCATGTCGGTCAGCTTTATGAACCTGTTGATAGAGACAGTTTGCTTTACTACAAGGAAGCAAAGAATGGACAAATTCTGGAAGAAGGAATTACGGAAGCGGGATCTGTTTCATCATTCATTGCAGCCGGAACTGCTTATGCAACTCACGGTATCAACATGATTCCGTTCTTTATTTATTACTCAATGTTTGGTATGCAGCGAATTGGTGATTTTGTTTGGGCAGCCGGTGATATGCGAACAAAAGGATTTCTAATCGGCGGAACTGCAGGCAGAACAACTCTTAACGGCGAAGGCCTACAACATCAAGATGGACACAGCCACTTGCTTGCTTATTCTGTGCCAACTCTTGTTACTTATGACCCCGCTTTTGCTTTTGAGCTTGCTGTTATAATTCGTGATGGAATAAAAAGAATGTATGAAGATAAAGAAAATATTTTTTATTACATCACTGTAATGAATGAAAATTATCCAATGCCTGAAATGCCCGGCAATGTTAAAGAAGGAATTGTGAAAGGCATGTATAAGTTCAAAGCGTCCGATAAGAAGAACGCAAAAATGAAAGCACAGCTTTTCGGCAGCGGCACAATTTTGAATGAAGTCCTTAAAGCTGCTGCAATTCTCGAAGAAGAATATAAAGTCGCATCAGATGTTTGGAGCGTTACCAGCTACAAAGAATTGAGAAAAGATGCGCTTGAAGTTGAACGATGGAATTTGCTTCATCCAAATGGACCTCAAAAAATTACTTACATTTCTAAAATGTTAGCTAAGGAAGAAGGCGTTTTCGTTGCATCTTCGGATTACGTAAAAACATTACCGGATTCGGTCGCGAAATGGTTTCCTCGCACACTGCATTCATTAGGGACAGATGGATTTGGAAGAAGCGATAGCAGAGCGGCGCTCAGAGATTTCTTTGAGGTTGATGCAAAGCATATTGTTTTTGCTGCATTAAATGGGTTAGTAAAAGATGGGAAATTNAAACCTGCAGAATTAGATAAAGCAATGAAGAAGCTGGGAATAAATCCTAATAAAAAGAATCCGATGCAGTCTTAAATTATGAAAAAAAAATTGTGGGAATCAATTCACTGCAATATGTTTTAAAAATAGAATAATGTTTTTTTATGTCATCCCTAAAGGGATTTTTGTTTTTTTCTTATTTACATTTTCTACAAATATTTAATCCCTCTGGGATTGAAAAATACTAATCCTGTTAGGGATTACATATTTTTAGAATAAGATTGCACCAAATAATCAGAATCCCTTTAGGGATGAAATAGATTTGAAAGTTAGATAGCACACTTTAATAAAAAGAATATTTTCTAAGGTTTAACATGACAATAGAATTAAAACTTCCTGAACTTGGCGAGAACATCGAATCGGCTGATGTTGTTTCTCTGCTGGTAAAGGAAGGTGATAAAATTCAAAAAGATCAGGGCTTATTTGAAATTGAAACGGATAAGGCAACAATTGAAGTTCCTTCGACACAAGGCGGAGTCGTCCAGAAAATTCTAATTAAAGTTGGAGATAAAATAAAAGTCGGTCAACCTGTTTTGTTGCTTGAAGACTCTAACGTGGTTGCAACTAAAGCTTCCATTAAAATAGAAGAAAGTTCTCCCGCTATAACCACTTCAACTAAAGAAAAAATTACAGAGGAAGTTGTAACCCGGGAACCATCAGATAAATCAGCCAGTAAAGTTGTTGATGTTGTTCTTCCTGATTTAGGAGAAAATATTGAGTCCGCTGATGTAGTTAGTGTCCTGGTTAAAACAGGAGACACAATTGAAAAAGACCAAAGTATAATTGAGATTGAAACTGACAAGGCAACCGTAGAAGTTCCATCACCCTATTCGGGTGAAGTGGTTGAGGTTTTTATCAAGCAGGGAGTGAAAGCAAAAGTTGGTGAAGTATTATTTAAGCTAAAATCTTTTGAAAGTCCACAAGCACCTCAACTACCAATTAAAGACACATCTGCAAAACCCGAGACAGAAACTCCAAAGGAAATCGCACCCAAAATTGATACTGAGTCAATTACAAAAGAAGAAAGAAAAGCTGAGATTCCCGGTCAAGGATATCAGCAACCGCCCATAACAAAAGGATCAGCACCCGCCGCTCCATCTGTTAGAAGGATTGCCCGCGAAATTGGAATTGATATTAATGAAGTTCCAGGCACTGGAATTGGTGGAAGAATTTCTATGGACGATGTCAAGGCATATGCCAAAAAACTCAATGAACAACGAGGCAAGGGAGTAAGCTTAGGATTCGGAATCAAAGCTGAAAAACTTCCGGACTTTTCAAAGTTTGGCTCGATAGAAATCAAACCGATGAGTAACATCAGAACCAGAACCGCAGAACATCTCAGCTACGCATGGGCAACGATTCCTCATGTAACGCAATTTGATCAAGCAGATATTACTGTTCTTGAAATGGCAAGAAAGGCATTTAATCCTAAAGTTGAAAAAGCCGGGGGTAAACTCACTATCACATCATTTCTTTTAAAGATTACAGCAGCAGCTCTTAAAAGTTTTCCTCAGTTCAACACCAGTATTAACATGGAGAAAAAGGAAATCATTTACAAAAATTATTTTAACATCGGAGTTGCAGTAGATACCGAATTTGGTTTGATTGTACCGGTNATCAAAAATGTAGATCAAAAAAATTTAACAGAACTATCAGCCGAACTCACTACAATATCTGAAAAAGCACGAACAAAAAAAATTTCCCTCGACGATCTTCAAGGCGGATGTTTTACTATCACGAATCTTGGTGGAATTGGCGGAACATCTTTTACACCGATTGTTAATTCCCCCGAAGTTGCAATTCTCGGAGTTTCTCGTGGAAGTTACAAGCCAGTTTATAAAGATGGGAAGTTCGAAGCAAGATTGATTGTTCCACTTTCACTATCGTACGACCACAGAATTATTGACGGTGCAGATGCAGCAAGATTTTTACGCTGGGTTTGCGAAGCTCTTGAGCAGCCGATGAAGCTTCTAGTTTAATTGTTTAATTGCTACATTGTCAAATTGTTATGATGTTGCTAAAGCAATTAAATAATTTAAAAGTTTAGCAATCTATTATTCACGAAAACTTAGAATTTAATATGACTGAAAATACCAACTTGAACACTAAAATAAATATAGTAATAATCGGCGCGGGCCCCGGAGGTTACGCCGCTGCCTTTCTCGCAGCCGATCTCGGAATGAATGTGACTTTAATTGACAAAGAAAAAAATCCCGGCGGCGTTTGTCTCTATCGCGGATGCATTCCGTCCAAAGCACTCCTTCATGTTGCTAAGCTGATTAACGAAACCCACGAAGCAAAAGATTGGGGAATAGAATTCACCGAACCTAAAATTGATCTTGATAAGTTGAGAAATTGGAAGAACAGCGTTGTTGCAAAGATGACAGGCGGTTTGGGTATACTCAGTAAGCAAAGAAAAATAAATTACATACAAGGCAAAGCAAATTTTCTTAATTCTTCCTCACTCAAAATCAAAAAAGAAAATGGCGTAGAAGAAAATTTATCTTTTGATAAAGCAATCATTGCCACAGGATCAATCATCGCCACCATTCCTTCCTTGCAAATTAACAGCAACAGAATTTTAAATTCATCAACAGCATTAGATTTACCTGTTATCCCCAAAACCTTACTCGTCATTGGCGGCGGATATATAGGACTCGAACTCGGTTCGGTTTACTCTGCCTTAGGAACAAAAGTGTCAGTTGTTGAAATGATGCCCGGATTACTTCCCGGTGCAGATCGAGATTTAGTAATTCATCTTTCAAAACGATTAGAAAAAAGTTTTGATACGATTATGCTTGAGTCCAAAGTTGTTGAGATGAAAGAAGATCCGGATGGATTACTTGTAAAAATTCAGAATAAGAACAACGAGATTGTTGAAAAAAAATATGATTACGTTCTTATGTCTATCGGTAGAAAACCTGAAACATCAGGTTTAGGTTTGGAAAACACTCAAGTTAAAATAAACCAGCGCGGCTGGATAATTGTAAATGAACAGATGAGAACTGATGATCCTCACATATTCGCAATAGGCGATATTGTTGGAGAACCAATGTTGGCTCACAAAGCATCACACGAAGGAAGAGTTGCAGTTGAAGTAATCGCCGGACACAAAGTTGCATTCGAACCAAAAGCAATTCCCGCTGTCGTTTTCACTGATCCCGAAATTGCATGGGCTGGTTTGACTGAAACGCAAGCACGTGAAAAAGAAGCCAAATATGAAGTTGTAAAATTTCCTTGGGCAGCTTCCGGTAGAGCAACCACAATTGGAAGAAGTGATGGTATAACAAAAATATTAGTAGAACCGGAGACACAGAGGATTTTAGGAATCGGTATTTGCGGTCCAGGTGCCGGAGAGCTTATTGCGGAAGGTGTTTTAGCAATTGAAATGGTAGCCAATCTCACCGACTTAAAACTTACAATTCACCCTCACCCGACATTATCAGAAACATTAATGGAAGCAGCGGAAGTTTTCTTTGGACAGAGCACACATATTTATAGACCGAAGAGATAAATAAACAGCTATGAAATTACAAACCCAGTTTCTCAGTACTGCATTAATCGTGCGTTTAGAAACTGGGTTTGTTATGCAGTAAAGAATGCGCTTTTAAATCCTTAGTTCAATCTCCTCAATGAGCTTCTGCATCATGCCGGGGTCTAAAGTTCTTAATCCCTCATCTGTAACTCCTTGAGGTGGATTACCAAGCAATCCAAACATTGTGTAAATAACCATATCACGTTGTTTGCGTGTAACCCGTTGCATCAAATTCCACAAAGTAACAGAATTACTTACATCTGCTTTTGTNAATATTGAAATTAAAGCTTCTTCATTACCTGGACTGGTAAAGCAATAATTATTAATTGCCTCAACAAATTCTTTCGCAGAAAACTTGTGGTAAGGTAAACCAACACCCGAGTCGGCTCTGATTTGACAAAAATGATTAGACAGAACTAACGTTTCCACATTATCCTTGTTGATAGATACCCAGCCATCTATTACTTCCAAAAGAGATGCTTCCGGATTGGTCACTGTAACTTTTAATTGACCTCCGAGAAAATAATCTTTTATATCTGCCCCAGACACTTCAATACTCAAAAGTTCATTCGCATCTTTTTTTACTGCCAAGATTGAACCCTTGAGCAATCGAATTTTATCTGCCTTTAGTCTTTCAATTTTAGAATCATGTTCCAAAAAAATACTTCCAAGTTTAGGAATCTGAATTTCGAGGCGTGTGACGGAATTAGTTTCAAGTAATTGATCTTCTTCAAGATTGCTAAAAGCTTCGGAGTAACTGCTGCTTCCAACTCGAAGCTTTTTAACCTCCCAGGTATTTCCTTTCGAAAGAAAATTGTCATAAATAAAAAAAAGTAGAACAAGAGAAGCTAAACCAATTAAAGAATATTTGAACCAGGGTTTTTTCAAATTTTGGAGAAGGGCAGCTTTTTTTCTCTCCCATGCAAGAAGCTTTTCAGCTTTTAATCTTTTATCGCGTGTTTTCTTTTCTTCACTGCTTTCCTCGGAAACCTTTGCTGCCTCTTTTAAATCAATTTCCTCTTGCTGCTTAATAGTTTCTGCTTTAATACTACTGATAAAAGTAAAAATATCATGCCAAAAATCAGTTGGCGGCTTAATGTTGCGGGGAAGCTGATCTGCCTTCTTCATCAAATCTTGCAATGAAAAAAGATATTGACTGCAGTCAGAACATTCGCTTAAATGAACTTGTATTTCGGTATTCACTTCAATAGAAAGCTTTTCATCGAAGTAATCATTAAGCAAAATTTTAACTTCTTCGTGTGTCATTTTTCTGTAAGATTTATTAGGTTATCGCGTGTGTTCACAAGTAAAGTTTTTATTTCTTTTTCTGAAAAGCCGGATAGTCTGGAAATTTCTTCTAGCGAAAAATTTTCAATATCATGTAAAACATAAATTAATCTATTTCGAAACTCTAAGCCCTGAATGTATTTTTCGAGAGAATTATCCGGAAATAATTTATCATCAATAACTCCATCAGTTTTTTGATCTCCACTTCTTTCAGCCAATACAGTTTCGACTGCATTTTTTTTGAGCCAGTTGAGAATGGAGGCAAATTCATCTTTCTGAGAAATGTTTTGCCATGAATTTACATAAGTTTTTTTTGTAAGTATTTCTGCAGAAGATGGATCACCTGTCAGTCTAAGTAACAAAGCATAAACAGGTTCGATGGTAATTTGGTATAGCTGTTCGAAAGCAGAATTATTGCCGAGCTGAGCATTGAGAACCAGGGCTTTTATAAGTTTGTTATCTTGCATTTTGATCGAATTTCATTAGCCGGAATTATTTTCGGGTGAAATTTACTGTTTAACCGACAAATAAAACAAATATTTTTTACTTTTTATTATCAACAAAAAAATTACTTGAACGAAAGTAAAGCAATCAAATCCTTTTCAGAAGTGACAGGAAGTCTACAACTGAAATTCTCGCAAATATAAGCTTCTGCTCCAGTCAAGGATTGATATGATTTTGTAAATTCAGCAGCTTTTGAAAGTTTATCTTCCGTTCTATCGTCTTTATAGATAATAACTTTATTAGGAATAAATATCTCACGGAGAATTCTCAAAAACCTTTTTACTTTTTCATCGTCATTTCCAACCAACAAAATTTCTTTTGAAGGTCCGATATAAAAATCGAATGCAGAAAGAAATTGCGTGTATGCTGATGGAGATGTTTTAATTAATTGCGAGAAAGTTTTAATCATTTGAGAAGCTTTGACTTCAAATTCAGTTCTTCCTGTGAACCTATACAAACGGACTAAATTTAGTAACGCAATTGAGTTGCCCGAAGGAATTGCTCCATCATAAATTTCTTTTTGGCGAACCAACAATTTTTCACTGTCAGTTGCAGTAAAGAAAAATGCTCCATCATTTTCATCCCAAAAATATTTTATTAAATCATCATTAAGCTTAAGTGCATCAATCAAGTGGTCTACTGAAAACGTTGTTTCATACAAATCAAGCAAGGCAGCGATTAGGAAAGCATGATCATCAAGATTACCCGCAATATCAGCATTTCCATTTCGATAACGATGCAAAAGCCTGCCGTTCTGAAGAGTCATATGATTTAATATGAACTTGGCCGTTGACTCCGCAACTTCAATATATATTTTTTCATCAAATACTTGAGCAGCTTTTGCAAATGCAGAAATCATCAAACCGTTCCAGTCAGTTAAAATTTTATCGTCCTTGTGAGGATGAATTCTTTTTTCGCGTGCTTCAAGTAATTGCTTCTGAGCGAGTGCAATTTTAATTTCGAGTATACCAGNACTTACGTTACTCTTTGAGGAATATTCATCCATAGTGGTTTGAAGATGCAAAATATTTGTTCCAACTTTCCCACCATGCATCGGATCAATCCAATTTCCCGCTGGCTCACAATTAAAAATTTCGANGAACAAATCNGCATCATCCTTGAGTATAGCCCTNACTTCATCAACTGTCCATAAATAATATTTACCTTCTTCTCCTTCACTATCTGCATCCTCAGCCGAATAAAATCCACCTTTTTTTGAACACATATCACGGTTTACGTATTCAAGAATTTCCTTAACTGTATTTTCGAACAATTCCTTTTTCGTTGCTTGATAAGCTTCAATGTAAGCAATTGCAAGAAGTGCTTGATCATAAAGCATTTTTTCGAAGTGCGGAACCAACCATTGAGGATCGGTAGAATATCTATGAAACCCAAAACCTATATGATCGTAAATTCCACCCAATCGCATTTCCTTCAAAGTTTTTTCAACCATAAAAAGAGCGTACTCGTTTTTATTTTTACTCCAATACCTTAAAAGAAAAGTTAAATTATGAGGCGTTGGGAACTTTGGTGACTTACCAAATCCGCCATTTTCAGGATCGAATCTTCTTGATAATTCATTAAAAGCTTGGTCAAGAATTTCAGAAGACAGAATTTCGTCTCCAGAAAATTTGGAGGAGTTAATCAAAGCATGAGAAATTTCTTCTGCCGATTTTAATATATCATCATTCTTTGAATTCCAAAGTTCACTTAGCTGAGGAATAAGTTCCATCATTCCGGCTCTTCCATAACGGCCTAGTTTAGGAAAATATGTTCCGGCAAAGAATGGTTTTTTTTCGGGAGTCATCACAATAGTTAGAGGCCAGCCGCCGCTTCCGGTAAGTATCTGGCAGACTGTCATATAAATTCCATCAATATCCGGTCGTTCCTCCCTATCAACTTTAATCGAGACAAATGCTTCGTTCATCAATTTAGCTACCTCTTCATCCTCAAAGGATTCTTTTTCCATCACATGACACCAATGACATGTTGAATAACCGATAGAAAGAAAGATCGGTTTATTTTCTATACGAGCTTTCTCAAATGCTTCCTCACTCCACGGATACCAATCAACTGGATTGTATGCGTGCTGAAGTAAATACGGACTTTGTTCGTTGACGAGTTTGTTAGCTATAGACATAAAATATATTTAGAAAATTATTCGTTAAATTAATTGGCAATCTAAATTTTAAGATAAACAAGAAATGCAGCTTTACCAAAGTTCGATGCCTAAAATCCTTGTGATTTCGCCTTTGTAATCAAAAGGCATTTTAATAATTTAGCATCGCTTTTGAAATAACAAAGATCAATCAAAATATTTTAAGATGGAAAACAAAAACAATAATCTATTACCGTTTGCAATTTTAAGTGCCGCATTAATTATTTGTTCAATAATATTTGTGACTGCTTGGAAATCTAACTATAGCTCTAATCAAACAATTACAGTTACCGGTTCAGCAAAAAAAGATATCACATCAGATCTTGGCATTTTACGGGGTTCCATAAGTGTTGAAGCACCGACGGCTGAGATGGCATACCAGGAATTAAAAAGACAAAAACCAATTTTAATTTATTACTTATCATCCAATGGATTCCCTGAAAAGGAAGTNGAATTTTTTACAATGAATAGTTATCCNATTTATGAAATGAGTTCGGCAGGTTATCAAACCAACAGGGTTAGAGCTTATAATTACAATCAGNGGACTGAAATTAAATCGAATGACGTCAACAAAATAAAAAAAATCTCACTCGAAATTCCTTCTCTGATTGAAAAAGGTGTAAGCTTTAATGTGGAAATGCCGGAGTATCATTACTCAAAAATAGCGGATGTGAAAATCGAGATTCAAGCTGAAGCCGCAAAAGATGCTATGAACAGAGCATCTCGAATTGCTTTATCTACAGGAAGAGAATTAGGTCCCATGCGAAGTGCAAGAATGGGAGTAATTCAAATTACACCAAGACTTTCAAATCAAATTTCTGATTATGGTGTGAATGATCTTAGCTCAATTGAAAAGGAAATTACTGCTGTTGTTAATGCATCTTTTGAAATCGAATAAAATTTTTTAACTAATTACGATAGATAATAATGACAAAACCTCAAATTTGGGTCGCTGCTTTTTTAGCTTTATTCATACTTTTATTCTTACTTGGGCGCTTAACTAAAGAAGAAGACTCAGAAAATTCAATCGCTAACACAAATACTGTTCCTCAATCAAACATGTCTTCAGGAGATATTTCGGGTGCAGACTTAATTGCGCGAATTGGCTGTATTAACTGTCACGGAAATGATTTGGCAGGAACAGAAAAGGGTCCAAGCTTGGTTGATATTAAAAAATATTGGAGCCGTGACCAACTAATAAATTATCTTCGCAATCCAAATTCGTTTATGAGTTCGGAAAGATTCCAGGATTACAAAGCGAAATATTCTAATGTAATCATGCCCTCTTATACTAATATTGATGTGAAAGATTTGGGAAAGATTGCTGAATATTTGCTACAGCGATGAGTTTTTAATGGTGAGCGGAATTCACCGCTCACCTTTAAATCACTTCTTTTATGCTACTGTAATTTCCTTATCCTTATAAACATCCTGAATTATATTTAAAAGCTGAACGCCTTCTTTCATCGGGCGTTGAAAAGCTTTTCTACCCGATATCAATCCCATACCGCCTGCACGTTTGTTAACCACAGCAG
>C687J35164_10000387_pt1 | contig 15647 bp, 14 predicted proteins | sample RifCSP13_3_FD_35164 | JGI IMG/M metagenome (IMG submission 35164)
GAAGGAGCGTCTACACAGAGTTGTCGGCCGAATTTTCACTCCATCTGTGAAGCGGTGGCTTTACAGCACCAACCACAAGGACGTCGGTGTCCAGAGCCGGAAGACACGCCAACACTCGGCCGTATTCCCCAAGCAAGGGGGCACCTCAAGACCGTGATTATCTCGTTGACACTCTCATCAATAGTACTCGGGGTCCTGATATTCGGAACGCTATCCGCTACAACTCAGATCACGACCATTCCCGCTGAATGTGCGCAGGTCCCTAGCCCTTGTCTGACCATCCGAGTTACAGCCTCCAGATTCAAGTGGACCTTTACGTATCCTAATGGCTATGTCAACGACACCGTTGTGACCATTCCGACGGGACAGATAGTTATCCTGGAAATAGAAAGTACCGATGTTTTCCACACATTTGGGATAGAAGGATTCAGAATAAAGAAGGACGCAATACCAGGTCTCACCAATAAGATCTGGTTTAGAGCAAATGAGCAAACGTCGGATGTCATACGATGCTTTGAACTATGTGGCGTTGGACACGCTGTAATGACATCAAGGCTTTCGTCGGTATCACCGGGTACCTTTCAAGGCTTCTGCTCCACCACAGGATGCTAGATAAGGTACAACGAAAATGAGGGTTACAAGCCCCTCCCTGAAGAGGTGGCTCTTTAGCACCAACCACAAGGACGTCGGTGTCCTGTACACCGTAACATCGCTTGTGTTCTTTTTCGTAGCTGGGGCTCTTGCACTATTGATGAGGGCCCAGCTGGCAGCTCCATTTGGCAGGGTACTGAGTGGGGAGGTCTTCAACACTTATGTCACGATTCACGGTCTCCTCATGATTCTATGGGTACTTTCTCCGCTAGCCATCGGACTTGCGAACTATTTCACTCCACTACAATTGGGGGCACGAGATCTAGCGTTCCCCCGACTGAACGCACTAAGCTACTGGTTCTATCTTTTCGGAGGATTCGCAATGGTCTTGAGCTTCTTCTTCGGAGGTCCCAACACTGGCTGGACCCTCTATGCACCTCAGAGTGCATGCAATGACCCGCTCTGCTCACCCCCCGGAATAAACGTGGCCGCCGCGGGACTGATTCTTCTTGTCGGATCTATAACAATGGGGTCTATCAATTTCATTGTGACCATTTTCAAGATGAGAGCCCCTGGCTTGAAACTGAAGCACATGTCGATGTTTCCGTGGGCGATTCTGATTACAGTGTTCATGATGCTCTACGCCTTTCCGTCGCTATTAGCCGGACTAATACTNCTNTACTCCGACCGCTCATTTCCGGGAAGGCTAGCTTACCTCTCTACTGCNCAGGGNGGAAACGTNCCGTCCTTGCTTTGGGACAATATCTTCTGGTTCTTCGGTCATCCAGAAGTCTACATCGTTCTCTTTCCGGCNATCGGGGTCGTCGGTGAAATTCTACCAACCTTTACTCGAAGGCCCCTCTACGGTGCCAAGTACATCACGATGTCAATAGTCGTCGCGGCCGTCATCAGCTTCATCGTCTGGGGTCATCACATGTTCATCACCGGCGTCAGTCCCCTGACCACAACGCTGTTTACAGTCACAACCATCGCGGTCTCGCTTCCCTTCGACGTGATGACTGTCTCATTCATGGAAACGCTCTTTCGAGCAAAAATCAGACTGAAGGCCCCCGTGCTTTTCGCAATAGGATCGATTGCCCTTTTCGTTATCGGTGGAATAACTGGTGTTTTCTTGGCATCCATCGCTCTCGACCATAATTTGAGGGGTACCTACTTTGTCGTGGCTCACTTTCACTACATCATGGTTGGCGCCGGAATCCTAGCGCTGATGGGGGGACTCTACTATTGGTTCCCAAAGATGACCGGGCGAATGTACAATGAAAGGTTGGCCAAGCTTCACTTCGCTTTGTCATTCATCAGTTTCAACGTGCTCTATTTTCCGATGTTCCTGTTGATAGAAATGCCCAGGCGAGTCTTCTTCTACACTCCCGACACTGGTTGGGCTCCTCTGAACGGCCTTGCCACGATTGGGGGATTGGTATTCGGGTTTTCCCAGCTCTTGCTTGTCGCTAATCTGGGTAGAAGTCTAAGAAAGGGTGCGCCAGCAGGGCCAAACCCTTGGGACGGGTGGACCCTAGAATGGGCTGTTCCATCTCCTCCACCCTTACACGATTTTGACCATATCCCTGTTATCACGGAGGACGGGGTCGTTCACCTTTCCGGAGGGGAGAGCCATCCGGTAGCTTCTGGAATTGGCGACGGACATTCCATACCACACTCATCACACTCCAGCCGTTGGCCTATTGTCGTCGCCTTAGGAGCCTTCGTGTTCCTTCTCGGCCTAACGATGGGAAGTGGCCCGCCGGGAATTCTTCAGTTGACACCTGGCGTGGTTATAGGACTGGTTGGTCTCTACGGCTATGGAAAGGAGAGCTTCATCGTCCATGAGGACGAGAAAGTTGAGAGTTGGCCCTTCAAAGCTATCTCGCGAATGAGGTTCGGAGTGTGGACATTTCTCGCATCGGAGATTATATTCTTCGGAGTATTGCTGAGCGCATACCTGTTCGTGCGGATAAACTCTTTTGCTTGGCCACCCTTGGGCTACTTTGACATCGGAAAGGGCTTCCTAAACACAAACATCCTGCTTACTAGCAGCTTGACTGCTGTCCTTGCCCTAGCCTCAGCAAAAGCTGGATCAAGAAATGGTGTCGTCGCCAGTCTTCTTGGAACTTTTGCCCTCGGTGCCTACTTCCTCTACAACAAGGCCCTAGAATGGGAGGAGCTGGCAATCGGAGAGCATCTTGCACCGATAGGGTCAATTTTCGACAATTTTCCTCTAGCAGCCACAAGCTACTACATCACGACGGGAGTGCACGGAGTTCATGTCTTCGCGGGTCTAGCAATGATTGCGTACCTTCTCCCTAGAGCACTGAAGAGTGCTGATCTTCGACATCAGAGTCAAACAATCCTCTACTTTGGCCTCTACTGGCACTTTGTAGACATCGTGTGGATTTTCCTCTTCCCATTATTCTATCTAATCTGAGGGATTCCGATGAGTGTCAAGGTCTACTTCGCCGTTTTCGGGATTCTCGTCGGTGTGACCGCGGCCGAGGTAGCGCTCATAGGGGTTCAGGGAATCTCTAGAAGCCTAACGACTACTACCCTCATTGGCCTTGCTGGCTTCAAAGCTTTGCTGGTTGCGGCTTTCTTTCAGCATCTGAAGGATGAGCCGAGGCCCCTTTCTGCATTACTACTGGTAGGGCTTGTGATTGCAATCGCGCTCATGTCGATTAGCTTCCTACAACTCCACCCGCTGGACTTGTGACAGCTCGACTGACAGAACCGAATACGTCCGCGGTACCCAGGTTCAAGCCACTTGGTAAATTGGAGAAAAAAGACGGGGATGCAAATAGGGTAGACGACTGAAGTGCCTGACCCTAAGTGACTCTTACTTCAGCCTTCATGAAGGGGTGGATGCTACAGTAGTACTTGTAGGTCCCAGTTTGCGCGAAGGTATAGCTCCATGTCGCCCCTCCCGCCGCGATAGTCCCAGAGTCGAAACTTACTGGCGAAGCGGGACTCGCCGACGGGTCTGTAGTCGCAGTATGCGGATTTTGACCGTTGTTTGTCCATGTAACTTTCGTATTGACCGTTATGTTCTTGACCGCCGGGTCAAAGTAACAGTTCTGAATGGTGCCACAGGAGGGAGGAGAACTCTCGACTATTGCGACAGGCGTACCCAGGTCAGAAGTGTTGAAGGGTGGGTATCTAAGCACATAAAGTGCTGCTACAATGACAATTGCGATGATTACAACGGCTGCGATGACTACCCACGTCTTTTTCCCCTTGGCTTGTGGTGCTTCCGCTGNTTTGGGTGCTTGTTCCATTTTCGTTCGCTTTTTGNCGCGTGCCGAATCTGTNGCTATAAAGGTTGTTCCCGGACTCTACATACAANTCCCACAGACANAAGTGAAACGGATTAATAGCGGTNAAGTCCTGACNTGAACGAATNCGGCCAAGGATCTCACGAAATGTCAGAGCTTCCANNGTCTTTCAAACCTTTGAGGAAACCGATCGAGAAGAAAATCGACGAGACCCTTGAAACCAACTTTGACAGGGACGAAGCAAACCAGATTATCAAGTACATGTTCAAAACGGGCGGAAAGCGTTGTCGGCCTCTGTTGGTCGCGCTTTCAACACAGGCATTAGGCGGCGACTTTGAGGAGTCTCTTGATGCCGCGGCTGCGATTGAGATAATCCACGCTGCAACCCTAGTCTTCGACGACCTCATTGACAAAGACCAGGTTCGGAGAGGTGTCCCGACCATACACATGGCGTTCAGCAATGAGAAGGCGATCACCTCAGGGCTATTCTTGGCCTCCAAAGGAGTCCAGCTCTTGGCTGACTACAAGAATCCGGAGATAATGAGGATGGTCGGGTCCGCTCTAGTAGACATTAGCAAGGGGGAACTGCTGGACATTCTTTCAAACGTCAGCGCCAGCGTGAACGAATACGTCGCCATTGCAGACCTCAAGACAGCCTCGCTCTTTGGGACCGCATCAGGAATTGGGGCCGCAATAGCAGGTGCTCAGGGGAGGGATTTGGTCACAATGCAGAAGTTTGGGCGGTCCTCTGGAATGGCTTTTCAGATCAGAGATGACATACTAGACTTTGGAAACGGCTCCAGCGAGCTGACGATTAGTGGACCGAATATCGTCACTTCGCACCTGCTGCACGAGGCGGCGCGTCCAAACAACCACTCGGGCTTGCTTAACCCCAAGAAAAAAACAAGTAACAGCAAGATGCTAAGAGCCGTCAAAGACGCAGGGTCTCTGGACTTCGCAGAGGAGCGGGCCAAGGAGTACGCGAAAACGGCGAAGGAGACATTGAACAGCGTGAAACGGCTGAGAAACCGTAGGATTCTCGAAGAATACGCCGACTATCTGTGGAAGCGNAAAGACTAGCGCGAAAGAGTACTCTTTAGCTCAAAGTTTTAAAGGCATCAAGCCTCGCCTGCCGAAAACAACGCAGGCTGGTCCACACGTGGTCGCCCAAGGGATTGCAGAGATCTTCTACTACCTGGGCTTCGTCACAGTGTCAACCGTTGGCGTCGTAATACTACTATTCCTCATAATTAGCCCNAGAGACCCCAAGCCTACCCNGGAAAAGAGAGCTGCCTTCGAATCCGGCCAGATCGCTGTCGGTCGAGGAAGGACCCGGTTCATTATCCAGTACTACCCGTACCTTCTGATGTTCGTCGTCTACGATGTTGTCGCAATGTTTCTCTTCGCTTGGGCATTGAACATAAGGTCCCTTGGATTCAACGGAACTTTGCCAGTTGCGGTCTTCCTGGTCGTCCTCATGGTACCCCTTGCCTACGCGCTGCATCTCTCGAAGAAACCGGAAAACTGGTAGGAGCGACGACAACTGGACCCGATTCCCGACCCAATCCAACTGACTATGGCAATCCTGACGAGTCCATTGTTCTTCAAAATAGCCGTCTTTCCAGGACTAACCTCGCTAGCAATAATCGCCGCCTTGGTCACCTGGCTTGACCGGAAAATCACAGCCCGTGTCCAACTCAGAATAGGACCATCATACGTTAGCCCTGTCGGAGGAATTCTTCAGTCGTTCGCAGACCTCATCAAACTGGCCTTCAAGGAACTCATCATTCCCGCGAAGGCGGACAAGTTCTTCTTCGTAGCCGCTCCAGTAATCGGAATGATTCTTGCCGGAGGCCTTGTCGGACTGATACCTTTTAGTCCCGAAACTCAGATTGCCAACTTGGAAGTTGGGCTTCCAGTATTCCTAGCCTTCCTGACACTGTCCCCAACAATGGTCCTTCTGGCTGGGTGGAGCGCCAACAGCAAGTATCCTTTCATCGGTGGGCTGAGGTCACTTTTCCAGCAGACCGCCTATGAGATCCCGCTGTGGCTATCAGCCATAGGCGTTGTAATGATGGCGGGAACCTTCGACCTGCTCAAGATCGTTGAGGCCCAGTCTACCGGATGGTTCATAATTCCCCAGGCACTGGGAGCGCTCATATTTCTCATAACTATCACAGCCGAAATGGAACGCATACCGTTCGACCTACCAGAGGCAGAGCCTGAGGTAATAATGGGCTGGCAGGCCGAATACACAGGCTTTCTCTTCCTGGCCGCGCAGGGAGCCGGGTTCATCAAGTTATACGTCTTCTCCGCCCTGTTCGCGACAATCTACCTTGGAGGCTTCCTGGGACCCGCTCCCGTACCCGGACTCGTCTGGACCCTCCTAAAGACTACTGTGATAATTGTCCTCATCATACTGCTGAGAGGGTCCTTCGGACGCGTGCGAATAGACCAGCTGTTACGGGCTGGCTGGACACTACTCCTCGGGCTCGCAATTGCCAACATTGCGATTACGTACATAATCATCCAGGGCATACCCTCGATCTGAATCGTCCATGACAGACCTAGCATTCCTCGCGTTCGCTTTCGTAACGGTCATTGCTGCCATTCTTGCCATTGAGGCAAGAGACCTCGTCTACGGAGCCGTCTCGCTGGGTGTCAGTTTCCTGGGCGTGGCTGGGCTGTTCATCCTACTTGACGCATCGTATGTCGCAGCCTTCCAGATCTCCGTATACATCGGCGCCGTAGTGGTCCTGATACTCTTCACAGTGATGCTCGTAGGACCAGCCAAGGGCGACGGACCCATGGAGTTCAAGAAGGCTTCACTCTTCGGCGCGGTGCTCATCTCGCTCATGCTAGGAATGGCGGGAACACTAGCGACCACCACTGCATTTCCAGGCCGAGAGGTGTGTGGCTCAGGCTGCGACCTACAGCTGCTTAGCACAACTCTACTGGTCGACTATGGTATCCAGCTGGAGCTACTCGCACTAGTCCTTGCGGCAGCGGTAATCGGCGCCCTGACACTCGCAAAAGCCGAGAAGAAGGAATAGACGAATGGAACCTCTTACCAGCTACTTCACAGTCTCAGCGATACTGCTTGGGATTGGCATCTATGGACTCGCGACAAGAAGGAGCGCCATCAGGATTCTCTTCGCAGTCGAAATCGTCTACAACGCCGCCAACCTGAACATCATCGCATTCTCTCGACTCAGGGACCCTCCCATTGTGACTGGCCAGGTCCTTGTTCTATTCTCAATAGCGCTTGCTGCAATGGAAGCAGCAGTCGGCCTATCGATAATCATCCTCGCGTTCCGCATAAACGCCGAGATTGACCTTCGAAAACTGACAAGGCTGAAGGGTTAGGGCAACCTTGACCATACTTCTACTGGGCGCAATTGTAGCGCCGCTTGTATCCGTGCCATTACTCTACCTTCTGGGCAAGGCCCTTCGCGAAAAGACCGGCTACGTCTCCTTCGCAACACTCCTAATGCCCCTTCTCGCGATTCTCTTGGCGGCAGTTTGGGCAGCAGACAGAGGCGGCGTCTACCAGGAGACTTATCCCTGGGTCCCGATAGGAAACTTCGGGCTTAGAGCAGACACCCTTAGCATTCCGATAGTACTCACTGTGAGTCTTCTGACGACGGTCATCGCAATCTTCTCCATACCATACATGCAACATAGGATCGGGGATGAGCCTCGCCGGTACGGGCTCTACTTCAGCCTGTACAATCTTTATGCGCTCGGAATGATCGGAACGGTCCTCGCGACCAACCTGATTCAGTTCTACGTCTTCTTCGAAATCATGCTGGTCCCATCGTTTTTCCTAATCGCAGAGTGGGGGTATGGTGAACGCGAGAGGATTTCACTCATGTACTTTTTCTGGACGCACATAGGCGCGCTAGTTCTCCTCGTGGGGATACTTGTCACCGGCTACCTAGCCGGAAGCACTGACATGGACTCGCTGACCACTGGTCCCATTTCTACGACCGTGAGGCTGGCGATTGTCGGGGCCATGTGTTTCGGGTTCTTCGTCAAGATGGCCCAGTTCGGGCTTCACGTCTGGCTCCCGCACGCTCACGCGGAAGCCCCAACGCCAATCAGCGCCCTCCTGTCGCCGGCCATGATTGGAATCGGAGGCTATGCAACCGTCCGGATCGTCATATCGATCTATCCCGAAGGCTTCCAGGCGTTTTCGCTCTTTTTCGCTGGATGGGCAGTAGTCACCATGGTCTACGGTGGCTTGATGGCCCTTGTCCAGGACGATATCAAAAGGCTTCTCGCCTATTCAAGTGTCAGCCAGATGGGATACATCCTCTTCGGGCTGGCCTCGTTCACCCAGCTTGGCCTGGCAGGCTCGATGTTTCACTACGTTGCGCACGGGACGGCTAAGGGGATCCTGTTCATGGTTGCAGGTTCGATAATCCTACAGGTGCACGGCCAACGGAGCATTAGCAAACTCGGGGGGCTGGCTTCAAGAATGCCACTAACCGCCACCGCCGCGTTCATCGGATTCCTCGCAATCCTTGGACTCCCGACAACAAACGGGTTCTTCTCCGAGTTCTTCCTCTTCCAGGGCGGTTTTCTAGCGGCAACCAGTAGCGCCAGCATGTACAGGCTTGGAGTCGCAGTTGTAGGAGTAGCCTCCACTGCCATTACAGCAGGGTATTCTCTCTGGACACTTCGCCGGATATTCTTCGGCGAGACCAACGAGGAAACGGCGAATGTGAAGGAGGCCCCCTGGACAGTGACGGTCCCTCTCATCGCACTCAGCATAATCACCGTCGTTCTCGGCATTTACCCTGAGCCGATTCTGGGCCAGCTGGTTTCCTTCGCAAGGACCATACCGGGACTGGGAGTGTAGACCACAATGTCCTACCTGCCATGGCTCATATGGGTCTCGCCACTAGTTGGCGCGCTGCTTACTCCAGTTCTTGCGAAAGCGAACGCGAGACTGCGTGATCTGGCAGCGGTCTCGTTCACGCTGATAGCTGCATTATCCGCGACAGCAACTGCGTTANCAGTCTCCAGGGGCGACTACCAGGTAGAATGGATTCCGTCGCTAGGCATCAAAGCCGGGGTGTTGGTGGACCCTCTAAGCATCTTCATGGCCAACATTGTTTCATGGATAAGCCTCCTGATAATGGTCTACAGCCTAGAGTACATGAAAGGCGATTCCGGGCTCACCCGGTACTGGTTCTTCATGAACCTCTTCATCGGCAACATGCTCCTCCTAATACTGGCGGACAATCTCCTGATGATGTTCTTCGGCTGGGAAGGAGTAGGACTTTGCTCCTATGCTCTTATTGGACACTGGTACAGGGACCAGAAGCAGTACTGGGTAGGAACTGAGGGAGACACCGCCCTCGGGGTCCAGCAAGCCTATTCCCCGAGCCACGCGGGGATGAAAGCCTTCGTGGTCACTAGGATAGGAGATATCGCCCTCCTCATCGGAATCTTCCTCATCTACGCCTACGCACGCACGTTCAACTACGAAGAACTCGCACAACAGCTCGGCGGACCCTCTAACTGGGCCTCAGAGCTCTTTCGGCTCGGCCTGCTCCTTCCTGCCGCGCTTCTCTTCTTCGGAGGCCCCATCGGCAAGTCTGCCCAGTTTCCGCTGCAGGAATGGCTGCCCGACGCGATGGCAGGTCCGACCTCTGTCTCCGCTCTTATCCATGCAGCCACCATGGTCAAGGCAGGAGTGTTCCTCACCGGGAGAATGGGCCCCATATTCTACGAGGCTCTGGCCCAGTTCAACCAGGTAACCCCGTTCTTCCTCACCATAGCCTGGGTTGGAGGGTTCACCGCGTTCCTAGCGGCAACACAAGCAACCGTGGCCAAAGAGATCAAGAAAGTGCTGGCGTATTCTACGGTGTCCCAGATTGGGTACATGATGCTAGCGCTTGGCCTGGCAGGGCTCAGCCTCAACTTTGTCGCAGGCTACACCGCCGGATTATTTCACCTCATGAGCCATGCAATCTTCAAAGCCTCACTTTTCCTCGGTGCAGGCTGGGTTCTGCACGCTGCCGAGACACGCTTCATGGACCAGATGGGAGGCCTCGCAAAAGGAATGAGAATAACCGCCGCCTCGATGATCCTCGCCGGCCTTTCCCTGATGGGAATCCCGCCGTTCAGTGGGTTCTGGACTAAGGACGAAATCCTGTTCGTAGGCTTCGAAACCGGCCAGTACGCACTGTACGGACTGGGAATTGCGACAGTGGCCCTGACCGGATTCTACACAATGCGCATGCTAGGCATGACCTTCACCGGAAAACCAAGCCATCACATGGAGCAACTAGAACATGAGGGGAAGCATGTTCACGAGGCAAAACTCACCATGCTGGGACCCTACCTCCTTCTTGCCGTAGCAAGCCTCGCACTAGGGACAGCCTTCCCGTTCATCAGCGACCCACTTGCCCAATACATTGAAGGAACGTTCGATTCACTTCCCACCGCATTGCCCTCAGAACCCTTTGGGGGCTCAGGACTTCTAAGCCTCACTCTGATCGGAGTCAGTGTTGGCACCGCTGCGCTCGGTGCTGTACTAGGGTATCTGCTCTACTTCGGCAAAGAGCCTAGGCCAGTCGGCAAGATGGGTCCTCTGCAACGCTTCTTGTGGAACCGCTGGTACCTCAATGCGGCATATTACAAAGTATTCGTGAACGGAGCAGTAGCGGGAGGCCGTGTCCTATACCGGTACTTAGAACAGGGAGTGTGGGACCGGCTGAACTATGCCGTCTCTAGTAACGTAATTGACTATTCAAGGGCAAGTGAGCGGCTTGATACTCGTGTTGTTGACGGAGCGGTAAACGACGTAGCCTCGCGAGGGTCACACCTTAGCAACTTTCTCAAAACTCTGCAGACAGGAGTCACGCAACAATACGTCATCGCCTTCGCCGCAGGAATATTCCTCCTGCTAGCATACATGATACTCGTCATTGGGGCAGAGTGAAATGCTGGGACTGCTCACTCTAACAATATTCCTACCTGCGCTGATGGCCGCTCCCGTTTACCTGGTTGGGAAGAGAAACGCGAGGCTGGGCGCGGTCCTTGGAATAGGAACGACCGCGGCCGTGTTTCTTCTCTCATTATCGATACTGGCCGTTTACCCGATGGGAAGCTCGGGGTTCCAGCTCCGAGAGTCAGCTAGCTGGGCAAGCTCCTTCGGCCTCGAATACAAGGTCGCGATAGACGGAATCAGCCTTCCACTTCTCCTAATTGCCACGATTCTAAGCCTCCTNGCCGCGGCAGGGTCCTGGGACCTGATCAAGACACGGGAACCAGAGTACTACGCGCTCTTCCTAATCTTCGAGACCGGAATAATCGGCGTGTTCACTTCGCTCAACCTGATACTNTTCTACGTGTTCTGGGAGGTAGTGCTGATTCCGATGTTCTTNTTTATCGGAATCTGGGGAGGACCCCGGAAAAAATACGCGTCGATGAAGTTCCTGATCTTCACATACGTTGGAAGCACCATCATGCTATTCGGCTTCCTCGCCCTGTACGCNTGGACAGGGGCTCAGGGCTCACCCTCGTTCGACTATGAGACCCTCGTCCAGAGGGTCCCCAGCCTGATAATGCCGTTCCAACTGGTAGCGGCCATAACCACGTTCATCGGGTTTGCGGTCAAGCTTCCAATAGTTCCGTTCCACACATGGCTTCCGGACGCTCACGTCGAAGCACCCGCACCGGTAAGCGTCCTTCTGGCCGGACTGTTGCTGAAAATGGGNGGCTATGGCATGGTCAGGTATAACCTGTTTCTGTTTCCGGACGCGGCGGAAATTCTCTGGCCCTACTTCGCCGTAATCGGCCTGGTCACCATGATTTACGGCGCATCGGTGGCGATTGTTGCGAGAGACCTCAAGAGAATGATNGCTCTCACAAGCATCAACCACATGGGATATGTACTNCTGGGCACCTTTGCCAGAAACTCGGCCGGAATCCAGGGCGCGGTCTTCCAGATGTTCAACCACGCCCTAGCCATCGGGATACTCTTCCTCATGTCAGGCTACATCCAGAAGCACGCGGGGACACGTAACATCGACGAGTTGAACGGGCTGCGTGGAAAAATGCCCACTACCGCCACATTGCTAGTCCTCGGCTCTATGGCGGCCATGGCTGTTCCCGGGCTTGCGAACTTTATCAGCGAATACCAGGTCATTCAGGGCGCTCTAAGCGCAAACTACCTGTTTGCGGTAGCCATCCTTGCTCCGGCTCTGACGGTTGGGTATTTCCTCTGGATGTTGAGGCGTGTCGTGTTGTCGCCTCCGGCGGGTCCGAAGGACGAGCTTCCACTGCGCTCTCTTCTGGTACTGGCCGCCTTCCTTGCTCCCCTTTTCGTGTTCGGGGCCTACCCCGGCCCGTTACTCAATAGCATCATCAAGCCTGCGGTAGACAGCGTGCTCCCATCAATCGTATCGCCTGGAGGCCCCTAGCACTGGCTCTCCTAGACACCATGGTGCAGTACGCGCCGTTCATCAGCCTGGCTGTTTTCGGGCTCGCTGTCACGCCCGTGGGAATGCTAGGGAACGGGAGAATGAAAGGAGGCCTGGCTGCCCCCGTGGCGTTGTTCGGCCTTCTAGCAAGCCTCGCTTCGACTGTCTGGCTCGCAACGAGAGCCGTTCCTTCCGGCCCCTTTGGACCATCCCCCCCGGTCCTTGTCATGGATTNCTTCACCTACTTCTTCACGGGCGTCCTGTTGACAGTTTCGATCTTTGTCACGGTAGCGTCCTTCCACTTTATGAAAAACGATGTCAACGTGGCACCGTACTACGGGCTGCTCATCCTCTCAACGCTCGGGATGATAGTACTAGCCGCCTCACTGGACCTGATACTTCTCTACGTGGGCTGGGAGCTGATGAGCATACCCACTTACGCTCTGACCGCCATCAGGAAACACGACCCCAATTCTAACGAAGCTGCCATGAAGTTCTTCGTGCTGTCAGCCCTATCCTCCGCGCTCATCGTATACGCCATATCCCTGCTGTTCGGAATATCCGGGTCCACCAACCTCGTCACAATCAGCAGCGCCCTCGGCGGCGTGACATCGGACACTCGTTCCTACGGAATTCTTGCAGTAGTCATGTTCGTCGTCGGGTTCGGCGTCAAGATGGCCGTTGTCCCGTTCCACATGTGGATTCCCGACGCGTTCGAGGGAGCTCCCACAACAGTGGCGGCGCTCCTGGCCGCAGGCGCCAAGATGGCTTCGTTTGCCGCCGCCTTCCGAGTATTCATAATAGGTATCGGCCTCTTCAACATCGACTGGTATTCCACCTTCGCAATCGTCGCAGTAGTGACGATGACGTTCGGAAACGTTGCGGCCCTGATGCAGAAGAGCTTCACACGACTACTGGCCTACTCAAGCATTGCCCAAGCCGGATACATCCTCATAGCATTAGCCACTCCCACGACAGCCAGCGGAGACCCAGTGGGAATTGCGGGCGGGCTGTTCCACGTTCTAAACTACTCGATTCTCAAGACCGCTTCCTTCATCGCGGCAGCAGCAGTTGTCACTCGACTTGCGGTGACGAACCTTGACTCTTTCAACGGGCTCGCCCGCAGAATGCCACAGACCTCGTTCAACATCGCAGTATTGTTCCTAGCTCTCGCCGGAGTGCCCCCGCTCAACGGCTTTTTCAGCAAGGCGCTGTTATTCACGGGGGCGATATACTCGCAGTTCAGCTGGGGAAGCTACCTCGCGATAGCGGGGCTGCTGAACAGCGGGTTTAGCATGGGGTATTATGGCTGGATCATTAAGCGAATGTATTTCGATGAGGCGACTGACTCTTCGAGAGTCGCTGAGCCTCGGGCGTACATGTCGGTGCTCTGGGCAGCGACGCTGTTGACCTTCGTAATAGGAATCTACCCGGACCCGTGGATAAGAATGTCCCAAGACGCTGCTGCAGCCCTGATGAGCGCCCGTCCTCTTCCGGCTACTTAGCCTCTCTCTTGAATGATAGCTCCTGGTTGAGCAGGGCTACAAGCTCGACCAGGCTGTTGACGACCAGTTCCCGTTTGAGTTCTATCTCGGTCTGGCCAAAGCTCAAATTGAGAGCCTCGAAAAGGCGTTCTCCCCCAGATTCTCTCCCCGAGTAGAGTTTGAGCGCGCCCCGGGGCTGAGGCCCCCCGGACTGAGGGGTACGAGCAACTGTGAAGCGCTTGGAGAGTCTTGCTTTCACGAGTTCACTTGTCGTTGAAGAAACCATGGTCCTGTCTGACATGCCGATTTCAACTCCTGCACCCTTCTTGCCTCGGACGTCAAGTAGACACTTGATCCCGTTCTCCTCTAGCATGGCCTCTACGCTACTCCTGAGTTCTGCTCGAGCAGTTTGGATTCTGTTCGGGTCTTGGTATTCCGGGCTGACATTTCCTGCAACAGCGTAGCACCGGGACGTCAGAGCGGCGTCTTCCACTATCTTTCCTGTGTAAGGTTCGGCCTCTGGTCCGGGGGCGTGGGGAGCTGTGAGTAGAACATATCCCTCGCCTAGAAGCTCGAAATGGTTGGGGCGTACAATCTTGATGGGCATTGAAATTGCGGCTCTTTGGTGTTCGAATTTCGTGTCTCCTATTGAATAGTCTTATAGCACGCGTTTCACGGGCCCACGAATCATCGTCCCGAGGCATGTTCGAGGAAAGTAGAACGCTTGTCAGGAATCGAAGCCGTCAAAAGGATCGTCGAGACCGAGGCTAAAGCTAGAACGATTGTGGAAGAATCAAGAGTTCGCGCGCAACAGATACTCTCGCAGGCTTCACAGGAGACGGAGAATGTCCGCCAGCATGTCCTGTCCAGTGCTAAGGCCCGGAGGGAAGAAATTCTTCAGTCGGCCCGGGAACACGCTGAATCTGAAGCAGGCAAGTCGGACGTGGAGACGACTCAACAACTCGAGGGCTACCGGAAGGCCTTCGAAGGCAGGAAGGAGCTCGCTGTGAAGAAGGCTGTGGAACTGGTTCTGAGAGGGTAGTAGATGTCAGAGTCCTTCGAGAAGCTTCAGAATCGAATATTGTCTGATGCGAAAGTCAAAGCAGAAGACATCATCAGGGAAGCGGAAGAGAAAGCAAGACAAACGCTCGAGCAAGCCAAGACCCGGGCTCTGAAAGAAGCAGATGAGACTCTATCCAGAGCAAGACTGGAAGCTGAGGCTCTAAGGCGCCGCATCCTCAGCTCTAGAATCCGCGCGAACAGGCTCCGGATTTTGGATGAGAAGAACCGAATCGTCCAGCAAGTGATGCAATCCGTAGAAAACGCACTTGCCGATATTACGGCGGATGAACGGTTTCCTGATACTCTGAAGCGTTTTGTCACCGAGGCAGTCGAGGCCGTGGGAGCGGACGAGCCAATCGTCAGAATCGGCTTCCGGGAGATCTCGAAGAACCAGACGGACGCAATTGGAAAATCTGTCTCTAAGGGGACGAAGCTAGTGATTGACGAACAGGCTCTTGATGGCCTCGGGGGGGTTGTCGCCAGCGATCCGGAAGGTAAAATTGTCTACAACAACTCATTCAAGGCCCGCCTCGACCGTTTGGACAGCCAACTTCTCACCTTGATATCTTCCACAATATTCAGAGAGTAGTACGCTGTTGTTCAACCCAGTGCCGATGCGTCAGCTCAGCATCATAGTCCCGAAAGAGCAGCTCCACAACTTCCTAGCACACGCAGGACAGGAACAGACGCTACACCTCATAGAAACACGCCAGGCTCAACTTCCCGAGCAAGTCGAACGGTATGACTCGTCAACAACACTCACCCGCTCATCGGCGATAAGGAACAGG
>C687J35164_10000389_pt1 | contig 15586 bp, 10 predicted proteins | sample RifCSP13_3_FD_35164 | JGI IMG/M metagenome (IMG submission 35164)
TCAAACAACTTGCGGGATGCTTTAAATTAATTTACACACAAAAAATTGTTATGATAAGACGCGGCCCCCGCGTAATTTTTGTGAAACGTTTCCACAACAAAAAGTTATCAACAAACAACTAACATTAATTTGGGTGACCCTCTGACTGAAAAAATATGAACTAATGTCTATCAAAGCAAATTAATTTTTAAAGAAAAATATTTTTTATTATCACCAAATAACTAGCCAAGATTATATTCTTGTTTGTTTGGGCTTCTGTGTATATTTTTGAACTCTTTTTAATAGGAAATAGGAATAAATGAAAAGAACATATCAACCAAGTAATCGGAAGAGAAAGAACACGCATGGTTTTAGGGAAAGAATGAAAACCAAAAACGGAAGAGCTGTGTTAGCAAGAAGACGAACCAAGGGACGAAAGAAATTAACAGTAAGTGATGATTAGTAAAACTTGAAAAAATATGGCCTTTGCCTTTGAAAAAATTAAAGGCAGAAAAGATTTTGAAAATATTTTTACTGGGGGCGAAACAACATATTCATCAGACAATAAAATTAGAGCCAATTACAAATTGACCCCTGCCCGGAGTTACTCCGGTGTGAGGTTTGCTGTTGCTGTCGGTAAAAAACTTGGAAATGCAATTTGGAGAAATAGAATTAAGCGTTTAATAAGAGAAGCGTATAGATCAAACAAACTCGGGCTCCTAGAAAAATGTAAATTTAAAAATGCTCTTCTTGAAATTATCTTTTCACCACAGGCCCTTAATCAAATTAATAATAGACGTATTGGGCTTAGCGAAATAGAGCCCCAGATAAAAGAAATTATTACTAAGCTAAAAGAAAAATTATAAATGAGAAATGTTTTTGTCCTTTTAATAAAGGGCTACAAAAAAGTTATTTCTCCCTTGCTGCCGCCATCTTGCCGTTTTTATCCAACGTGTTCTGAGTACTCAATTCAGGCTTTGGAAAAATATGGAATTGTAAAGGGCGGAGCTAAATCAATTTGGCGAATTATAAGATGTAACCCGTTTAACAAGGGCGGTTACGACCCAATAGAATAATGGAACATTAATATGGATCGAAATACAATAATAGCGTTTGTTCTTATCAGCGCTATTCTGATAGTCTGGTTATTTATAAGTTCTCCTCAGCCGCCAGCTCCAACAGAAAGAGCTGCCGATTCCACCCTCGTTTCAAAAGATCTTGCTAATGAGAAGATTCAAGAAACAAAACAAAAGTCCGACTTGAATACTAAGCCAAGCGATCTAAAGCAAGCCCCTGATAGTTTGAAATTTGGGACGTTCTTTACTGCGCCTCGCGGCGGAGAAAAAATTATTACAGTAGAAAATGACTTAATAAAAATGGAACTTTCAACACGCGGCGGGAACATTAAAAAATACTACTTAAAGAAATTTAAGAATTGGTATTCGATCGATGTAGATAAAGAAAAGAATTTTTATTACGAACGCGTTCAGCTTATAAACTATTCTAAAGGCGGAGATTATAACCTTTCTTTTGTTACTTCTGATGGAAAAGCAATTAACACCGGTAATCTTGATTTTGCATTTTCGGGAAACAAAAATTATTACAACCTGTCTAAGAACGATTCAATCACGTTGTCATTTTCCCTAAATGTTGATAAGGACAAAAAGATTATAAAACGGTTCACCGCTTATGGCGACAGGTATGTTCTGAATACGGATGTGGAACTTGACGAAATGGAAAGTGTAATCAGCAACGGGGAAATTGATCTTGTTTGGAATAATGGGATCCGGTTTGTTGAGGAAAATACGGTTGACGAAGCCACATATTCTAATGCAAGCATTTTTTATGGTGATGAACAAGTTATTGTCGATGCTTCATCCGCAGGAGAAGTGGTTGAGAAAGATTTTACAGGAAGGATTGATTGGATTGCGGTTAGAAACAAATATTTTACAGCAATAATTTCTCCGAAAAATCCGAACAATATAGATGGTGGTTATATTAAAGGCGAGCATGTTTCCTTAAATAATCAAGGAATTAAGGAGATCTACACCACGAGGCTTATTATTCCGCTTAGGAATCCTAACTCTGAAAAACACGAATTCTCTCTTTACATTGGACCGGTTGATTATGATATATTGAAAAAAGAAGGAAACAATTTAGAAAAGATAGTTGACTTCGGAAGCTTCTTCGGACTTAAATTTATAGTTAGACCGATTGCTGAATACATACTTCTTCCACTCTTTAACTTTTTAAATATTTTTATTCCAAACTATGGTTTTGTAATAATCGTTTTTTCCTTGATAATAAAAATTGTTCTTTATCCTTTGACTAAAAGCAGCTTGTACTCAATGAAGAAGATGCAGCTTTTGCAGCCAAAGATNNCAGAGATAAAAGAAAAATTTAAAGANGATGCGCAGAAGATGAACAAAGAGACGATGAAACTTTACTCGACATATGGAGTAAANCCAGCAGGCGGATGTTTACCACTAATTCTGCAGATGCCAATTTTCGTAGCTATGTGGGGATTGTTTCAAGTTGCAATTGAATTACGGCAGCAGCCATTTTTGTGGTGGATTAAAGATTTATCGCGTCCCGATATTATTGCAAGTTTACCGCTAAAAATTCCGCTCTTCGGAATTGATAAGATAAGCGGGCTTGCACTTCTAATGGGCATAACNACATTTGTTCAGCAGAAAATGACGGTGAANGATCCGAANCAGCAAAGNCTTGTTTACATTATGCCGGTAATGTTAACGTTAATGTTTATGAGTTTTCCGTCCGGACTTAACCTTTATTACTTTATGTTCAACCTGTTTTCCATCCTTCAACAATTTTATGTGAATAAAAAACACGATAATGTTGTTTTAGAACCTGTTGCACAAAAGCCGGGAAAAAAGAAGGGTTTCATGGAACGTCTGATGGAAACTGCAGAACAAAGCGCTAAGTCACAACAACAAAAGAGAAAAAAGTAAGAAGCACACCAACTGTTTGTAAATACTTTAGAATTCAATATTATTCTGAAGCACAAATACTTTTTTGTTAAATGCATATTTTTAAAGAAACATCATTTTTTTTCTTTACTTTCTTCCTATCAATTTCATTTGCCCAGCAGACAGAAATTATAAAGATAGAAACAACCAAAAGGCAATTACCGTTTGGGCTTTCTGAAATTATTTCAAAAGAAAATCCTACCATAGCTCTTGCACTCAGCGGAGGCGGCGCCAAGGGCTTGGCGCAAATTGGAGCACTTAAAGCACTTGAAGAAGGCGGAATTTCCGTTGACTTAATTGTCGGAACCAGCATGGGAAGTATAATTGGCGGGCTTTACGCNGCCGGGTATTCTATCACAGAGATGGACTCCATTGCAAAAAAAATTGACTGGGCGTCGCTTATTTCTTTAGACAGAAAAACAAACAGACGCGATTTGTTTGTTGATCAAAAAATTACAGAAGATAAGGCGGTTCTTAGTTTACGTTTGCATGGACTGAAACCAATCATTCCCACATCAATAAACGATGGACAAAGATTATCAAACCAACTCAACCTGCTTATACTGCAAGCTCCAATTCACATAAAAGAAAATTTTGACAACCTTCTATATAAATTCAGGGCAGTATGTACAGATTTGGTTACCGGAGAAAAGGTGGTGCTTAGCCGGGGTTCTCTTAGTTTAGCAATGAGAGCAAGCTCAAGCGTCTCTTTTCTTCTATCACCCACAAAATACGATTCACTGATTTTGGTTGACGGCGGATTAGTTGCAAACATTCCTGTAAAAACAGCTTTTGAGCAGGGCGGAGAATTTGTTATTGCGGTGAATACCACAAGCGCGCTTCATCCCGAAGAAGAGCTTATTTATCCATGGATAGTTGCCGATCAGGTTGTCAGCATTCCGATGAAGCTNCTNAATGAGTCCCAATTAGGTTTAGCAGATTTTGTGATTCAACCAAATTTGCAAAATTTGGCNGCAGATGATTTTACAGACATAGATTCAGTCATTACATTTGGATACGAAACAACCCGGACATTAGTAGAAAAAATAAAAATTAAGCTAGACTCCTTAACCAAATCAAGATATGATAAAAACAATAAATTCTTTAGTAAGGCGATTATAAATAGCGTAAACGTTCCCGAATTTTCAATTGCGCTTGCCCGCTACTCAAATCAGCAAGACTCGCTTTCTAAAGCAAATATTAAGCGAGCGTTAAATGATGTTTTTAACACCGGAGAATATGAAAAATTAGAAGCACGGGTTGATATAAAAAATAATTTATATTCGATTGAAGTTGTCGGCGAGAAAAAACCCACAATCAAATCTTTCTCTATTACCGGAATTGAAATTCTTGCAAGAGCTCAAACCGATTCGATCATAACATGCCTGTTAAACAAACCGTATATCGAGAGGAAAGTGGTCGCTGCCATTACAGACATTCTTAAGCTTTACAGATCACGCGGTTATTCTTTAGCTGACCTGACCAGCATTTCGTTCAATCGAGATACCGGAAATCTTGCAGTGGTTTTTGATGAAGGCAGGATATCAAAAATTACTTTAGAGGGAAACAACAGAACATCTGAAACAATAATTACAAGAGAATTCCCTGTAAAAGAAGGCGATTATTTTCTTTACCAAAATATCGAAGATGGTTTAACCAACCTGAGAAGCACAAATCTTTTTAATGATGTTATTTTCACTGTCGTAAAAGAAGGAAATGAAAATGTTGTTTTTCTCAAAGTCTCCGAGAAGGTTTCTGGAATTGCAAGGCTGGGATTTAGGGCCGACAGCGAAAACAAAACACAGCTCAGCTTAGATATTCGTGATGAAAATTTATTTGGCAGCGGTACCGAAATTGGTGTGTTGCTATTTGGAGGAGCAAGAAACCTGGGGTATATTTTTGAACTTAAGGCAAATCGTATTTGGAATACTTACTTAACATATAAGGTCAACGCATACTATCAATTTGATGATGCCTTTCTTTATGCAGACGATCTATCAACATCAGAAAACCGATTTTCACGTTCTGCGCTTGGCGAGTACCGCCAAATTTATTATGGTGCCTCTCTTTCCGTTGGAACGCAGGTAGAAAAATTTGGGAATCTGATTTTCAAGGGAAAGTATCAGTTCGACCAGATTAAGAACAAAACTGGTCCAACCGCATTGCCATACAAAACCAAGATAGTCAGCTTGAAAATCAGCACCACAATAGATACGCAGGATAAGTATCCTTATCCCAAAAGCGGATTCCTCTTTTCCGGCTTTTATGAAACGGCGCAAACAATTCTTGGAGGTGACATCGGTTTCACAAATCTGTTTTTTGATTATAAAAATTATTTAACGTTTTCAAAGGATCATACAATTTCTCCGAGGATTTCTCTTGGCTTCGGAGACAAAACATTGCCTCTTAGTCAGCACTACTCACTTGGCGGGCAGTATTCTTTTTTTGGTATGAGAGAAGATGAATTCAGAGGAAGACAATTATTTTTAGCTTCGCTTGAATATAGATACAACCTGCCAATTGATTTGTTCTTTGATACATATATTTTACTTAGATATGATTTAGGGTCTATTTGGCTTGTTCAAGATGCTATTCGTTTTAAAGATCTACGACATGGAATTGGGACATCTATTTCATTAGACACACCAATTGGTCCCGCTGACTTTGCTGTTGGAAGAAGCTTCCTCTTTAAAAAAAATTTGCCAGGCAATCCAATCAGTTGGGGAGAGGTTATCTTTTACTTTTCGATTGGCTATTATTTTTAAGACACACCCCTCGCCCCTCTGTAGAGGGGACGCTACGTAGTTCTCCCTTCCGGCCAATGGCTGATAAACTTGAGGAGGGAACAATACGTACAGCTTCCCTTCTTGAGAAGGGAACGAAAGGGATGTGTTATAATATCTTTATGAAAGCAAATATTTGAGAAGTTCAGACTTAGTAAAGATTGGAAGTGAGTTATCAAATTCTACTGTTTTGTTTTTATCCCACTCTTTTGTTGATGATGCTTTTGGTTTATGAACCCCAACAACAGCAAGCCGGTTCTCAATTAAATTTTCTTTTTCATCAAACAAAAAGAAGGCAACGAACACAGGCATGTTTATTTTATTTTTCCAATCAAGATATGCCTTGTAAGCACGTTCGTTCATAATCCATTTTGATGTGTGTTTTCCTTTCCAATCAAGCAGTGCATCTTTTCCCTTGTAAGAGATGATCAAGTCGGGTTTGTCTTTCCCCTTTTCCCAAACCCGCTCATATCTTCTATCTTTACCAAAAATATCAAATCTTATTCCCCATTGAATAAGCAGATTTTTGCCCAACTGCTCGGCTAAGTCGTGTAGCTTATAGTTATTCCTAAACTCTTCTTTGGACTTGTGAGGTTTAAAATCTAATTCTTTCATAAGCAGAAATTATATTGTAAAAATTATTGTTGCGAAGCTAAAGTAATTTAAATAGATGAGCAAGGAGTTAAACTAACCCAGTTTCTCTGCACCCGAAAACGATGCAAGAAACTGGGTTAGTTCGAATCATTAGATTTTGTTTCTGTACTAAGTAAATCGGCAACATCTTTCGTAAAAGAAATTAAACTATCAAGAAGTACTGATGGCGAAGTAAAATTATTTGTGATAATAAGTCTCATCGTTTCTTTCTGTTGATTAAATTTAACTGTGTCGGCGTATTTCTCCATAATGTGTTTCATCAAAATGGTAAATTGATATTTGTAGTAATCTTCCTTTTCTCCTTTTGGAAGAATTAGAAAGATATTTTTTCTTTGAATTATTATTCTTTCGAACAAAGCTTGCGAAGCATAAAACTTAAGCATTGCGGCTGAAATGAGCAGACTTACCATCAACGGTAATGAACCAAAACGATCTTTCATTTCTGCAACCAAATCCCCAATTTCTTCCAAACTAGTTACGGAATAAAGTGCCGTGTAAAAATTCAATCGGTCTGCTTGTTCGGGCATGTAGGTGTGAGGAATTCCAATTTCAAAATAAGTGTCAATTGTTGGTTCGGTTTTTTCTTTCGGTTTAGGTAAGGTTTTGAACAGCTCGTTGAACTCTTCATACTTTAATTCCTCGACGGCTTCGTTAATAAGCTTTACAAAAAGATCGAAACCAACATCATTAACAAAACCAGTCTGCTCTATGCCGAGCAAATTTCCTGCTCCGCGTATTTCCAAATCTCGCATAGAAATATTAAATCCAGAACCAAGTTCGGTAAATTCTTCTATGGCTTGTAATCTTCTCAACGCTTTTTTGTTTATGCTGTTCATAGACGGAACGATGAAATATGCATAAGCCTGTCTTGTCGCTCTTCCCACACGGCCCCTAAGTTGATGAAGTTCAGCTAAACCAAACCTGTCGGCTCTGTTTACAATGATTGTGTTAACGTTCGGGATGTCAATTCCCGATTCGATAATTTTAGTAGATAATAAAATATCGTATTGCTTGTTGAGAAAACCATGAATAACTTTTTCGAGCTGCGAGGGATTCATTTGACCGTGAGCAATTCCAATAAGAACATTGGGATTATATTTGGTTAAATATGCAGCTAACTTTTCTATTGATTCAACGCGATCGTGCACAAAATAAATCTGACCGTTGCGGTTAAGCTCGTTGTTTATCCACTCTTTAATCTTTAAAACATCGAACGTTGAAACACGAGTGTAAATTGGCTGGCGGTTTGGCGGCGGTGTNGCAATTATTGATAAATCTCTCGCGCCTAAAAGCGAGAGGTTCAACGTTCTTGGAATTGGTGTTGCGGTGAGCGTAAGAGTATCAACATTATGTTTTAACGATCTCAATTTTTCTTTTGCCATAACACCAAAGCGATGTTCTTCATCAATAATTAATAACCCTAGATCTTTGAATTGAATATCTTTTGATAGCAAGCGATGTGTTCCAATAATAACATCTATCTTACCATTTGCCAAGCCGTCTACGATTTCAGCTTGTTCCTTTTTGGTTTGAAATCGTGAGATAACGGCAATAGTTATTGGAAATGGTGAAAGGCGATCTTTAAAAGTATTATAATGCTGCTCAGCTAAAATTGTCGTGGGAACCAGCACAGCAGTTTGTTTATTATCTTGTGCTGCTTTGAAAGCGGCTCGCACAGCCACTTCAGTTTTACCAAAACCCACGTCGCCGCAGACAAGGCGATCCATTGGGTTTTCCGCTTCCATATCCTGCTTAACTTCTTCGGTCACCTTTTCTTGATCTGCAGTGTCCTCATAAATGAAAGATGCCTCCAGTTCCTTCTGCCAAATTGTGTCTCTTCCAAACGAATATCCTTTGGTTGCTTTTCTGCGCGCATAAAGAGTAATTAATTCTCTTGCTGCTTCTTTAATTTTCTTTTTTGCTCTTTGCTTGGTGTTCTGCCATTCTGATGTTCCGAGCGTTGAAAGAGAGGGCGCTAATTTTTCTTGAGAAGAATATCTTTTGACAAGGTTTAAATAATTCAAGTTGACATATACAATGCCGCCTTCTGCAAATAAGATCTTCATCGTTTCCTGGTTTGCATCCCCAATCTTTATCGTTTCAAGTCCAACATACTTTCCTATTCCATAATCTTCGTGAACAACAAAATCTCCACGCTTAATGAATGCAAATGTTTTTGATTTGGATTTGCTGGACTTTAATTTTGTTAGCGCTTTTGTACGATAGGGCTTGTTGAATATTTGATAATCGGTTAGCACAAGCAATTGAGAAATTTTATGAACAAATCCTTTTTTTAAAGGGAATGTTTCTATTTTGATTTGACCGGAATCCAATAACGCCAGCAACTCTTCGTGAAGTTCTGCTAATAAATCATGCAGACGATTAGATTGCAGATCATTTTCTGCTGTAAGAAGTATTTTAAAACCCAAAGAAGCGAAGTTTTTTAAAGTTCTAAAAAGAATATCATAATTTGACCCAATCGTTGGTACCTCCGAAAACCCCAAATCAATTTTATTTTCTGATAGTCCNAGCTCTTCTTCAATAACCCAGCAANCATTGTTGTTGGCGATCAGTTTTTGAATATCAAAAGTACGGGGAGATGCTTTTTCGTGGTTGTTCTGATTGTCGATATCAGGGAATTCATCTTCTTCATTAGTATTGGTTTTGTTTGAATCGGTTGCATTAACATTTGTTTCTTTAAAATTGGGTTCTGTACAAATAAAAGTAAGATTATCCAGCGCATATTTTCCGGCCATTACCACAGGATTTTTCAAATAATCAAAAATATTTGATGTGGTTTCGCTCAGGGAATTGCTCAGTTCACCAGCAAGAGTTGTGTTTTGAATTGGTTCGATTGATCGCTGGCTTTCCGGATCGAAGTGTCGGATTGATTCAATGAAATCACCGTCAAACTCAAGGCGGACGGGGCTTTTTTCACTGTAGGACCAAAAATCTATTATTGCACCCCGTTGGGAAAAATCCCCCGGAACCTCAACAAAATTTTCCTTTTGATAATTTAACAGATTTAAATATTCGACCAAGTTATCGTACGATAAATCTCCACCTACTCTAATTTGTGTTGTATTTTTTCTGATCTGTTCTTGGTTTGGAAGCTCGCATGTCAATAGATCATATGTGGATAGAAAGATAAAACTATTCCGGTTAGAAACTTCTGTAAGCATTTCTTGAAAAGCATCGGGCTTAAGCTCATTAATAATTATTGTTTTATTGGATAAGCCCAAAATGCTTAGTTCGGCATTGCATTCATCAAGCGATTTTGAATCTTCACAAAGCAAGTAAATCTGCCGTTCTTGTTCCGCCAGCAATTTTACAAAAAGATTTCGTGCAGAGCCAAAGAAGCTTGTAACAAAAATTGGAAACTTATTTGTTGGCGATTCATTAATTAATTGCGCAAGATTAACAAGCGAAGATATTTGTTTTAGCTCGTCTAAAATAATTTTCATTTTTCGTTAGAGCACAAGTCTATATAAAACAGAAAAATATTTGGTAAGTATTGATAGGTGTATTAATGTTTCTTTTGGATTTATGCATAGCTTGTCGAGAAAATCTACAACAAAATCAACATCTAATTTGAGACTTTTGGTTAATCGTATAGAAGGCATATTGATAAATTTAATCGGATAGCTTCTTTTCATAGGAAAAATTCGAAATCAGTAGATGATGGATAATACTTTGTGTGGAGGAAGAAAAAACAAGTGAAACTAAAATTCGATTGCTTTTCGAACGAAACCATCGGCTTTAATTAATCTTTCTCGGGCATCATCGGCATTTACACCAGCTTTTATCATAACAAGCGNGGTTTTAACATGCCCACCAGCTTGTTGCAGGTATTTGGCTGCCTCATCGTAGCTTACACCCGTAATTGTCATAACTATTTTCTTAGATCGCTCAAATAATTTTTTGTTTGTCATTTGTAAGTCGATCATCATATTTTCATAAACCTTACCCATTCTAATCATGGAAGTTGTAGTAAGCATGTTAAGCACGAGCTTCTGGGCGGTTCCGCTTTTCATTCTTGTCGAACCCATAATCACTTCTGGACCAACGTATGGACATATTGCAACATCAACTTCTTTGATATTAAAATCTTTTCTTGGGTTACATGTTATATATAAAGTTGTGGCGCCCAATTCCTTTGCTTTTTTAACCGCGCCAATAACATAAGGCGTTCTTCTGCTTGCAGCGATACCACATACCACGTCTTTATTATTAACCTGGGCAAGCAGAATATCTTTTGCGCCGTTTTCCTCATAGTCTTCTGCACCTTCTTGTGCCCGGAACATTGCCTCTTTTCCTCCGGCAATATATCCCTCTATCATACCATAAGGTGTTCCGAATGTTGGTGGACATTCAGATGCATCAATGACACCGAGGCGCCCGCTTGTACCAGCGCCAAAGTAAAGTAATCTGCCGCCATTCTTTAATGCTTTGACAATGAGATCTACTGCTTGTGCAATATATGGTAGTTCCTTCTCAACCGCATATGGAATTGTTTTGTCTTCATCGTTTATAATTTTAAGAATTTCTTCTGTGGANCTCGCGTCAATATCCATCGAATGCGGATTGCGTTGCTCGGTGGTGAGCTTGCTTAGTTCTGTAAATAAAGTTTTGGTAGAAGGGGATTGAGTCACTTATTAATCTCCAGAAGGATCAGNCGCTTCTCTTTTTTATTTCTAATGTTCGATGGTTTATATGAAAGTTCAAAAGTTGTCGATTTTTTAATACAAGATTTATATTTAAGCTCGGCNTTTTTAAATTCATCATCTAGATTGCCGCCCTTCATTGCAGCAACGAAAGCTTTTTCTTTAATTAAGGGGAGAGAATATCTTAGTAAAATTATTAGTGGAACNGTTGCTCGGCTGATTANTAAGTCAAAATATTGTGAGTATCGCTCNATAAATTCTGGNCTTTCAACNCGATCGTTTTCTACTTTTACATTTCCAAGTTTTAGTTTACTTACAAAATCTTTTACTGNATCNGCTTTTTTCTTTGTTGAATCAACNAGAATNCCCTTCATTTCGGGGCGCATAATTGCCAAAGGAATTCCAGGAAATCCACCGCCAGTCCCAATGTCAAGAAAGCTGCCGCACTTCTCGGGAATATATTTAGTGATATACGATGAAATGAAAATATGGTTTTCAATTATTGAATCAACATCACGACGGGAAATAAGATTAACATAATCGTTTTTTTTGGTGATTAATTCTGCAAAGAAAGCTAAACGCTCGACTTTTGTCACGTCAGGATTAAATCCATTTTCCCAGTTGAGAGCAGAAAGTTGCTTGGTAAAGTTTTCCTGTAACGCAATCATAAAAAATATAAATTACTTCTGTAAATATATCAATAATACCGCAATATCTGAATGAGTAACACCCGAGATACGGAGGGCTTGCCCAATTGATCGCGGTTTGATCTTGTTTAATTTTTCTCTTCCTTCTGTCGAGAGAGCTTTAATATTTTGATAGTTTAATGTTAAAGGAATTCTTGTAGACTCGTAGCGTTCCATTTTTTTAATCATATCGTCCTGACGCTTGAGATATCCCTCATATTTTAATTCGATTTCAACTTGCTCAAGCACCAAATCGTTTTCTATTAATCTTCTTGCAAAAAATCTGTTCTCCTCTGTGGTGTTTACGAATTTTAAAATTTCAGAAAGACTAAGTTCAGGTCTTTTGCATAATTTCGATATGGTTTCTGTTGAGTCTATTTCAGATAGTGATCGTGAGCCAAGATGATCATTAATAACATTTGCATGAATCTTTGTGTTGTCACAGAATTTGACCGCTTTTGAAATTAAAACCTCCCTTTCTTTCAGTTCGGAGTAAATTGAATAGTCTATTAAGCCATATTCATAACCGTACTTAAGTAATCTTCTGTCGGCATTATCTTGACGAAGAATCAAACGGTATTCGGCGCGAGAAGTAAACATTCGATAGGGCTCATCGGGGGATTTATTGACGAGATCGTCTATTAAAACACCAATNTACGCCTCGTTTCTGCGAATAACCAGCTCAGGTTTGCCGATTAGCTTCGCGGCTGCATTTATTCCTGCAATTATTCCCTGTGCGGCAGCTTCTTCATAACCGGAAGTTCCGTTGATTTGGCCTGCAAAATAAAGTCCNGCAATTTTCTTTGTCTCTAGTGTCAGATCNACTTGATGTGGAGGAAAGTAATCGTACTCAACAGCATAACCGGGGCGAACCATTTCAACATCTTCAAGACCCTGAATTTTTCTCAGTGCTTCAAATTGAATATCNGCAGGAAGAGAAGTTGAAAATCCATTTAAATAGANTTGATCGCTATCTAANCCCTCTGGCTCAAGGAAAAGTTGATGTTGCTTTTTTTCTGAAAACCGGACGATTTTATCTTCAATAGATGGGCAATACCTTGGACCAACACCATGAATCAGTCCGGTGAACATTGGAGATTTATCAAACCCCCTTTTTAACGCTTGGTGAACAGACTCGTCTGTGTGAGTAATGTAACAGCTAACCTGCGGTAAATATGGAAATTCTTCTATGTCGGTTCTATACGAAAATGGTTGGGGAAATTCGTCCCCTGGCTGCTCTTCCAATATTTCAAAATTTATCGAACTTTTTTTCAGCCTTGGTGGTGTTCCGGTTTTTAACCTGGCAGAGAGAAAACCAAGACGAATTAAAGATTCGGTTATTCCGAGCGATGGTTTTTCGCCATAACGCCCACCAGTGACAGAAACCAAACCTGTGTGCATTTTCCCGTTGAGAAAGGTTCCGGACGAAAGTATTACCGTTAAAGAATTGATGAATTTGCCAGAAGCAGTACTTACCCCAGAGATCCTTCCATCTTCGGCAATGATCTCAACAACAGCCTCTTCAATTATGTCAATGTTTGGAATGTTTGATATTACTCTANAAGCTTCTTCAGAGTACAGTTTTCTATCAGACTGACAGCGGGGAGACCAAACGGCCGGACCTTTTGAACGGTTCAACATCCTAAATTGAATTCCTGTACGATCGGCGATGCCTGCCATAATACCACCGAGCGCATCAATCTCTCGAACGAGATGACCCTTCGCTGTTCCGCCAACCGCAGGGTTACAAGACATTCGCCCTAAGGCATACTTATCCATTGTGATTAATCCTACTTTGCAACCCATCGCCGATCCTGCGTAGGCGGCCTCTATGCCGGCGTGGCCACCACCAATGACAATTATATCGTAATTTTTATGCATATTTTATGTTTCACATGAAACAAAGAAAAACTATCAGAAATCAAAAAAATGTTTTCACGTGAAACGGAACTTACTTTCCAATACAAAATTTTGAGAAAATATTGTTTAGAACATCCTCGGAAGTAACTTCTCCAATTATTTCCCCCAAAAAATCGACAGCACTTCGCAAATCTACTGCAATAAACTCCCCACTATACTTTTGATTAAGGGAAACTATCGCCTCAGATAAGCTATCCTTCGCTGAANGAAGGCAATGAATGTGTCGAATGTTTGAAACTATGGCAGATTTTTCAGAATAATTGGCATTACCAATCGCGCATTGCTTCATTCTAGTTATTAGATTTTCAATTCCCTGGCCCGTTGTGGCAGATATTTTAACTGCATCGCCCACATCGGTTTTTATTCCCAAGTCAATTTTATTGATCACTGGAATTATTCTTTCGCCACCTGTCAGTTGTTGAAGTTCGTTAAATAAATCCTTTGAATAGCCCTGTTCGACATCATTNACAAATAAAACAAAATCTGAATTTACTATTGCCTCATTACTGCGCCGGACCCCCTCTACTTCTATCAAATTCTCGGATAATCTTATACCTGCCGTATCAAAAAGTTTAAAAAGGATGCCGTCAATCATNATTTCTTCTCTAATGACATCTCGCGTTGTTCCTGGAATATCGCTAACAATTGCTCGNGACTCCTTTAGCAAATAATTAAGAAGAGACGACTTTCCTACGTTCGGTTTTCCGACGATTGCTACGTTTACACCATCACGAATTACTCTTCCAAACGAATAGGTATCAAGTAATTCATCAATTTTCTTAATGATTGAATTGATTTTTCTTAATAACTCTTCTTTTGCTACAAATTCCACGTCTTCTTCAGCAAAATCGAGCTCCAATTCTAAAAAAGACAAAGTATCCATAAGTGAATCTCGAAGCGTTGTGACACAATTCGACAAAAGACCATCAAGTTGATTTCGAGCTCCTCGAAGGGAGGCATCGGATCTTGAAGATATTACATCAATCACAGCCTCTGCCTGAGCAAGATCTATTTTATTGTTTAGGAAGGCACGCTTAGTAAATTCTCCCGGTTCGGCAATACGCAAATCTTTTTGAAGCAACAGATCTATAATCTTTTTTCCGATTAGAGGATTACCATGACAGCTAATCTCAACTACATCCTCGCCCGTGTATGAATTAGGAGACCTGAAAACCGTTAAAAGAACATCGTCGATGAAATCATTTTGCCCAGCAACTATTTTTCCATAATGGACAGTATGTGAATTTACGTCTGCGATTCGGGCTTTACCCTTGAAAATAGAGTCTGCAACAGATATCNCNTTAGTTCCGCTTATTCTGATAATTGAAATTGCTCCGATTCCNGTCGGGGTTGCAATTGCAGCTATAGTGTCTTCTAATAAAGGATGAATCATTTTTTAAAAATTGGATGANAAAAGTAAATAAATTAAATGCTTTTAACAATTCATTTTGATGTACTGTGTGATAAGTTAAACTGATCCAGTTCAGTACTTTTAGATGCCTGATCCCAAATTTGACGTGCTGGAAAAATGGCATCGAAGAAAGTTATTTTTGTCTTAGATTTGTCTATACGGCACAATTTTTGTCAATTACACACAACCTGGATAAGACAGCATCAGTGGATAATTATTTATATTATAATTGGTTATGGGAATATTTATCAACGGTATAATATTTGATAATAATTAATCTAAAACAACAAAAAAGAGGAAAATATGTCAATAATTAGATGGAATCCAGCAAGAGAATTGCTAAATCTGGAACGGGAGTTTAATAAATTGTTTAACAGTTTCGGCAAAAGACTCAACGTAGGAGAATCGGATTCCTTGGACGAATACGAAAATGCCATATGGATGCCGCTTGCAGATATAAAGGAAGACAAAAACAATTATTTTGTCATGCTCGATCTTC
>C687J35164_10000400_pt1 | contig 15380 bp, 15 predicted proteins | sample RifCSP13_3_FD_35164 | JGI IMG/M metagenome (IMG submission 35164)
TTCCTTACTTCCTCATAAGGAGTTCTTCCAAAAAGCACACCACCTATAAATACCGAAGAAACAGGATTTGTTTCAATTGATATACCAGCACCTCTCGGTCTTCCTACGCCGATCAGAAAAAAGGTAAGACCGATAACTAAAACCACCCCAATTACTACTAATATAATAACCCTAGGATTTCTCAAGATTCATGGAGTTTACCAAATATAGGCTAACTTGACAAATTAGTTACCCCTCGATTTTAACTCGGGGCTTTTGTATTTTGAGGCTTAAGGAGTTAGAATATGAAGCGTGACCGGGTGCTCGAGTGGCTAGAGAGCGGTCTGCAAAACCGCGTACGTGGGTTCGAATCCCATCCCGGTCTCATAATTTTACTATTTGACCCATAAAATATCTCCTTGACTTCCCATAGCAAAACTGTATAGGATTGCAGTAAGTTTATACTGTAAGTGAGGCCTCCGGCCCATAGGGCCTCAGGCCCGGAGGGGGGTGAATAATTTTGAGCCTTCAAATTGTTAATGTTATCGGCAATGCCACAAAAGACGCCGAGCTAAAAGTTTCTAAAGACGGAGTTTCATACGTTTCTTTTAGACTAGCAGCTAGTGGTCAAGACGGAACAACTACCTTTTATAACGTCTTGGTTTTCGGACACTACGGCGACGTTATGAAGGAACATGTAAATCGCGGCCGCCAAGTCTTTGTTAACGGACGTCTACAAATAAGCGACAAAGGTTATGTCAGTGTAGTTGCTGATCATATCGAGCTTTTAGCCCGCCCCAAACCCAAGATCGAAAGCCAAGTCGAAAACAAAGCTGAAGAACCCGTTGCAAAATCTAAGAAAACAAAATAGGATTGGAATTCGTATATTGCTATCGTTTAACTCTCCAAATTCCTCCATATGTACCATGAGGCAACTGTTCTATATGGCTTCCAGCGTTCGGAGAATTTAGTCATCTTCTGGGAATTAAGGTTCTTTTTGAGTAATTTCGTAATTCCTTTTCCAATACCCAAATCAGCAATTGGAAATATGTCTGGTCGGGCGAGAGAGAACATAAGAAACATACTTGAGGTCCACTTCCCTATTCCCTTTACAGCTATCAACTCTCTTTCCACTTCTTCATCAGGTAGTTTATCTAACTTTCTCACTTGTAACTTATTACTTACAACTTTTTCTGCTAAATCTTTAACATAAGAGCACTTAGCATAGGATAAGCCACAGCTTCTTAATTCCTCAGTTTCTAATTTAATAAGTTTTTCCGGAGTTATCGCACCGCTGCATTTTTCCTTAACCCTACTGAAGATTGTGGTTGCCGCTTTTCCTGAAAGCTGCTGCGAAGTTATTGCATCGACCAAATCGATAAAATATTCCTTTTTCTTTCTCGGTTTAATTTTACAAGGACCGTGTTTTTTGATCAAAGGCCCAATATATTTATCTTTTGAAAGAATTTCTTCTGCCTTTCTCCACATGGATATTACATAAAAATTTCTTGCTAGCTAGTCATGCTTTCCAACGCTTGATTTATATCAGGTCCAAGTGAATTCACATCAGGAAGTACTTGCTTGCCCTCCATAAGTTCGTAAAACAGTTTTCTAAACCTTTCCCTCGATTTTTTATCATCACCCAAAAAATCCTTCACTAACTTATGTTTATCTGCAACCGCTAATCTCTTATATATTTCTACCAACTTTATGGAGTCATCAACTGCACTTATAATCATACGAATATCTATTCTTTCATTTGTCCTTGCTTCAGTAACCGCTTTCTTCATAGCTATCTCTACCTCCTCCAGTACTCCAGTATCACTCATGTCCGACATGTTAAGCACTTCAGCTCCAGCTTGACCTTTACTAGCCAAGGCTGCCACCGCAAGTCTCCATCTCCCAATATCTTTTCCCTTTTCTTCTCTAACAATTTTCCCTAACTCCTCCACACTATGGTTTGCCAACTCCCAATAGTTGTCTATGCGAAGTTTTGAGTGTTCTCTTCTCACGGGCAACTCAGTTTTAGGTCCAACCCCATAAGGTTCTTTCCTGAATTCCAACCCTAATAACTGGCGAACTGAAGCTCGAATATCCGTATCTCTTCTTGCTCTCACTCCTTCCAGTATTCCACTTTCCTTCAGGGCCAGTAACCTTCTCGACAACTCCTTCAATCGCATTAAATCAATTTCTTCTACGACAACTTGCTTGGGCTCGCCATCCACTAGTAGTCCAGTTATCCTAACAGGTCTACCGGAAGGCAATCTCGGCAATTCTTCCAATTGAAGAGTGTCGCTTGCTTCCAGGTCGGTACTACATGTAAATTCTCTTCTCCATTCATCAAAACTATATGTTATTTTATGTTCTTTACCGTTGATCTCAATTGTGTCTGGATTTTGACTCAATATCCTTTTTCTTTCGTCTGCTGACAAAAATTCATTTATATCAAGCTCCATATTAAGCTTGCCATTTTTCAAAGCTTCTTCTAAATTTTTTAATGAATGGATATCACCCAAGTGTTCAACGTACCAGTCTTTAAGCTGCTCTGTTGTAAACATCGCTCCCATAAAAGATCCTTCCGACCTTTTCCATAAAGCATTAAGTCGTTTAATAACTACCCTATTGTGACCGATAAAAGGATATTGCGATTCTCCTTCTACTTGATAAGACACAAACTGTGTTAGAAAAGAGGCAAAAGCTTCAGCCGCTTCTTTACCCGAGGCTTCTCTCTCTTCGACTTGGAGATCTCCGTAACTTCCTTTCAAAGTAAGAAGAACTCTTTTCTTTACTGAATCTGTATCTGCGTCGTAATAAACTTTTCTTACTTCTTCTTTAACAAGTTGCGGAGCAATCTCGCGAATCCACTCTGGTTTTACGGACTGAATCACCCTTGCATACGTTTTTTTAGTTTCAACTATCTGACCAGGTACGAAAAATCGCGGGTTGGATCCAAAAGTGGAAGACGAGGGATGGATATAAAAACCCTCCTGGCCATCCATAACTCGTTTGTATGAATACGAGCCCTCATATTCCATCAAATTCCCAATCAAGCCAGAAGCTACCGATTTGCCTATTGCCTCAGGGTCGTCGTTTTCTGTAACTCTTATTCCGTTTCTTTTTAAAGCACGGAATAGCTGGATCCTAATATCTCTGACTTCTTCTAAGGCTTTGCTATGTAAAAAATTATCTTTTGCCCATTGTCTATCGAAGTTGCTTGCTTCATACGCCTTCCAGATTTTCCATAAAGTCAAAAAGTCAGATTCGTATACCCTGAATTTCATATGAGCCTGGTCTGCAAGACGTTCTTTATCTTTTGGTCTTACAAAAACCGACCGCGTGCTCATAAAAGCTGCTAAGGTACAGACAGTCTCAACACACCTACGTTTTTCAGCTTCAATTATCATTCTTCCTATGTGGGGTTCGAGAGGCAAATCTGCCATAACTTCTCCGGTTTTTGTAATATCTTCGTTGTCATCAAATGCTCCCAGAGTTTTTAGCGTTTCGATTGCTCGATCTATAGCTTCCGGTTCAGGTGGATCTATAAACTCAAACGACTCAACGTCCTCAATCCCCATCCTCTTCATTGTCAAAACCACATTTGCAAGATTTGACCTTTGAATCTCTGGAGTCTGAAACTTCTGTCTCTCTTTAAAATCCTTTTCATCATACAGTCTGTGACACTCTCCCTCCGAAATTCTACCTGCTCTTCCAGCCCTTTGGATGCAGCCGCTTTTTGCATGCTCCGTTATAACCAAAGATTGGATACCTGTTCGAGGATCATATTCCACTTGTTTTATGAGTCCTGAATCGACCACGTGCTTAATCCCGGGAACCGTAAGCGACGTTTCGGCAATATTGGTCGAAATCACCACCTTTCGCTTATTGTAAGTTTGAAATATTTTATCTTGCTCTTCAGGAGACATGGCACCATAAATGGGTAATATAACTACATCTGTCAATCCGAACTCCTCTATCTGCTCTATAGCTCCTTCTATCTCTTCTTGTCCAGGTAAAAAAACTAGAATATCTCCTTCTTTCCCTCCTTCGACAATATCTTTGACTTTAACTGCTGCCGCTCTTATATAGTCGTTAGGAGTACTGCCCTCGTAGTGCACTTCTACTGGATATTGTCTACCCTCTACTTCTACAACCGGAGCTCCTTCGAAATATTTTACAAACTTCTCTTTTTCTAAGGTAGCAGAAGACACAAGAATCTTAATGGGGGCAAGTCCTACCTCGACTCTCTTTTTCTGCATTCTTTTGAGAAGACCAAGGGTAAAATCTATATTTAAAGTTCTTTCGTGGGCTTCGTCGACCATAACAGCCGAGTATTCACTAAGTGTGGGGTCTTCTTGCATTGTGCGAAGAAGTATGCCGTCGGTCACAAAAGTTAGTCTCGTACCTTCGGTGGTGCGGTCGTCGAAACGAACATGGTAACCTATATCTTTACCTACTTCTGTCTGAACTTTTCCTGCCACATATCTCGCAACCGAGCGGGCAGCCACCCTTCTGGGTTGGGTAACTGCAATTTTTGCCTTCCCTCCTAAAGCTTCCTGCAAGAAAAGTGGAATCTCTGTAGTCTTTCCTGAACCGGTTTCTCCAACAACAATAGTTATATCATTTCCCAAGAATTTCTCCCTTATCTCTGCTGAGTAATTAAGTATGGGTAAACGCTCTGCCTGCAAGGTTGATTTTGAACTCTCAGAGTTTTTTTTGCCAGATTTGGGTTGATACTCTTCTTGAAACATTAACTATTTATAGATAATCAACGGCTGAGATTCGCCATCCTCCTGATAGCGAATTTCTTTAGAAAATGGGTAAACAAGATACTGGGTCAACAATAACAACGCTTTGGGTTGTTTTCCGACCAGCGTTGTAACTTGGGTATTTGTTATCTTTTTTCTTATTCTCTCTAACGAGGAACGCAAGTTGTAACCTCCGCCATTTTTAGAAACTTCATTCCATGCCGATTCTATATAAATTCTCAAAATTCTTTTAGACGTCCCCTTTTTAATTACCTCTTTGCTGACATAATCTGTATTTATGTCTTCTCGTCTTAACACATCTTTTGTTTGATGATCAAAAAGGAGTATTTTCTCTCCCGAATGAAGAACGAGCACAGCCTCGGGGGAAACTTTACGCACAACATCGAGTGCTACCATCAATATCTCTATGTCTGAACCTTCATCTAACTCAACCGCGTCACCCTGAGCCTGAAAAGACACGTCTGCTTTCAATTTTTTAACGAAACCAGAACTATTTTCAAAAACTTTAGGGAGCTTAAGTTTTTGATAAAAAACAACGTCAGGAGGATTCTTGGTAGAAAACATTCTTAGCATTGTTTAATTTTATACAGTTTACCACGAGGTTTGACTTTGCTCTCAGACAATAAATAATACTAAGACGTGGCTCTAACAACTATAAGAGCCGCGTTCTTTATTAAAGGACCAATATATTTATCTTTTATCAAAAACCTTTCAGCATCTTTCCACATATATAATGCGCCTCGAAGTACACTAGCCTCTTTTTTCTGGAAAAATAATATCCCCAAGAATATCCAAAGAACCATCATCAAAGTTCTCGAATTTACCAAGAATATCTAGTTGTGCCCTTCTCGAAATACTCTTGCTAGATCTACCACTATCTAAATATCTCTTAGAGGCCTCAGTTATATCCTGCAGCTGTATTCTTACTGCTAAATCTCGTAATAACTTTCCTTTGTGAAGAGAAATGGGTTTCCAAGTGGCCTGCACGAATGCTTTAATGTTTCCTGAAGTAGACTCCTCTCCTCTCTTTCTTAATGCAATCTCTGCGACTCTACGGATTGATGATGCAAACCAACGCTTTTCCTCTAAAGTGGGAGTTCTTTCAATTCTTTCTACCATGAAGACAATTATACAAGACGTCCTGAATTTTAATAACCCATTCCCCCGCCTGGAGGCATTGCCGGAGATTTATCTTCCTTTTCCGGAAGATCCGTGACTAATCCTTCGGTCGTGAGTACCATCATGGCAACTGAGGCTGCATTTTGGAGAGCAAGACGCGTTACTTTTAAAGGGTCTAAAATTCCAAATTGGGTCATCGAGCCAAACTCTCCTGTCAGTGCATTAAAGCCAAAGTCGCTAACTTTATCTTCTTCTATCTTTTTAAGTATATAGCCGTCGTCCTCACCCGCATTTTTGGCTAGCCAGCGGATAGGTTGTTCAAGAGCCTCCGATACTATGTCTACTCCAACTTGCTCATCGTCGTTTTCAACCTTTAAGTTAGCCAGTGATTTCCTCGCCCGAAGCAAAGCTACTCCTCCACCCGGCACAATCCCTTCTTCAACTGCGGCTTTGGTTGCACCAACTGCGTCTTTTACTCTTTCTTTCTTTTCGTTAAGTTCAATCTCGGTTGCAGCTCCAACGTTTATTTGGGCAACTCCTCCTGAAAGCTTGGCCAGTCTTTCTTCCAGTTTTTCCCGGTCAAAGTCTGAGTCTACCTCTGCTATTTGCCTTTTCAAAAGGGAAATCCTGGCATTTATTGTGGCCTTTGAACCCTTACCGCCTATGATTCTTGCATTTTCTTTGTCTGCCCAAACTTTGTCGGCTTGTCCTAAATCTGTAACTTCAACTGTTTCAAAAGTTTTACCAGTATCTTCTGAAACGACTGCTCCGCCTGTTAATATCGCAATATCTTCTAATATTTCTTTTCGTCTGTCTCCAAACCCAGGCGATTTCACCGCAAGTACATTAAATGTTCCTTTTAGCTTATTGACAACCAAAGTAGCCAAGGCTTCGCCTTCTACCTCATCGGCAATAATCACTAAATTCTTGGATACTTTTACAAACTTCTCCAAAAAAGGCAGCATGTCGGCAATCGAGGAAATTTTTTTGTCCGTTAAAAGAATGTATGTATCTTCAATTTCAGCCTCCATCCTTTCCGGATTTGTCACAAAATAGGCAGATGTGTATCCTCTGTCAAACTCCATTCCTTCCTTATATTCAATCTCTATTGTTAGACCTTTACCCTCCTCGACTGTCACCACTCCGTTACGTCCTACTTTATCGAGTGCCTCAGCTATCTTTGCACCAATTTCACTATCCCCCGCTGAAATTGAGGCAACTTGTTCTATTTCTTCTTTGTTTTTGATGGGTTTAGCGATCTTTTTAAGTTCCGCCACAACTGCCTCTACGGCTTTTTCAACTCCACGCTTGACAATCATCGGGTTTGCACCGGCCGTAATGTTTTTCATTCCCGAGGCACACATTACCTGGGCAAGGAGTGTTGCTGTGGTTGTGCCGTCTCCTGCGTCTTCATTGGTTTTGCTCGCAGCCTCTTTGACAAGCTGGGCTCCCATGTTTTCAAAAGGTTCCTCAAGATCAATCTCTTTGGCAACAGAAACTCCGTCATGGACAATACTCGGCGCTCCCCACTTTTTGTCAAGTGCAATGTTTCTCCCTTTTGGGCCTAGAGTAGTCACAACCGCCTTGGCAACAATATCAATTCCCTTCATTAGGGCTTGCCTTGCATCGTCAGAAAATTTCAACTGTTTAGCCATATGATTAACCTTCAATCGCAAGTATATCTTCAAATTTCGCAAATAGATATTCTACTCCATCAATCTTTACCTCATTTCCTCCCCACTTTTTATAAATAACAACGTCTCCTACTTTTGCAGGAGATGGTCTTTTTGTACCTTGTTCTGTAATTTCATCGGGTCCTACAGCTAAAACTTTGCCTTTTTGGGGTTTCTCATCAGCGCTCTCTGGAAGGTAAATTCCTGAGTCGGTTTTGGTTTGGGCACCGACCGGTTCAATCAAAAGATAGCCGGCTGCCGGTTTTACATTTACTTTAGTAGTTTTTTTCTTCGCGGCCATGTCTAAAAAAAGAAAAATACTGCTAGCAGTATTTCGTCACGAGTGCTATTTTAATAAAATAGTTAGGGTGTTGTCAACCCCGAAGTGAAATTTTGATATTTTGTTATACAACAAAATAGTTTTTGTTGATCTCGAAGAGACAAGCTTTGCTTATCAAAATTCTACTTCGGGTCAAGAGGAACTCTATTATTGCCTTGCTTTTATTCCGAAGGAACAAGGGGAAAATTCATTTTACCCTTATTCCGTATTTAGAAAGCACATCGGCAACATCGGGCGCAATAATTCCCAATTCTCTTCCCGCATCCCTTCCTATTATCACATTGTCAATAACCTGCTTAAAAAGAGTGCTCAATTGAGAATTGATACCTGTTGCCCCATCGTTCGTTGCATCGGCTAAATACCAGCTTTTTGCTTGAGGGGCCAAAGCAATTATAGAAGCTAAAATTTTATTATCTGTTAACATATTTCCCATATCGACTCTTGGATAAGGCTCACCAGTCACCCGAGTTTGGCTTAGGTTGTCATAGAGCGCCTCAAGTGATTCCCTTTGCGAAAGAAACTTTAAAAAATCCCAGGCAGACTCTTTATTGGTACTTTTATTCCATACGCCTTCCACCCAATAAGTAGCGTAGCTTACATCTGGCTCCCTTGGATCATCCTTTCTTAGTTGAGGCAAGGGTACTGTTTTATATCTTAAACTCGGGTTCATACTATTTATTTCGGTAGCCCGCCATGAAGGACCAAAATACATAGCGACTTTACTATTTGCAAAAGCTACTGTTGATGGCGGTAGCGTTTCGTCCCAGACTTTGTCTTCAAATGCAAAAACCGTATAAAATTTTACGGCGTCTTCTGCCAGCTGACCTTTCGGATTTGCCGGGTTTACTCCGTTTTGGATCATCATCAAACCCAAAATTTCTTGCCAATGGTCAATATTTTCAGTCCTGCCTATCGCTGCTCCTGACTGAAAAATTCTTCCATCTCTGTCCTTTGTGGTCAGGGCGGAAGCTAAAACCCTGAATTCGTCCCATGTAACCGGCGGGGACGCGCCCGCTTGTGTAAGTAAGTCTTCGTTTATATATAGAGTTAGAGCGTCATAACCTAATGGTAAACCCAAAATACCCGAGTTTGCTGTTAGGTCGGTTCTTATTACAGGGTAGTAGGTAGCGTTAAAGTCTTGTTGGCTCATAACGCTCCCCGGAAGGGGCTCAAGCTCGCTAGTAAACATAGGTACCCAGCTGTTGTGAAAGCGAAAAATGTCTGGTCCGGTACCTTTAGCAAGACTGTTGGTTAATCTTTCTCTGTAATCGCTTTCTGATTGAGTAACATATTTTATTGTTATACTAGGGTGTTCATCTTGATATTTCGCAATTAGAGGAAGAACGGTAGATTCTGGCCAAAAACCCCACCACACAATTTCTCCCTTTTTGCCAAAGCTACCGAGTCCACCCGGCTTTATTTTTAAAAGAAGAAATACAAAAACAGAAATAAGTACAATAAAAGGAATAATAAGAAAAAGTTTTTTAGAAAAAACCCGTTTGGGAGGCAAAGTTGGTAGGGGCTGCTGTTGCAATGTTTGCTGAACTTCTTGCAGTTGAGCGTTTGTGGGATCAGTCGCTTGCGTTTGGGGCATCTTGCCACCAGGACTAATTAAAGATTCGTTTGGAGTCGCTTGCGGAGAATTTTGTGGTTGGTCTGCCATGAATTTTGCCTCAACTGGTACTTATTGAAAGCACGCTTCTAATGTTATCATACACTTTGAGAAATGCCCAAGAAACAAATATTTATAAAAAATGAAGCCTCCCCAAACACAGAGGCTTGGAGTACCCTCTTTTTTAAGAGAAGTTCGCCTTCGGCGATGGCTTCTATCCTTACTTCATTCATTCCCCAGTCAGACTGGAGAAATTTTGAAGAGCGGATTAAATCGAGGATTACCTCCAAAAGAACCCGGATAATCATTCTATTAATTTTCTTGGTGGGTCTTTCCAGTTTATTTATCTATAATTTAGTCTATTTTAAAAAAATATATCCAGGAATATACATTTCGGGTGTTTCTGTCTCCGGATTAAAAAGGCAGGAAGCAATAAATATGCTAAAAAGTACCATTACCACACCGGATAAAATTTATTTAACTTACGATTCGCAAACATTTGAAATAGACCTTGAAACCTATGATTTTTATTACGACTTCGAAGAATCAACTAACCTTGCTTACAAGAAAGGTCGGTCAGGAAACATCTTAAAAGATATTGCTACCCGACTTACTTTACTTTTCAAAAAAGTGGATTTGGATCTTACGCCTAGATTCGATGAAGAAACCTTAAGCGAACATCTTTCTATTATCGCGGGTGAAATTTATCAAGAGCCTGTATACCCAACACTCACCCTTGTAGATGGAGTTGTGCTAGTTGATAAAGGGACCTCAGGCAAGGAAATTGATTATGATAAATTATGGTCAATAATTTCACTGCAATTATCGCAAAACATAACTCTCCCAATAAAAATTCCAATCGTAGTGGTAGATCCTACAATAACAGACAGTGAAGCAGGAAAGTTAAGGATGCGTGCAGAAAAATTAATAGGCAAAAATATCAAACTTACTTTTAATAACGAGGAGTTTCTACTTGAGGAAAATGATCTTTTTAGCTTTCTTTCACTCAACGGCAATAATAAAAGGGGGGATGAAATTATTGAGGAAATCTCCTTGAAACTAAATAGAGAACCCCAAAATCCAATTTTTGTTTTCAAAAGTGACCGCATTGTCGAATTTGCTCCAGCCAAAGAGGGTATCGGACTTGATTCCCAAAAACTAGAGTTTGCAATTATTGAAAAACTTGCCAATTTAGAGACTAGCGAAGATATAACGGCGGTCATTGTAATACCGGTAGAAGTTGAAGCGCCTGATATTACTACCGAAGAAGTAAATAACTTAGGTATAAAGGAGCTCATTGGGAGGGGAAGTTCTAGATTTTCCGGTTCAATTCCCTCAAGAATCCATAATATTGGCCTCGCTTCTTCTCACTTTAATGGAGTATTGGTCGCTCCCGGCGAGTTATTTTCTTTTAACGAGGTATTGGGGGATGTATCTTCATACACCGGTTACAAACAAGCTTACATCATTCGCGATGGAAGAACGGTTCTCGGCGACGGTGGTGGAGTTTGTCAAGTTTCTACAACTCTATTTAGGGCAATACTAGCTTCCGGCTTACCGGTAGTTGAGCGACGAGCACATTCTTATCGAGTAGCTTATTATGAACAGGGCTCCCCGCCCGGCCTCGACGCAACCGTTTTCTCTCCATCTACAGATTTGAAATTTCAAAACGACACTCCATCGCATATTTTGATACAGACAATTTTTGATCCTTCAAACAACTCATTGGTTTTTGAAATTTACGGAACAAAAGACGGAAGAGTTGCAACAACCACAAAACCAATAGTTTACGGAGTAACCGCGCCTCCTCCCGACCTTTATCAAGACGACCCAACTCTACCCGCCGGCACTATTAAACAAGTAGATTACAAAGCCTGGGGGGCAAATGTATCCTTTTCCTATCAGGTAGAAAAAGATGGAGAAATAATATTTCAAAAGAACTTCATCTCAAATTACCGCCCCTGGCAATCTGTTTTCCTTCGCGGGACTGGTCCAGTTAATTAAAATGAAAATTTTGGGTATTGAAACTAGTTGTGACGAGACTGCTGCGGCAGTCGTGGCAGATGGTACTAAAATTCTCTCGAATGTTGTGGCTAGTTCGTCCGATATGCATATTAAATCTGGGGGAATTATTCCCGAAGTGGCGGCACGTCAACAAGTAATATCAATAATTCCGGTTATTGAGGAAGCGCTTAAGAAAGGATGCGGGTGGGATCTGAGAAATAGGTTAGGGATGAGTAGTAAGGATGAGGAAAACTCAAAACTCACCCCCAATTCTAAACTCATAACACATGACACACCCCCACCCATTGATTCCATCGCTGTCACCGTTGGCCCAGGTCTAATCGGCTCGCTTCTCGTCGGCGTAGAAACTGCAAAAACGCTCGCCTACCTTTGGAAAAAACCAATCATTCCGGTAAACCACTTGGTAGCACATATATACGCGAATTGGCTGGAAAATAGTGAGCAGTGGACATTGATCAGTGAACAGAAAAACAAATCTCTACACCGTACACCATACACCGCACACCAACCACAATTCCCCGCTCTTGCACTGGTTGTGTCGGGCGGCCATACAGATTTAGTCCTCATGAAAGATCACAGGCAATTAATATGGATCGGAGGAACCAGAGACGATGCGGCAGGAGAAGCATTTGACAAATGCGCAAGGCTTCTCGGACTCCCCTATCCTGGCGGTCCGGCAATCTCCGCCGCCGCGGAGAAATTCCAAAAACCAAATTCCAAATTCCAAATGAAAATGTTTCCAAGACCATTAATGGGTGAAGATAATTACGACTGGAGTTTCTCGGGTCTTAAAACTGCTGTTTTAAGAAGAGTAAAAGAGCAAGAGAGTAAAAGAGTAAAAGAAAGAATATCAATTCAACAACTAGCGGCGGAAGTTCAGGAGGCGATTGTTGACTCGCTCGTTGAAAAAAGCATTAGGGCTATAAAAAAGTATAAACCAAAATCTTTTCTTTTGTCCGGAGGCGTTGCGGCAAATAAAAGACTTCGAGAAAAATTTTTACAACGAATAAAATCCGAAATACTACAGGTCTTTCATGTTCCTCCTGTCAACCTCTGTACAGACAACGCGGTATCGATCGCAAGTTGCGCTTTTTATAATTATCATCCACTTGATTGGAGAAAAATAAAAGCAGATCCGGCATTGACTATTGTGGGAGAGATTTGAAAACCAGTTTTTCAGTTGTCAGTTATCAGTTTTCAGAGAGTCGGATAATCAGATTGTCAGATATGGATCATCTAATTAACCAATAAGCTTTCGGCTGGTTTCTGAAATCCGAGAACCGAAAACCGATAAACCGTCTATCCGAATAATGTATCAGTTAAAGATCGATGTAAACAATCCCAATCTCGAAATTATCAGAAAAGCTGCTGAAATATTGAAAAAGGGTGGACTTGTAATCTACCCCACCGACACCGCATACGGACTAGGAGCTAATGCACTTGACGAAGAAGCAGTCAGAAAAGTTTATGGTATTAAGGGTCGGGATTTTTCCAAACCAACTCACGTAATAGTGCGGGACTGGAAAATGACTGAAGAGTTGGCTGAAACAAACGACCTCGCTAAAAAACTATATGATAATTTTTTACCAGGCCCTCTAACCATTATCTTACCCAAGAAAAAAATCGTCCCTGATATTTTAACTGCTGGACTAAAAACAATCGGCATCAGAATTCCAAACAACGAAGTAACAAAAATACTCAGCAACGATCTCCCCTTCCCCTACACCACTCCCTCTGCCAATAAATCCGGAGGCAAAACTCCTTATTCAATAGATGAGGTAAAAAAAGAATTAAATATAGAAAAAATAGATTTAATTATCGACGCAGGAAAGCTACCTGAAGTCAAACCATCTACAATAGTCGACCTGTCGTTATCTCCGCCAAAAATATTGCGTGAAGGATCTATTACATTAAAGGAAATTAAGAAAGCGATTTAAGACAGAGTATGAATTTCGTTTTGATAAAAATAAGCTTACTTATTTGTTTTCCTCAGCTTCGGCTTTGAGTCTATCAACCTCGTCCCAAAAAGCTCGTAGATCTCTTACTCCATCTTCTCTTGTTACTCTAACTTTCGCTTCATCTTCTTTAAACTTATACCATCTCGGTAACCTCTGTTTTGCTGGAGTTTCTTCAAGCACCTCAACCGTAATTCCTCCCAAATTGTCAGCGGCTTGTTTAAAGAAAGGCAACCCACTCCCCTGAATAAACATCCCGCTCGTAAATACGGGGTCTCTCGGTTGTTCACCACGCGCTATCGATTCCTCCTCGGCTCTTCGCGATGCAGCATCCTCAGACATAGCTTGAATTATACCTATACGAATCCCTCGCGGTCTTTCGCTCATGTTGGAGGCATAATACGCTCTCTCTCTGGAAAAATCAAGGCTAATAATGGTATCATTCATAGGAAGACGAAAATATTATGGGTAAATACGAATTTGAACAAGCATTGTCACGCGCTAAAGGCGAGGGTTTCCGAGCAGGACAGGAAATCGGAAAGCTTGTGGGACTCGTGTTAAACGATCGAGAAGTTCAACATCAAGAGACCGGAGTACTACCTGATTTTGTTGAGGAGGCAATTAAAATTAGAGGAGATCAACCAAGTTGGACTGTTCAGGATAGCTTGCTGGTGGACCCGGAAGAAAGATTGTTGTTAAATCATCCCAGATGGAAAGATTCTCCGAATACTCCAAATAGACCCTAAAAATCAAGTACCATCTAATAATATTTCTAATTCTGAGTCGTTTTGTAAAATTGGCTAACTCTGGAAAAATCAAGCTTGGGAATGTATTATTCAAGCATGGAGCCAAGATATGACCACACAAAATATGAGAAAGAAATTTATTTTTTATGGGAGAAGTCAGGTGCTTTCTCCCCTCGACAAGCTCGGGGCAAGCTCCCTTTTACAATTATCATGCCTCCACCGAATGCTAGTGACCCACTCCATATTGGTCATGCGAGATTTGTGGCAATTGAAGACATACTAACTCGCTATCACAGAATGAAAGGTGAACCGACACTTTGGCTTCCGGGGGCTGACCATGCTGGAATTGAAACCCAATATATTTTTGAGAAAAAGCTTGCAAAAAATGGCAAAAGCCGATTCGACTACGTCCGCGAAACTCTTTACAAAATGATCTGGGAATATGTCCAGGAAAACAAAGGTACTATGGAGTCCCAATTAAGACAGCTTGGAGCATCTTGCGATTGGAGCCGTAATAAATTTACATTAGATCCAAAAATAATAAATATTGTCTATAAAACCTTTAAAAAACTCTATGACGACGGACTCATCTATCGCGGCGAGCGCATGGTTAACTACTGTCCACGTTGTGGTACAAGTTTTTCTGAGCTTGAAGTAAACCACGTTGAGCGGGATGACTCTTTGTATTTTCTTGACTACGGAGCGGTAACTATTGCAACAACCAGACCTGAAACAATCTTTGCCGACGTGGCAGTCGCCATTAATCCAAAAGATGAAAAGAATAAAAACCTAATCGGTAAATTTGCAAATATTCCTTTAATAAATCGAGAAGTCCCGATAATAGCAGATACGCTTGTTGATCCAAAGTTCGGAACCGGTGCTTTAAAAGTAACTCCAGGTCATGACTCAACCGACTTCGAAATAAGTAAAAAACATAAACTTCCAACAATCTCTGTGATTGATAAAGAGGGTAGAATGCTAAACACTCCCGCAAAATACACAGGGATGAAGGCGGAAAAAGCAAGACAGGAAGTGGTTGCCGATCTGGAAACTGCTAAAAAAATCAAAAAAACCGAAAAATTACATCACGTTGTCGGAGTTTGTTATCGAGACAAAGGATTAATTGAGCCAATGATTTCAAAGCAGTGGTTTATTAAAATTGACT
>C687J35164_10000408_pt1 | contig 15275 bp, 14 predicted proteins | sample RifCSP13_3_FD_35164 | JGI IMG/M metagenome (IMG submission 35164)
GTGGCCCTCGTGCTGGCCGGCGGCGACCTGATCGCGGCCGTGCTCGTGATGGGCGCCGCGCGCGTGCTCTTCATCCTCGCCGCGGGCGCGGTCGAGTCGCCCTACGCGCAGCTGGGCGCCTCGCGCGAGCTGATCCTGCTGCTCATCTCCGAGCCGCTGCTGCTGCTGGTGGCGATCGCCTACGGGGGCGTCGCGGGCTCCTTCTCGGCCGCAGCGGTCGCCGCGGCGCAGGCGCCCGTGCTCACGCTGCCCACGCTGGGCCTGACGCTGGGCGTGCTGCTCGCGATCGCGCTGCGCAAGTCGCCCTTCGATCTCGCCACCTCCCACCACGCCCACCAGGAGCTGGTCAAGGGCTCCACGACCGAGATGGCCGGGTTCTGGCTCGCCCTGGCCGAGGTCGGCCACTGGTACGAGACGGCCTTCGTCCTCGTGCTCATCGCGCTGGCCTCGCTGGCGGCGCCGCTGGTCGGCATCGGGCTCGTCGCGGCCACCTACACTGTGGCCATCGTGGCCGACAACACGCTGCCCCGGGCGACCTGGCGCTCCGCGCTCTGGATCGGCTGGGGGATCGGCGGGACGGCCGCCGTCATCGCCCTCGTCACCGGCCGGCTGTTCGGCGCGGGAGGCCTCTAGCCATGCGCGGCCCGCGTGCGCTGTGGCAGGCCTGGGTCCGCCGCTCGCGGACGAAGTCGCCCTGGATCGTCCACTTCGACTGCGGCGGCTGCAACGGCTGCGACATCGAGATCCTCGACACGCTCATGCCGCGCTTCTCCGCCGAGCGTTTCGGGGTTATCAACGTGGGCGACCCGCGACAGGGCGACATCCTCCTCGTGACCGGCCCGGCGAACCTGCGCAATGCCGCCGTTCTGCGCTCGGTCTACGACCAGATGGCCGAGCCGAAGGCGGTCGTGGCCGTCGGCTCGTGCGCCGCCCACGGCGGCGTCTTCCGCGGCGCCCCGAACATCCTGGGCGGCGTCGGCGAGCTCGTGCCGGTGGACGTGTTCGTCCCCGGTTGCCCCCCGACCCCGGAGCGGATCCTCGAGGGGGTCATCGCCGCGCTGCCGCTGCTGGCCGAGCCCCGGACGGCACGGCAGGCGACCGGCGGCCCGAGCCCGATGAGCATCGTGATGCTCGAGCCACGCGAGGAGGAGGTGGTCCGTGTCCCGGCTTCCTGACTGCACGACCGTCTCGCCCGAGGGGTTGCTCGATGCGGTCGGCGCGCTGCGCCACGACGACTGGCGCCTGGTGACGGCATCGTGCGTCCCGCACCGCGCCGGCTGGATGGTGCTCTACCACTTCGAGCGCGGGGAGCGGCTGCAGCACCTGCGCATCGAGGTGCCGGCCGGCGGGTCGGCTCCCTCGATCGGCGCCCATTACGGCGCGGCGTTCCTGGTCGAGAACGAGATGGCCGAGCTCCAGGGCCTGCCCGTCAGCGGCCTGGCGATCGACTACCGCGGGCGGCTCTACCGCGACTTCGANGGCCCCGAGGGCTGGGTCCACGGGCCGCGCGGCGAGGCGATCTCGGCGCTCGAGGCGGCCGGCCTGACGCGGCTCGACGCCTGCGTGCCGGTGGTCGATGGCCGCGAGGTCCGGGCCGGCACGACCCGCGTGCCCGAGCCACCGGAGCCGTCGACGAACGGGCACGGTGCCGCCGGCGAGGCCGGAGGCCGACCATGACCCGCACCGTCGTTCCCTTCGGGCCCCAGCACCCGGTCCTGGCCGAGCCCATCCAGCTCGAGCTGACGCTCGAGGACGAGGTCGTCGTCGACGCCATCCCCGGCCTGGGCTATGTCCACCGCGGCATCGAGGCGGAGGCCGAGCGGCGCCCCTACGACGAGGACCTGCCGCTGCTCGAGCGCGTCTGCGGCATCTGCTCGGTGGCCCACGCGGTCGCCTACGCGCAGGCCGTCGAGGTCCTGGCCGGCGTGGAGATCCCCCGTCGCGCGCGCCTGCTGCGGACGTTCTGGTTCGAGCTGACGCGGGTCCACTCGCACCTGCTGTGGCTGGGCCTGGCCGGCGACGCGATCGGCTTCGAGGCCCTCTTCCAGTCCTGCTGGCGGGTCCGCGAGGACGTGCTCGACCTGTTCACGGCCACGGCCGGCAACCGGGTGATCATCGGGGTGACCGCGCTCGGCGGCTGCCGTCGCGACATCCCCGACACCCTCCAGCCGACGATCCGCGCCGGCCTCGACGCGGTCGAGCGGGGCCTGGCCGGGATCGCCCCGTTCGTGCTCGGCAGCGAGGCGGTGGCGCGGCGCCTGGCCGGCGTCGGCGTCATCCCGCGCCAGGTTGCCCTCGACCTCGGCCTCGTGGGGCCGACCGCCCGGGCCTCCGGCGTGGCCATGGACGTGCGCCGCTCCGGCTATGCCGCCCACGACGAGCTGCCCGTCGAGCCGGTCGTGGAGACGGGAGGCGACGCCCTGGCCCGGACGGTGGTTCGCTGGCGGGAGATCGGCGAGTCGATGCGGCTCTGCCGCGAGGCGCTCGACCGCCTGCACCGCCTGCCCGGACCGCTCGCGACGCGCGTCCCGCCGGTGCTCCACGGCGAGGCCATCAGCCGCGTGGAGGCGCCGCGCGGCGAGCTCTTCTACTACGTGCTTGCCGACGGCGAGCCGCACCCCACCCGCGTCCGCGTCCGGACGCCCACCTTCGCCAACCTGGCGGCCGTGCTCTCGATGCTACCCGGCACGCAGATGGCCAACGTCCCCGTGGCGCTGCTGTCGATCGACCCGTGCCTCAGCTGCACGGAGCGGTGAGGAGCAGGGCGATGTGCGTCACCGCCCCCGGCCGGGTGCTCGCGGTCTGGGGTGATGAGGCGACCGTCGAGTGCGGCGGCGTCCCGCTGCGGGTGTCCATCCGGATGGTGCCCGACCTTGCCGTCGGCGAACACGTGCTGATCGGTTTCGGAGCCGTCATCGGGCGTCTCGGTCTGGCCGAGGCGGAGGCGATGGCGGCGGATCTCGAGCGGGTCGCCCGGAGGCGGCCCGCGGCCTGGAAGGAGGCCGTCGATGGAATACCAGGTACAGGTCAAGGAGGCCCCCGCCCGGCTGGTCCTGGCGAAGCGGGTCACGGTGGAGATGCGGGACCTGGGCCCGACGATCGGCCGGACACTGGGTGAGGCGTACGGGCACCTCGGCCGGGCCGGGATCGCGCCGGCCGGACCGCCCGTCGTCGTCTATCACGACCGGCTCGCGGAAGGCGAGCGCTGGGACATCGAGATCTGCGCGCCGGCGTCGCACGTCGGGACGCCGCCGAGCGGCTTCGAGTTCAGGGAGCTGCCCGGCGGACGCGTCGTGACCACGATCCATCGCGGGCCCTACGAGGCCATGGAACCGGCCTACCAGGCCATGACCGAGTGGATGGGCGAGCACGATTACGAGTGCGCCGGGGCGCCGCGAGAGATCTACCTGACCGACCCGAGCACGGCGCCGGACGACATCGAGACGGCGATCGAGTGGCCGGTGGCCCTGGTCACGACGGGCGTGCGCGGCTGAGAGAACGCTACGCCGGCCTCTCGTGACGGCGTGCGACCTCGGCCGCCATGAGCCCCTGGAAGGCCGCATAGGCGTCCTCGTAGGCCTCACCGGTGGCTGGNTCGGGCTCGAACNTNTCCGCGAATCGAACGCAGCGGTCGATCGCCTCGGGAACATCGCGGTACACGCGNGCGCCCAGCCCGGCGAGCATCGCNACGCCCGTCACGGCCGCGTCGCCGGGCACGGTGGCGACGGGCAGGCCGGTCACATCGGCCTTGATCCGGTTCCAGGTCCGCAGCCGGGCATCGCCGCCCGAGACACGCAGCTCGGTGACGGCCGCGCCGCCCGCGGTGAGCAGTGCCAGCTGGGACCTGATCGTGAAGGCGACGCCCTCGAGCACCGCCCGAGCCAGCGCGGCTCGCCCGTGCCGGAGCGACAGGCCGGTGATCGCCGCGCGAAGGTCCGGATCGGTGCGCTCGCCGTCGCCGAAAACGGGCAGGGCGAGCACGCCGTCCGAGCCCGGGGGCACCCGGGCAACCTCGCGGTCCAGACGCTCATACTCAGCGCCGCCCGCATGGGCCCGGCGGCCCGCGTAGAGGAGGTCGGCGACCCACGCGGCCGCGGCCCCCGTCGTGTTGATGCCCGTTTCGGTCGTGTAGGGACCGGCCACGACGTGTGGGTAATGGGTGACGAGCAGCTCGCCCAGGGGCTGAGGGACCGCCGCGTTGAGACAGGTCGACGATCCGGCCATCTCACTCACGGGACCGGGCGACACGACCCCGGCACCGAGGGCACACGCCTGGCTGTCGGCGCCACCGAGGACGACCGGGGTCCCGGCCGGTAGCCGGAGCCGCTCGGCAAGGCGGCCACGAAGGGCACCGACGGGCTCCCAGGACGCCCGCACCGGCGGGAACAGCGACGCCGGGAGCCCAAGGTCCCCGGCCAGCTCGGCATCCCAGTCCCCGGCTCGGAGGTCGTAGACCAGGGTCGCTGCGGCATGCGTCCCGTCGGTGGCCGCCTCACCCGTGAGAGCCAGGGCGACGAGGTCGCGCGGCTGGAGGGCCAGCGCCGCCTCGCTCAGCCAGGCCGGCTCGTGGGCCCGGATCCAGAGCAGCTTCGGGGCGATATGGAAGGCCGCGGGAAGGTGGCCCGTCCGGTCGTGCATCCAGGCGTCCCCGAACCGGCGGCGGATCGCCATCGCCTCGGCCTCGGCTCGGTTGTCGCGGTAGATCAGGCCCGGGCCAAGCGGTCGCCCGCGATCGTCCACCAGGCAGACGCTCGGGCACTGCCCGGTCAAGCCGATGCTGAGCACGCGCCGGTGGGGCCCGAGCCGTCGAACGAGCTCTGCCAGGGCGCTGAGCGCGGCGCCGCGCCAGGCGGCGGGATCCTGCTCCGCCCAGCCCGGTCGCGGCGAACGGGTGGGGTAGGGACGCCGCACCTCCATGCGCCGCAGGCCCTCCAGATCGAACGCCGCCGCGCGGGCTCCGGACGTGCCGACATCCACCGCGACCAGGACCTCCGTCCAGTCCGTGAGCTGGCCGAGCATCTCCGCCGCCGATCCTAGTCCGCCGCGGCGAGCCGGTCGGTGGCACGCAGGAGGAGGTAGGTCAACCCGATGATCACGAGCAGGAGGATGATCGATCCGGCCGCCGCCTGGCCGATGTCGAGGGGACCTGCCAGACCCGTCCGCCAGATGAGGTAGCTGATCGTCTCGGTGGCGGTACCCGGGCCGCCGCGGGTCAGGATGTAGATGAGGTCGTAGGTCTTGACCGCGGACACGAGGCGGATGAGGACCGCGACGATGATGATCGGCACCATCATCGGCACGGTGACGTGGCGAAGGCTCTGCCAGGGACTCGCCCCGTCGACCCGTGCGGCCTCGAGCGGCTCGTGCGGCAGGGACGTCAGGCCCGCATAGAAGATCAGGATCAGCGCGGACGTCTCGTGCCAGATGTCGACCGCGATGATCGTGGGCATGGCCAGGTCGACGTCGCCGAGCCAGGCGAACTTGGGCAGGCCGGTCAACCCGAGCGCCCANTTGAGGATACCGAGGTCGGGGTGCAGGATGAGCCGCCACGACAGGCCGACCGCCACCGGGCTGAGCATGAGCGGAACCATGACGACGAGGAGATAGACGTTCCGGAAGCGCAGGTTCGGCAGGGCCAGGAGGACCGCGAGCCCGAAGGCGATGATGGTCTCGAGCGATACGACCGAGGCCGACAGGACAAGGGTGTTCTTGACGGCGTTGGCAAAGGCATCGCTCGACGCCATGTTGACGTAGTTCGCGAGCCCCACGAACGGCCGCGAGAGATCCGTGCCCGACAGCAGGAAACGCTGGAGGCTGGCCACGCCGGCGTAGGCCAGGGGAAAGGCGTCCACCAGCAGCAGCGTCACGAACAGGGGCACGAGGAAGCGCCACCGCATCGGGAGGCCTCGTCTACCGCTGCCGGCTCGCCGTCCGCTGGCCACGCTCATCTCGGTCACTGCGATGGGTGATGGGTGTGGCCATCGGACGCGAGAGGATCGGTCATCGACCCCCTCGCGCCCGGCGACATGAACCTGGACGACGGCTACTGCGTGGCGAGCTCGGCGAGCTTGGCCGCGATCGCGTCGAGGGCGGCCTGCGGGGTCTTGCGCTTGCTGGCCGCTTCGGACAGCTCACGCCCGAGCGTGGCGACCATGTCCTGCTGCTTGGTGATGAGCGGCAGGCCCTTGCCCGCCTTCAGGATGTCGATGGCCTTCGTGAGGTAGGGGAACTTGGCCAGGATCTCCGGGTCCGAGTAGAAGTCGGTATAGGCCGGCGAGCCGCCCTTCAGAGCACGCTGCTTCGAGATGCCCCGCTCGCTGACCCACTTGATGAACTCCCAGGCGGCGTCGGGGTTCTTCGCGCTCTTGGGGACGCCGAACGACCAGACTCCGACATTTCCGACGCCCGTCCCGGGCATGGGCGCAACGTCCCACTTGTCGACGATCACCGACTTCTCCGGGTCCTGGAAGAAGCCGGCGAAGATCGTGATGTAGGTCACCATCGTCGCNGCCTTCCCCTGGGCGAACATGTTGGAGGCATCGTCCAGGTTGGCGCCGGCGGCCCCCGTCTGGGCGGCATTGTCGATCATGTCCATGTACTGGTTGAGCGCCTTGAGGCCGATCTCGTTGTTCACCGTCGGGGTCTTCAGATCGGCGCTGTAGAGATCGCCGCCGTTGGCGTACAGGAAGTTGAGCCATTCCATGGCGATCGGGTCGGTCGGCGCGCCCTGCATCGCCGCCCCGTAGTAATCGCCCTTCTTGAGGCTCTTGGTGTAGGTGACGTATTCCTCCATCGTCTTCGGGATCTGCACGTTCAGATCCTTGCGGTAGACGATACCCATCGGATACGGGAAGTACGGGATGTAGTAGGTGACGCCGTCCACCTTGCCGTTCACGTCGAAGAAGGCGGGGACGATCCCGCTCAGGTCGGTCTTGTCGCGGGCGATCCAGTCGTCGAGCGGGAGCATCCAGCCCGAGCGGGCGAACTCGCCCGGCCAGTAGTAGTCGACGGCCACCACGTCGTAAGAGCCTGACTTCTCCGGCCCGGAGAGCTGCGGCACGAGCTTCTCGTACATGTTGCTGTAGGGGACCTGCTCGAAGACGACGTCGATCCCAGTCTGGGCCTTGAAGTCCGGTAGCAGGTCGGCGATGTAGTGGGTCTCGGTCAGGTCCTCCATCAGCAGGTTGAGGGTCACACCGTCGAAGGGTTTGCCGCCCCCGCCGGGCGAGGGCGAGGCGCCGGCCTGGCAGGCCGCGGCCAGAAGGACCGCTGCCAGACCGACGCCCAGCAGCCCCCGACTTCGACCGGATCGCCTGATGGTTCGCGCACCGCGTGGCTGGTTCATGCGTCCTCCTCCAATCTGAGCGTTGTCTGGGCCTCGACTCCTACTTGACGGAACCGAACGTGAGGCCGGAAACGAGGTAGCGCCTGACCATGAACGTGAGGGCGATCACCGGCACGCTCATGAGGACCGTACCCGCCGCCATCGGTCCGACCTGCGTGCCCGCCTGCGTGATCAAACCTACGAGGGCGACCGGGAGCGTGCGGGACTCGATGCCGGTCAGGATGAAGGCGAAGAGGAACTCGTTCCAGGCCAGGATGAAGCTGAAGACGCCGGCGGCGATCAGCCCCGGCAGCGCCATCGGCACCACGACCAGCCGCAGCACCTGCAGGCGCGTGGCCCCGTCGACGAGTGCCGCCTCCTCGACCTCCTGGGGCAACCCCTGGAAGAAGCCACTCAGGATCCAGACCACGAAGGGNAGGTTGAACGACAGGTACATCACGGCCAGCATGCCCTGGTTGTTGAGGAGCCCCGTATCCCGGGCCAGGATGAAGACCGGGATCACCAGCGTGATGGGCGGGAGGATCTGCGTGGCGAGGATCCCGACCCGGACGGTCTGCCCTCCGGTCCGAAAGCGGGCGATCGAATACGCCGCGGGCACCCCGACCAGGAGGGACAGGAGGGCCGTCCCCACACCGATCCCCAGGCTGTTCACGAAGAACCGGATGAAGTTCTGGTCACCGAAGATGTAGGCCCAGCTGTCGAGGTTGAACGGCGCGGCCCAGTCGGGCGGGATCAGGTAGGCAACGCGTCGTGAAACGATGGACGTCCGGGCGATCCAGAGGAGGGGCAGGAGGATGGTCAGGGTCGTCGCGATGAGGACCGCATGGGCGGCCAGGCGGCCGGCCGAAAACCGCCGGCGGCGGCGAACCACCGAACGCGACACGGCGAGCGCGTCCGGCGCCACGGAAGCGCTCATCGGTCACTCCGCCCGGGCCGGGGTTGCCGGCGCGGTCCAGGCAGCGCACTCTGTTGGGCATGCCGCGTCCGATGCTGCCAGTCGATCGCCACCACCGGATCCTTGAGCGCGTGGCCGTGGAACAGTCGATCGACTACGCCAGCCTGGCCGGCGAGCTCGGCGTGTCGCCCATGACCATCCGTCGTGACATCAAGCAGCTCGTGGCCGAGGGCTTCCTGCGGACGGTTCGTGGCGGTGCCACCGCCCACCTGACGCGCTCGTTCGACCTCCTGCTCGGACAGCGAGCGCTCACCCACGCCACCGAGAAGCGACTCATCGGCCGAAGGGCGGTCGAGCTCATCGAGCCTGGTGAAACGATCTTCCTCGGCATCGGCTCGACCGTCGCCCAGTTCGCGCAGTTCCTCCCGGCCGACCTTGGGGTGACGATCATCACCACGTCGCTGGCTCACGCCAGCCTGCTGGCCTCGCGCAACGTCCGAGTCGTCTCGACGGGGGGTCTCGTGACGGGAGAGGAGCTGTCGCAGACCGGAGCGCTCGCCGAGCACGGCATCGCCCGCTTCCACGCCACGACGGCGGTCCTCGGCGCGGCCGGGGTTTCCCGTCGCGCCGGCGTGACCGACCTGGAACCGGCGCACGCCGATCTGAATCGGCGGATGACCGAGCGCTCGGAGCGGGTGATCCTCCTCGCCGACGGATCGAAGGCCGGGGTGGCGGGGCCGTGCGTCGTCTGCGATCTTGATCGGGTGACGCTGCTGGTCACCGATCCCGCGGGTGCCTCGGCAATGGCCCAAGAGTGCTCCCTCTCCCGCGTACGTCTGGTCGTTGCGGCGCCAACGGACCCGCCCGGCGTGAGCGCATCCGCCTGACAAAAACGTTCTCACAGTCCCTGACCTCTGTCAACGCCCGATGGGACTTGTCATGACACGCGCGGTGTTAGAAACTGTTCCGCGCCGGGCGTCTTCCGGGAGCGATGGCTACCGGAGCCCGCAGCGGGAGGTCGAGACCCGTGGACGCGCTCACCCGCATCTTCTCGCGCCGTCGGCCGGTCATCGGGATGGTCCACCTGCCAGCCTCGCCGGGCCAGCCTCGCCACCAACGGGATCGACCGTTGCGCCTGGTGGTGGAAGCGGTCAAGCGCGACCTGGATGCCCTGCAAGCGGGCGGGATCGACGGTGTCATGTACTGCAACGAGGCGGATCTGCCATACGCCACCCGGGTGGGTCCGGAGGTCCCGTCGTACATGGCCGCGATCATCGCCGAGAGCCGGCACGAACTGTCCGTGCCATTTGGCGTGAACGTCCTGTGGGACCCGTTCGCCTCGCTGGCGGTCGCGGCGGCGAGCGGCGCGGCCTGGGTCCGCGAGGTCCTGACCGGCGTCTTCGAGACCGACATGGGGATCCTGGCACCCGATCCCGCGGCCATCTTCACCTACCGGGAGCGGCTCGGGATCGGCCAGTGCGCGTTGTTCGCCAACATCGCGCCCGAGTTCGCTCGATCCGTCTCGGACCGCGATGTGGCATCGCGCGCCCGAGGGGCCGCCTACTTCGGTTGTGACGCGCTGCTGATCTCCGGGCCGATGGCCGGCATCGCGTTCGACCTGGCCGAGCTTCGTGCCGCCCGCCAGGCAGTCCGCGATGTGCCCGTGCTCGCGAACACCGGCGTCACGGAGTCGAACGTGGCGGAGACGCTCCGGTGGGCCGATGGTGCGATCGTGGGCAGCAGCCTCAAGGAGGACGGGAACGTCTGGAATCCGGTGGATCCCCTGCGAGTTCGGCGGCTGATGGCGGCCGCCGCCGATGCCCGATCGGAAGCGCCGATGGCCGCGCCCCAGATCGGCGGATCAACGGTCGAGGCGAGCTGAGGCGCCACCTGACCGGCGCCGTTGAGGAGGTGACGTGATGCGGTTGGCGGGAAAGGTCGTCGCGGTCACGGGGGCCGGCTCCGGTATCGGCCGCGCCTGTGCCCTGGCGTATGCGTCCGAGGGTGCGCTGGTGGCTGTCACGGACATCGGCGGGCGAGCGGACGCGGTGGCGCGCGAGATCGTCGATGCCGGCGGACGGGCGACCGCCTGGTCGCTCGACGTCACGGACCGCGAGGCCATCCCCCGCGTCGTCGACGCGATCGAGGCGACCCTTGGGCCGGTCGACGTCTGGCACAACAACGCCGGTGTCAGCACGATGGGCCGGTTCGTCGATCTCACCGAACACGACTGGGACTTCAACATGGACGTCAACGCCAAGGGAGTCTTCAACTGCTCCCAGGTGGTTGTGCGTCACATGATCGCAGCCGGCCGGGGCGGGAAGATCGTCAACACGGCCTCGATGGCCGGCAAGAAGGGCGACGTCCCGTTCCTGCCCCACTACGTCGCCAGCAAGTTCGCGGTGGTGGGCCTGACACAGGCGATGGCGGCCGAGCTGGCGGGTCAGGGCATCACCGTCAACGCGATCTGCCCGGGCTATGTCGCCACGCCGATGCAGGAAGCCGAGGCCACCTGGGAGGGCGTCCTGCGGGGGATCTCCCCGGACGAGGTCCGCCGGCTCTACGTCGACGACACGCCCCTGGGCAGGCTCGAGACGCCCGAGGACGTCGCCCGCGTGGCGGTCTTCCTCGCGTCTTCCGACAGCGACTTCATCACCGGGGCCTCGATCGACGTCAACGGTGGTGCTTGGATGGGATAGGCGTTCGCGGATCCCGTACGGCCGAGGAGGACCAACCACATGGGCGATCAAGCCGCGAAGGCGTCCCACCCCTACATTCCCAATGCCGTGCCGACCGTCAAGGCCCAGATGCTCGCGCAGGTCGGCGTCGGCGCGAGCGAAGACCTGTACGACGTCATCCCTCCCCCGTTGAGGCTCGGGCGTCTGCTCGATCTTCCCGAGGCGCTGGTGTCCGAGTACGACCTGCGGCGGCACGTCGAGGGCCTCCTGGCCAGGAACCGCGCCTGCGACGAGCTGCTCAGCTTCCTGGGAGCCGGCTGCTGGCAGCACGCCGTGCCGGCGGTCTGCGACGAGATCGGGTCCCGGGGCGAATTCCTCACCGGCTACCACGATGGGTCACGCTCGATGCTGGGCAGCTACCAGGCACAGTTCGAGTTCCAGAGCATGATGGGTGAGCTGGTCGGCATGGAGATGGTGAGCACCACGACGTACGACTGGGGGACGTCCGCCGCCAGCTCGCTGATCATGGCCGCTCAGATCACCGGACGTCGCGAGGTGCTGCTCCCCCGAACCATCAGCCCCGGCCGGCTCNGGCAGATCAACACGATCTGCGGGCCCACATTGTCCGTGCGGCTGATCGACTACGAACGNGAGAGCGGGAGCCTGGACCTGGCGGCCCTGCGGTCCGCGCTCTCACAGGAGACGGCCGCCGTCTACCTCGAGGTGCCCGCCTACCTCGGGACCCTCGAGTCGAGAGCCCCGGAGATCGGGGACCTCGCCCGGCAGAAGGGGGCGTTGTTCATCGTCGGCGTGGACCCCAGCTCCCTGGGGGTGCTCGCCGCCCCACGCGATTACGGGGCGGACATCGTCTGCGGCGACCTCCAGCCGCTCGGGATCCACATGAGCTACGGCGGTGGCCAGGCTGGCTTCATCGCCACGCCTCACGAGGATCGATTCATCGCGACGTGCCCGACGTTGCTCGTGAGCATCCTGCCGACCGAGCGCCCCGGCGAGTACGTCTTCGATTGGGTGAACTTCGAGCACATCTCTTATGGGTTGCGTGCCGACTCCCACGATTTCGCGGGCACCGCCCAGACCATCTGGGCGATCGTCGCCGGCGTCTACCTCGCGCTCATGGGTCCCCAGGGGATGCGCGAGCTCGGCGAGACCATCATGCAGCGGAGGGCGTACGCCGCGGCACGCCTCGGGGAGCTTGACGGCGTCGTCGCCCCGGCCCTGAACGGCGCCTGCTTCAAGGAGTTCGTGGTCAACTTCGACGGCTGCCGCAGGAGCGTGGCCGAGATCAACGCCGGCCTTCTCGAGCGCGGGATCCTCGGGGGCAAGGACCTGACAGACGAGTTCCCGGAGCTTGGCCGCAGCGCCCTCTACTGCGTCACCGAGATCCATCGCAAGGAAGACATCGATCGGTTGGCCACGGCGCTGGCGGAGGTGCTCCGATGAGCGTTGATACCGGTGGGAAGGTGATCCTCAGGGAGCATTTCCATCAGGCGGCCTGGAACGAGCCGCTGATCGTCGAGCTCGGCCGCGCCGGGCGTCGGGGGGTGGTGCCGCCGGATGCCGGCGAGGAGCTCAGGTCGCAGGTCGGGGACGTGCTCGGGGGCACGCCGGTCGGTCTTCGCCGCCGGCAACCGCCTGTGCTGCCCGAGCTTTCGCAGCCCGAAGTCGTGCGGCACTACACCCGTCTGTCGCAGATGGTCCTGGCCAACAACGTCGCGGTCAACCTGGGGTTGGGGACGACCACGATGAAGTACAACCCGCTGATCAACGAGGTGCTGAGCCGATCGCCGAAGCTGACCGAGCTACACCCGGCTCAGGACGAATCGACGGTCCAGGGGATCCTCGAGCTCCTCTATCGGTTCGGTGAGATGCTCTCCGAGATCTCCGGGATGGACCGCTTCACGTTCCAGCCGGCCGGCGGGAGCCAGGGCATCCTTGCGAACGCGCTGATGATGCGAGCGCACCACGCCGCCAATGGCCAGGCGTCGCAGCGGGACGAGGTCATCACCACCATCTTCTCCCACCCGGCCAACGCGGCCGCCCCCGCCACCATCGGGTTCAAGGTGATCACGCTCTATCCCGGTCGAGAGGGGTATCCCGAGCTGGATGCGCTGAAGCNGGCGGTCAGTGAGCGGACGGCCGGGCTGATGATCACGAATCCCGAGGACACCGGGATCTTCAACCCGCAGATCGCGGAGTTCGTTCGCGTGGTCCACGACGCGGGAGGGTTGTGCGCCTACGACCAGGCCAACGCGAACGGCATCCTCGGCGTGACCCGCGCCCGAGATGCCGGGTTCGACATGTGCCAGTTCAACCTGCACAAGACGTTCTCGGTGCCACATGGCTGCATGGGCGGAGCCGTCGGTGCGACCGGCGTCCAGAAGGACCTGACCGCATTCCTGCCGTCTCCCACCGTCGAGTTCGACGGCTCGCGCTACTACCTGGACTCGCGCCGCCCCGCCAGCGTCGGCGCCATCCGCTCCGGCCTCGGGAACGTTCAATCCGTGCTGAAGGCCTACGCGTGGGTCAGGTCGCTCGGCGCCGAGGGCCTCCGGGAGGCCGCCCACATGGCCGTGCTCAACAACAACTANCTCGCCGCAAAGGTGACCGCGATCCGGGGCGCGAGCCTGTCGTTCGCGGACGAGAACCCNACGCGCCGACTCGAACAGGCACGCTACAGCTGGGAGCGACTGGCCGCCGAGACCGGTGTGCACACCATGGACGTGCACAACCGGATGATCGACTTCGGCGTGCAGGGCTACTTCACCAGCCATCACCCCTGGCTGGTGCCGGAGCCGTTCACGCTCGAGCCGGCGGAGAGCTACACGCAGGAAGAGCTGGACGAATTCGCGGCGGTTCTCGAACGAGTCGCCGACGAGGCGTATTCGGACCCGGAGACCGTGAAGACNGCNCCGCATCGAAGCACGGCGGCCGCGCCCGTGCCGCGGGCGCAGGAGCATCCGGCGATGACCTGGCGCGCCTTCCAGGAACTGCGCCGCCAGGGCCTCGTGTGAGCGGGGACGGCGCTTGAAGCTCGGGCTGATCGTCAATCCCATCGCCGGGATGGGGGGAAGCGTCGGTCTCAAGGGCACGGACGGCCGGAAGGTCATCCGGCAGGCTCGGACCCTCGGTGCCGTTCCGAGGGCGCCAGCTCGGGCGACCGCCGCCCTCGAGGAGCTCGTGCGCCTCGGGGCCGAGTTCGAGCTGCTCACCTGCGCCGGCGCGATGGGCGAGGCGTCGGCCCTCGCCTGTCACCTCACGCCCACGGTGGTCTATCGACCGGCCTCGGTCGAAACGACGGCCGAGGATACCCGCCGCGCCGCCCGCGAGATGCGCAAACTGGCTGTTGACCTGATCCTCTTCGCGGGCGGGGACGGCACGGCGCGGGACGTGCACGAGGCGGTGGGGGGCGACGTTCCCGCCCTCGGCATCCCGGCGGGCGTGAAGATCCATTCGGCCGTCTTCGCCGTCAGTCCGAGAGCCGCGGGCGATCTCCTCGCGGGCTTCCTGCGCGGCCGCATAGGGGCGATGCGCGAGGCCGAGGTGATGGACGTCGATGAGGCCGCCTACCGGCGTGGGCAGCTCGCGACGAGATTGTTCGGCTACCTGCGTGTGCCGTACGATCCGCAGCTCGTGCAGGGAGCGAAGGTCAGAAGCCGGAGCGATGACACCGCCGCCGAGGAGCTGGCACGATCCGTCGTCGCCAGGATGGACCGCGAGACCCTGTACGTCGTCGGTCCCGGAACGACGACCCGGCGGATCATGACGCTCATGGGCCTCGAGTCCACGCTGTTGGGCGTCGACGTCATCCTGGACGGGCAGGTCCTTGCCCTCGACGTCGCGGAGCGGGATCTCCTCCGCCTCGTCCGCGACCACCCACGTGCCAGGATCATCGTCACGCCGATCGGCGGCCAGGGGTTCCTGTTCGGACGCGGGAACCAGCAGATCAGCGGGCGGGTCGTCCGGGCAGTCGGCATCCAGAACGTGATCGTCGTCGCGACACCCGGCAAGCTCGCATCCTTGGGCGGGAGGCCGTTCCTGGTGGACACCGACGACGAAGAGCTGAACCGAACGCTTGCCGGCTTCATCGCGGTCACGACCGGGGACCGGCAGGAGGCGATCTACGCGGTCGGTCACGGCTCTGGCAACGCGGGCTGAGCACGACTCAGCGGTTGCGCTCCGAGCGGACGAAGAGCGTCGTCCCGACCACGATGAAGACCGCGAACATGGCGCCGATGATGGCGAGGTTCGCCGGCGCGCTCGAGACCTCGGCGCGCACGCTCGCGGGCTGGAAGCCGTAGTAGACGTTGCGCAGCAAGTCGACGGCGTAGCGCATCGG
>C687J35164_10000417_pt1 | contig 15086 bp, 17 predicted proteins | sample RifCSP13_3_FD_35164 | JGI IMG/M metagenome (IMG submission 35164)
TTGGACGAAAAAAAACGGAGTAATGGTAATTGTCATATTCTCTGAGACCAATGAAGGTCTAAAGTTTTTCTCTCAAGCTGTAAATTCTGTGAAAGGAAAATTTGGAAAAAATCTTAATCTGGTACTTTGCAGCAAGATCAAAAAAAATACTCTTGCAAAGGCAGATTTGATTGCAGATAATTTAGAAACTGTACTACAATGGTCAGAAACAACATTTGAGCGTTCTATACCCTAAAAAATCAAACATGGGCCGAGTGAGATTCGAACTCACGACCTTTCGATGTCTGAATAAGTTTATCAGTCGAACGCTCCAGCCAAGCTGAGCTACCGGCCCTGAAAATTTTTCAAGAGCCAGCTCATTTAAGTTTGCTGTTCTTTCCACTTTATTGAGCAACCAATGGAGGGATCAAAATCTTTTTTGATTTTTTCTCCAGAAAGAAATTTCTTAATATTGTTTATCATGGTCTTTTCAGTAGCAGTATCTTCTGGCTTCATTGCGTTATCAATTCTGCCATGAAAGATAAGCCTCTTTTCTTTATCAAAGAGAAATGGGTCAGGTGTACATATTGCTCCATATTTTTGAGCAATTTCTTGAGTTTCATCCACTAGATAATCAAACTTTATGCCCTTTTCTTTTGCTACTTTTTTCATATTATCAAAACTATCATCAGGATAGTTAATTGGATCATTGCTGTTAATTCCAATCACTGCAATTTTGTCTTTGAACTTTTCATGAACTTCGTTTATTGCTTTAATTTTTGCCTTTACATATGGACAGTGGTTACACATGAAAATAACAAGTAAACCCTCATAGTCTTTGTAATCATTTAAGGAATGTTTTTTGTCATCTATTCCTAATAATTCAAAATCAGGAGCATGATCTCTAGTTTTTAGTTTTACTTGCGATTCTAACAGTACCATAAAAAAATCTGCTTTATTGGAAATAAAATCTTTGCCAAACGAAGAAGAGAACAATTAAAATCCACACACCAATCATCCAACCCATGGGCTGATAGTTCAGACTGGTAGAATACTCGCCTTGCACGCGAGGGGTCAGGGGTTCAAATCCCCTTCAGTCCATTTTTCATTTTCAATAATTTTTTTCCAAAATAACTCTAGTGAGAATTGGTTTTACATCTAAGCGATCATTTTCGCGTTTAAAACTCTAAGATGGATTTAAATATGATAGGATAGAGCAATTTCTCATGGCAACAGCAGCAGACGGATGGCCCGTATGGATTCCTCTTATAGTTGGATTAGCTCCCGGCTTAGTTTATTGGCTAGCTATTACTGCTATGAAAAAACGAAGATAAAATTCTCCAATCTTTAAACATCTTTTTCTTATTTTCCTAAAGAGTAGTAATAGGTAAAACCTTCCTATCCACCTTGTTGACATTATGATATATTCTACAAGATTAATTGCCTCTGTCAATCGTTTCTATATGAAAAAGGTACTGCTTGTATTATTTCTGATATTTACCTTATTTCCAATTAGCACAAGTTTTTCTCAAAAGGTTGATACCCCACAAACCTTGGGAATTGTTCTCACCAGCAATGCCCCTTTTAACTACAAAGATGCAGATGGAACAACTGTAGTTCTAGGCGAAGTCTCAAACACCAAAAGCTTTCCCGTTAGCGGAGTAAAAGTTTGGGTTGGATTTTATGACGATAATAGTGACAAGCCATTGGAAACTACTATTGGTACTACAATTCTAGAGGTAATTCCACCATTTGGGAAATCGCCCTATATGATAAAATCACCTAGTCCAAATTCTGCAATTACTAATGTATCAGTTAATCTGCTTGGTTTCAGCTCTTCGCCAGACAAAAAGTCACTTTTGAGTTTTGCTCTTGATAACCTGAATATTGGTGAAAACTTATCATTATCTGGTAAAATAACAAATAACGGTAAACTAAATAGCACTAACACAAAAATTTATCTGATCTCTTATGATCCATTTACACCTCCAAGAGTTTTAGGAATTGCCACAACAGAAATAGATGATGTAATAAAAGTTGGAGACTCGCATGATTTTAATTTTAATGTACCACGAGATGCGCGTGCCACTATCTTCAAAATTGTTGCAGAATCAAAAGACTATTCAAGCGGTCTTGTGGATGTGACAAAAACTACTGTAGATTTTATTTCTAGTCTAGTTACAATAAACGATATCTCTGTTACAGATTCTGAGGGAAATCGATTGCCTGATTTAACGGTAAATTCTCCAGTTAACATACAAAGTGAATTAACTATACAATATTCACCAAATCAAAAACCTGAAGTTCAACCATATGTTTACTATATACAAATCAAACAATCAGGAGAAAAAGCCTTTGTTGAATATATTGGAAAGGTAGAAGGTTCGTTTAATTCTAACGGACAACAACTTACCACAGTACCATGGACCCCTCAACAAGATGGATTGTATTTTATTGAAACATTTGTTTGGGATCCAAATGCAATTCCTCTGGCTTCTAAAGGTCCAATTTCACTTGTACTTGTAAAGTAGTAACTTTATCTTCAGAGACTGTAAAATTAAATCATGTCACATTATGAGACAGTTGCGCTTGGAGGGACTTTTGATATTATTCACAAAGGACACATGGCACTTTTAACCAAGGCTTTTTCAATTTCTTCACATGTTATAATTGGCCTTGCAGGAGATGAGCTTGTTGCAAAAAAGGGTAAGAATCTTATCAATAATTATTCTAAAAGATTAGAATCCCTTACATCTACCATTCAACAACACTTTCCAAATTCATCATATGCTATAAGCAAGCTTGAAAATGATTTTGGACCTGCCGCAATTGAAGGAAAGGTAGATGCTTTGGTGGTAAGTGAGGAAACAAGTAACAAGGGAGATATTTTAAACAATTTGAGACAGAAAAGAAATCTTCCTTTAGTTGAGGTTGTAATAGTTCCAATGGTGTTAGCTGAAGATGGAAGCCGAATCTCAACTACCAGAATCAAAAAATCAGAGATAGACCCAGAGGGAAACTTGTCTTGAATTGACAAATAACTTGCCTATCTTTGAGTAAGTGAGATAAAACAAAAAATCTCAACTACCAAACCTTGACCATAATAAATCACATGCTAAAAAAAATAGGAAACGATGTTACTACTCTCAAGGAAGGTCTTGATCCTGAAAATCTTGCTTACTGGTATCAGAAAATAATTCATGAAACAAGAGAGATGGCACCGCCCTGGCTTACAGATAAAATAAATGTAAAACAGGATCCATTCTTCACATGAAATTTAATATCGATATTTCAAAGCGAGCCGTACGATATCTCATAATTATAATTGATAATAATTTAGATAATATGCCTTATTCTACCAGACTTTATTTTCTCAAAGTTCAAGAAATAATGAGCTCTGAGATGGACAAGTCATTGGTTTAATCTTATTCTTTTATGATTTCTATTTCGTTCTCAGAAATTAAAGTATTAACAATCTTGTGTTCTTTTTCAAGTACTGATTGAATAAAATCTGCAAAAGCTTCTACTTGGGAATTATCCTTGAATACAATACTGTGAGCTGATTTATCTTTTATTTTTACAATAATCTCATTGTCAACAATATTCAAAATTTCAGTGATAAACGTCTCTTTGCCTTCTTTGATAAAGATTAAACTAGCAAGTTTCTCTGCTTCATACTTGTCAAGACATATAATCTTCCTTTTCATGAATTTTCTAAAAGAAATTTACTTAATTGGTTCCTGGCTTTTTCACGTTTTTCTTGATGAATCTTTAGAAATCCATTGATTTTTTCAATTAGGATTGCTTTTAGTTCCCCTGTTAACATTTTGCCAGATTTGTAATCATCATAGATTTGTTTTAATTTATTATCATCTGGTTCAAAGAAAATCCTAAGATATTGATAAGACACATCAATGTCTGGATTTCCTCCTTTTTTCCTATGTTCTTCAATGTCTGGTTGTCCTCCAGAAAACGCATATTTGTTAATCTTCTTTTTTACAACTTCTGGAGGATCAGTAGTATAGACTGTTCCGTTATCATCAGAGGCTGACATCTTTCCTCCAGGTCCTTGCAGAGCTGGAATCATTATGTTGTGGATTAATGCAGGTTTTTGTTTGCCAATTTTTGGTGCAACATCTCTTGTCAACCTGAAATGAGGATCTTGGTCTACTCCAAGTGGAATAAGCACTGGCCTATCTTCAATAAAACATGGTGCAGATTGAAGTGCTGTATAGAAAATCATTCCAATATTGGTATCATTTGAAAAACCAAACACTGCTTTTGTATTTGAGAAGTTAATTTTTTTTGCTACTTGAGCTGCAATAGGGTATAGTGTTTTGATATTCTCCGTATCGATAATTATCTTAGTATTTTCTGGCTTGAAACCAAGTGCAATAAAATCTAGAGCATTTTCAAAAGCAAACTGTTTAGTTTCTTCTAAGGATAGGTTTTGTTTTGAAAAGAATTTTTCATCATCTGTTAGCTGAAAATACATATTTGTTCCAAATTTGTCTTGGAGCCATTTTGCAAAAACCCATGGAACTAGATGCCCAATATGAGTATGGCCAGAAGGGCCTCTTCCAGTGTATAGGAAAAACTTGTTGCCTTTTTCATATTCATTCAAAACGGCATTCAAATCTCGATGAGAGAAAAAAATACCTCTTCTCAACATAAAATGAAGATCGCCAGTTAATTTTTCAATTCTGGTTAGTAGTTGCTTTGAAATTTTTTCAGTTCCAAATCGTTTTATCAACTTGTCATAATCAATTTCACCTTCTACATGCCAAGGTGTGACAATAAACTCATCAGTAGGCATTCATGTTTGAGTTAGGTTAAGGTTTAAAAAGTCTTTTTGGAACTTTGTCATATTGTCGCAAGTTCTCCATCCAATTGAAAAACAAATAATAAAATCATTAAAAGAAAGCAAAAGTTCAACTCCAGAAAAACTAGTAGAATCCACCAAACTTTCAATTGATCAGGTGAGGCGAGGGATGGAATGGCTGAAGCTAAAAGGTTTAGCCGATATACAAGAAATTGAAAAAACTTTCCTTAGACTTGGCAAGAATGGATTAGATGCAAAAAATAATGGATTACCAGAAAGAAAACTTGTAAACGAAATTCAAGAAGGCCCAAAATCATTTGAAGAAATAAGAAATGTTCTAAAATCTGATTTTAATGCTGCAATAGCAAATGCAAAAAAAAATGACTGGATTCAAATAGAGAAAGGAGAATCTTCAAGCAAAATTTCACTCAAAGGTAAAGCCTTACCATCGCCTGAAGAAAAACTGATTGATTTTCTTGGCGCTGAAGAAAAACTACTAAACGATATTGAAGATATTGATGCATTAACTTTACTAAAAAAAAGACCAGATTTTATCACAGAAAATTTTACAAAATTTAAAACGATATCTCTCTCTGAGAAAGCAAAAGACATTGATGTTGATTCTTCCACAGGAGCAATTGACGTTGAGGCAAAAGTACCTGCAACATATGTTGCTAGAATCCATCCATTAAAAGAGACTATAAATGAAATTAGAGAAATCTTTGTTAGTCTTGGTTTTTCTGAAGTTTTAGGAAACCTGGCACAACCAAGTTTTTGGAATTTTGATGCACTATTCACACCACAAGATCATCCAGCAAGGGAGATGCAAGATACTTTTTACCTCAAAGATATGAAGGCAAGCAAATTTGCAACCTCTACTCAGATTAACCAAGTTTCTCGTTCACATAAGAAAGGTTGGAGATATGATTGGAATATGTCTGAGGCTCAAAGGATGGCTCTTCGCACCCATACAACATGTGTAACGATAAAACATCTTGCCGATAACAAACCAGATGAATCTAGAATATTTTCATTAGGAAGAGTTTTTCGTAACGAAAAAGTCAGCTACAAACATCTTGCCGAATTCAATCAAGTAGAAGGCGTTGTAATTGGTAAGAACGTTACACTACGAGACTTGATGGGATTACAAGAAGAATTTTATCGAAGGATTGGTCTGACAAAAATCAAATTCTGGCCAACTTTTTTCCCATATACAGAACCCTCATTACAATCAATGGTTTACAATGACAGGCTAGGAAAATGGATAGAACTTTTTGGTATGGGTATTTTTAGACCTGAGGTAACAAAACCGCTTGGAATTACAAAACCTGTTCTAGCTTGGGGTGGAGGAATAGAAAGAATTGCAATGCTAAAATACGGATTAGATGATGTACGAGAATTTTATAATAACAATCTTAATTGGTTAAGGAGTGCCACAAAATGCCAGTAGTTCAATTATATCTTGACAGATTACAAAAGCTGGTAGGGAAAAAATCTAACAATAACAAAATCCTTTCAAAAATTCCGTTTTTAGGATTAGATATAGAAGAACAAACAAAAGAATACCTTAGAGTAGAATACAGTCCAAATCGACCTGATTATGCCACTGACTTTGGTATCGCTTTGGGGCTTCAAGGATTACTTGGAATTAAAAAAGGAATGCCTAAACTATCCATAAAAAAAGGAAATTATTCCCTTAAAGTCGATTCTTCTGTACAAAAAATACGTCCCTATGTAACTTCAATAGTTGCTAAGAATGGAATTCTTGATGACGAAACTATACAGCAGCTAATTTCTCTTCAAGAAGATCTACATTTTGGAATTGGTAGACGACGTAAAAAAACATCGATTGGTATCCATGATTTGGAACGAATAGTTTTTCCCATAAAATACACTACAGTTACTAAAAATCACAAATTTGTTCCACTTGATTCTTCAAATGATAGCAGTATAACTGAAATATTAGAAAAAACAGAGGTCGGCCAGCAATATGGTTCAATTTTGAATAATTCTTCTAAAGTTCCAATAATTTTAGATGCAGCAGGTAACACAATCTCATTTCCACCCATAATTAACTCCGCTCTCACTAAAGTATCAACCAAAACAAAAAATCTACTGATCGAAGTTACTGCTACAGAAAAAAATGCAGCAGAAGATACACTTGCTGTTTTAGCTACGACTTTACAGGCAGCTGGATTTCAACTTTTTTCAGTAACAATTTCTGGAGCAAACAATAGTACTCCTTTACTTAAACCAAGAAAAATAATTCTATCTGCTGAACTAGTAAACAACATCTTAGGCTTGAATCTATCTTCATCAATGATTGCAAATTCTCTGAGAAAATGTAGAATTGATGCAGTTGCTAAGACAAACAAGATATCTTGTATTATTCCTCGATTTAGATTTGACATTTTTGGTCCTATGGATTTAGTAGAAGAAGTAGTGCTAGGATATGGAATAGAAAATCTGAAACCTTCTCTCCCACCTTCAATTTCTGTTGGACAAAAAAATGACATTACAAAAGTTTTAGATTCTCTTAGTTTGATAATGATTGGTTTAGGATATACTGAGGCACTAAATTCTAGCTTAGTTAGTAATAAAATACAATATGAGTTAACCAATAGAAGCAATTCTGAAGTTATCCAAGTTGTAGAATCTAAAAGCCTAGAGCATACAATTCTTCGTGACGCAATCATGCCAGGTCTTTTAGAAAATTTGTCAAAAAACGTGCACGAGCAATACCCGCAAAAACTTTTTGAAATTGGAACAGTTTTTTTAAAAGCTAATCCAATCAGAGAAGATACTCATCTAGCTGGAATTAGTGCACATAAAGATACAAACTTTTCTGAAATTAAATCAATACTCCAATCTTCACTGAAGATTGGATTTAATATTGAGTGTGAAACAAAAACATCATCNCATCCTATTTTTTCAGAAGGTAGGATGGCAAATATTTTAGTCAATAACAAAATCGTAGGAGTATTAGGAGAAATTGACTCTAAAGTGATTGATAATTTTAAGATACGAGTTCCTGTGACNGCTTTTGAAATCCAATTATCTGGATTAATATTTGACTAACCCTTTATACAAAATGCCCAAAAGAGCATGCATACAGACGGATTAGGATGACGTTGATCGTGATGATTACAATGATTTCTAATTCACCCAGGTGTGCAACATCGGGCAGCCCCGGTTTTAGAGCCAAATGAGGAAAATGGCTAAGACCGATGAATTTGTGTGAGTCAGAACCGGGGAACATTATTTCATTTTTTATTAAAATACTTAGAGAAACCAATATCAATTGTGTACAAGGGAAAAGATTTATTGATATAACCGTAATTTTATACACAAGTATGGCAACAGCCTATGTTTTAATAAACTGCGAACTAGGTTCGGAGGAAGCTATTATCCATCAGCTCAAAAGCCTTGAAGGAGTTAAGGAAGTTCATGGAACTTTTGGTGCATACGATATCTTGGCAAAAATTGAATCGCCAACTGTTGAAACACTTCGCGAGACAATTACGTGGAAAATTCGTAAAATAGAAAAAATCCGTTCAACTCTGACCTTGATGGGCATCGAAGGCCAAACTTAATCACTTCTTTTTCTTATTATGTTACTGCATTTTATTTTCGTAATTAAAGAAAATGAACTTGGTAAGAGAGACAAAGAATTTGAATACGTAACACAAATGTCACAGTTTTACAAGGAATGGATAAAGAGGAATTTTTCAAAAGACGTTGAGGTACAATCTGATGAGATGATTACAAAACCAAATGGTTTGCTTCAAAAATTGGATACCTATCAATTACTCAGAGATCACAGAGAACGAGGAGAAGATATTTATCATTTTTATCTCACTCATTTTCGACCTTGGTGGACAGATTGTACTTGTGAGGGATATCACGCTGAGAATTTTGGAATGTCATTATGGGAACTTCCAAAAAATGAAGGGGACACTTTGTTTTTAGCTGAAAAAAATTGTACTACTGTTTCACATGAAATTGCTCACGAATTGTTACGGCAAACAGGTAACAAAAAATACATTGAACTTGTCCATGATGTTTGGACAAGACACATTTTTGATAATTTACCTTTTGAACAATATGGCAAAGATTTTAAAAAAACTACTAGTAAACCCTATTTTTTAACAATTGATACATCAAGCTTTCGGTTATAATACAATACCATTTTCTTTTAATTACAATTGATTGTATTTAGATATGTTTTTTTGTAAAGGCCTATGCAAAACAAAATTCCATTCATTAATTGGTAATAGTCTTTTACGATATCAAAATAATCAAAAAAGATGTGGTGTTTGTGATGTTTACTTTACTATGGTAGGATCAAATTGTCCNTGTTGTAATACCATATTNCATGTAAGANCAAGACACTCTAAGNCTAAACAAAAGTATNACAAAAATAATGGAATAAAATGGATTTAATCTAACACTTGGTCACAGAATAAATTCTATTTTCAAAGTTCGCAGTTTTAAAATCTAGTTTATTTTCTGGATCTTTTTTTCTTGATTTACTTAATTTTTCAAGTTCTACTAGAGAATCTCCTTTGAATCCAACAGATGAACCATAAACAGCATCCGTTAACATAGTGCCATGATCCCCTTTCTTGACATCATCCGCAATAGCATAGAACTTTTCAGCCTCTCTTTTCTGAACTGGAGTACCAGTTGCTTTATTGAATGCAATTGCAATGTACATTCCATTACTTTTAACAGCAACAGGAATCTTGTGATTTTTGCCAGATCCCCCAGGAATGGTTTCGTTGATTAGAATTTCACATTTGTGGTACATACTAGAAATATATGCAAAAAATCTATACTGTGCAAATTTGCCTTTATCATCTTCTTCACAGTTAACAAAGACTTTGTGTAAAACCTCCAAAGCCTTATCATTCATACTTTGTAATCTATCATCAATTCTTCCCCGCTCAAGCAAACCTGACTCACAATCTTTTGCAACTAGAGCAAGAATAAAGTCAGGTAAATTGTAATTTTTTAATGTAGCTACAAATGAGCCAGCCTGCGACATACCAAAACTTGGAAAACCTTTATTGACCATTTTTTATTAAAACACCACTTTTTTAAACAAAATTTGAACGTCTAATATTACCTTGCTTGACAACCACTATGTAAAGTGGTTTTTCGTTTATAATTGTTAGGTATATTTTACATTGCAAATCGTAAATTAGTGTATAATTTCCATTTAAATTTGAAATATTAAATTCCCCAATCAAGCTTGAATAGACATGGAAATAGAAACTACATCTGAACTTGTATCAAAGGTCTATCAAAAAACTAAGAAAAACCTTTCAAATTTTCGAAAAATAGTAGGTAGACCTCTTACACTCACTGAAAAAATTCTTGCTGGACATCTAGTAGAAATAGAAGAAAAAAATCTCGATGAAGGTTCAAACTATGTTTATCTTAATCCTGATAGAGTTGCATTGCAAGACGTTACCGGTCAAATGGTTTTGTTACAGTTCATGCAGGCCGATTTAAAACAGACAGTAATTCCAACAACTGTTCATTGCGATCATCTTATACGAGCTAAAGTTGGAGGAGAAGCCGATACTAAAATTGCTCTTGATGAAAATAGTGAAATATACAAATTCTTAGAATCTGCTTCACGCAAATATGGTATAGGTTTTTGGAAACCAGGTGCTGGCATAATACATCAAGTTGTGTTGGAAAACTATGCATTTCCAGGGGGTCTTATGATAGGAACTGATTCTCACACTCCTAATGCTGGTGGTCTTGGAATGATTGCAGTTGGTGTTGGTGGAGTTGATGCTGCTGAAACTATGGCAGGACTTCCTTGGGAAATTCTATACCCAAAACGAATCGGAGTGTATCTTACTGGTGAAATTAATGGTTGGACAGCACCAAAAGATGTTATTTTACATGTAGCAAGTGAACTAACTGTTTCAGGTGGAACAAATGCTGTAATAGAATATTTTGGACCTGGAACAAAATCCATAAGCTGCACTGGTAAGGCCACTATTACAAACATGGGTGCAGAAATTGGTGCAACCTGTTCTATCTTCCCTTACGATAAAAGAATGGAGACATATCTTAGAGCTACTGAACGTGAAAAGATTGCAGACCTTGCAAACATGAACAAAGAATTACTCACTGCAGATCCAGAAGTAGAACAAAACCCCGAAAAATTCTTTGATAAGGTGATTAGAATTGATCTTTCAAAATTGGAACCACACATTGTTGGTCCCCACACTCCTGATCTAGCAAGACCCATCTCAAAACTTGCTGACGATGTTAAAAAAAATAAATACATTAACAACATTTCAGTAGCTCTAATTGGAAGTTGTACAAATTCTTCTTATGAAGATATGTCAAGAGCTGCGAATCTTGCTGAGCAAGCAAGAGTAAAAGGCGTCAAGGCAAAAATTCCACTTCTTGTGACTCCAGGCTCAGAGCAAATACGTGCAACAATTGAACGGGATGGCCAAATGGAATCTCTGAGGTCTATTGGCGCAACAGTTCTTGCAAATGCTTGTGGACCGTGTATTGGGCAATGGAGCAGACCTGAGCTAAAGAAAGGTGAGCCAAACACCATAGTCACATCTTACAACAGAAACTTTCCAGGAAGAAATGATGGAAAACGAGAGACTATGAACTTTATTGGTAGTCCTGAATTAGTAATAGCTCTTGCACTAGGTGGCAATCTTTCCTTTAATCCAATAACAGATTCAATTACAACTCCCGATGGTTCAAAGTTTCAATTCAAGCCACCAAGTTTAGCTCCGGAGGTTCCAATTAATGGTTTTAAAAACACTGAAGGAATTTACATTCCACCAGCAGATAATCCAGAAGATGTAGAAGTAATTATTAACAAAAACAGTAAAAGATTACAAAAACTTGAGCCTTTTCCGGCATGGGATGGCAATGACTTTCACGAATTACCAATATTAGTCAAGGCAAAAGGAAAATGTACAACTGATCACATATCTCCTGCAGGAGCTTGGCTCTCTTACAGAGGCCACCTGGATAACTTGAGTGATAATATGCTACTTGGTGCAGTCAATGCGTTCAACGATCAGATCGGGAATGGGAAAAATATCCTCAACAATAAGATAGAATCATTTCCACAGATAGCAAGACAGTATAAAAAAAGAGGAATACCGTGGGTGATTATAGGAGATAGTAACTATGGTGAAGGCAGTAGCAGAGAACATGCTGCAATGACTCCAAGATATTTGGGCTGCGTTGTTGTGATTACCAAAAGCTTTGCCCGTATTCATGAAACTAACTTGAAAAAACAGGGAATACTTGCACTCACATTTGAAAACCCAAATGATTATGACAAAATAATAGAAAGTGATAAAATAAGTGTAATTGGACTGAATAATTTTCAAGCTGGTAAAACTCTAAAATGTGAAATAGTCCATGAAAATGGAACAAAGGACGAGATTAATCTCAAACACTCTTACAATAATATGCAGATCCAATGGTTCTGTTCTGGCTCTGCCCTTAACGTTCTACATTCAAGATAAACAACATAAATCAAAAATTTCAAAAATGACGTGGGGCCGACCGGAGTTGAACCGGCGACCTACGGGTCACTACAGCTCCAAACTCACATCATCTTTTCATCAGTAGCTTAGTTTAACCTCTGGAGCCCTTAGCGGTGATCTTTGTAGACACTGTCGCCCTACCAGGCTAGGCTACGACCCCACAATTAATGAGAAAAATAGACTGGAATTTTAACTTATTTTACTAAGATTTATTTGCATAATTAAGAGTCTGAAATCATTCAGGTAAATCATGGTTAGAATCTCATTGATTATTGTTGGTGCAATACCAGTAATTTTTGCAATCATATTTGCTGTCTCACTAATTACTCATCAAGAAATTCCAACTACGGCTGTAGTGCAAGACGACAAAATTACTATAGAATATACTAAACATCAACTAAAACTTGTTTCATTTGGTGTATCAGAAAGAACAGGTTCACAATACACTGAGATTTTGACAATAAAGAATGATGGAGAAATAAAATACAGTGTAGTGGAAGAAGGATATCAGAAACCCGACAAAAAATCTACAATAAACAAAGATAAATTAAAAAAACTAACTGCGTTGATAAAAGAAACAGGTTTTATGGAAATTCCAACTGAATCTTTTCCTGTACGTGATGGCGTTGACAATTATCAAAAATCTACTATCAAAGTAACTTTAAACGGACAAATACGACAGATCCACTGGGTTGAACAAAATGCAACTGACAAATTCATCCCTCCAATCATATCTATGATCGAATTAGAATTAGACCAAATTATTAATCAATTAATAGAATAAATAGCGAAGAGATTAGTTATTAGTATGATACCGCTTTCTGGTGACTTGCCTAAGGCAAAAGGAATTGTAAATGAGAAAATTGAATCAAATGTAATTACTAGGGGCACATCTACTCTAAAACGTGGATTAGCTCACATGCTAAAAAATGGAGTTGTAATGGATGTTACAACCGTAGAACAAGCCCAAATTGCTGAGGATGCAGGCGCAGTATCAGTTATGGTCTTAGACAAACTTCCATCTGATGTCAGAAAAGCAGGAGGAGTTGCTAGAACAGCAAGTGTTAGAGTCATCCAAGAGATAATGGATGCTGTAACTATTCCAGTGATGGCAAAATGCCGTATTGGACATGTTTACGAAGCACGTGTTCTAGAAGAAACAGATGTTGATATGATAGATGAATCAGAAGTGTTAACGCCCAGCAGACGAAAATCATCATATTTGGAAATGGGATTTTACAACACCTTTTGTAAACGGCTCACGTTCATTAGCTGAAGCCCTTCGTAGAATTGAGGAAGGGGCCGCAATGATTAGAACTAAAGGAGAACCAGGTACAGGTAATGTTGCAGAGGCTGTACTTCATATAAAAAAACTCAATGATGAATTACGAATTATTAAATCAATTTATGATTCAGGTGATAATCAAGATCTAGTCAAAATGGCAAGAGAATTTAGAGTTTCATATGATTTAGTAAATGAAACCGCTAGAGTTGGTAGATTGCCTGTTGTTAATTTTGCAGCAGGAGGAATCTCAACGCCTGCTGACGCAGCCTATTTGATGTTNCTTGGATGCGATGGAATCTTTGTTGGTTCTGGTATTTTCAAAGCTGAAGATGCAAAAGAACGTGCNCATGCTATAGTTTTAGCTACTACATTNTGGGAAGATCCAGATAAAGTCAAAGAGGCACAAAAAATGATTGATGAGCGTCAATCAATGCTTGGTCTAGATGTAAAGGAATTAGAATTAAGAATGCAAGACCGTGGTAGTACTGCATGAGTGAAATAAACATTGGAGTTTTATCAATTCAAGGAGATGTTGCAGAAAATGTAGCTTCGACTGAAGCTGCACTAAAGGAACTTGGCATAAATGGAAAAGTTACTCAAGTTAAGACTCCTGAACAAATTTCTAAATTAGACGGCTTGATTATTCCTGGTGGTGAGAGTACAGTGATGGGACACCTTTCACTAGTTAATGGTTCACTAAAGAAAATAAAGGAAAAAATTGAATCTGGCATGCCCGTTTTTGGAATTTGTGCAGGACTAATTTTACTTTCTAAAAAAGTAAAAGACAGAGTTGTTGGAGAGACTGACCAACCTCTATTGAACTTGTTAGATGTTAAAGTGGAACGAAACTCTTTTGGGAGGCAACGTGATTCTTTTGAGGCAGAAGTTTCTCTGGAACCAGTAAATATATCAAAATTCAATGGAGTTTTCATTCGTGCCCCATCAATTACCGAGGTTGGAAATGATGTTGANGTNATATCTAAATTCAANGAAAAAATTGTTGCAGTNAAGCAGGGAAATATTCTAGCAACTGCCTTTCATCCAGAACTAACCTCTGATATCTCACTGCACAAATATTTTGTAAAAATATTACAACAGTCATTGAAAGACCGATAATCTATTTTTACCACTAGCTGTAGAAACAATTCTACGTAATGCTTTTTAATAAATAATGGAGTAAATGGATGAATTGAAAGAAGATAAGGTTCTTGCTATATTTGTAATATCTGCTTTATTTGTAAGCATTCCAGGTTCTAATTTTGGATTTATTGCATATGCTGATGATTCATCTGAAAATGATGACAGAGAAGAAAAACAATCTGAAAAGGAACTAAAAGAACAACATAAAGAAAAAATTGATGAACAAAAACAACTTAAAAATGAACTAAGAGACGAATATAAAATAAAATTAGAAGAAAAGAAAAAGCAATTTGTTAACTTTGAAAAAGAA
>C687J35164_10000421_pt1 | contig 14960 bp, 14 predicted proteins | sample RifCSP13_3_FD_35164 | JGI IMG/M metagenome (IMG submission 35164)
GAGAGGCCGTCAGAGCAGCAATCCCTAACAGGTCACGCTGGGTATAGGTGACTCCCTCGAGGATTTTTTGGGCCTGTTCGATCTGGCGTGAGAGGTCTACTTCGCGCGGCAGCCATTGGTGGCGGAAGCCGTCTGGATCGGCCTCGAAGGCCAGGTTGCGTTCCATGATCAGGACCCGCTCGCGGGCGTCGCGAATGCCGTGGATTTCGACGGACAAAGCGAAGCGGTCGAGCAGCTGGGGGCGCAGGTCGCCTTCCTCCGGGTTCATCGTGCCCACCAGGATAAAGCGGGCAGGGTGCGAGAAAGAGATGCCCTCGCGTTCAACGATGTTCATGCCCATCGCCGCCGAGTCCAGCAACAAATCCACCACGTGATCGTCCAGCAGGTTGACCTCGTCGATGTAGAGCATACCGCGGTTTGCGGCAGCGAGCACGCCCGGTTCGAAGCGGCGTTCGCCTTTCTGGATGGCCTTTTCGATGTCGAGTGTCCCGACGACGCGGTCTTCGGTCGCCGAAACGGGCAGGTTAATGAAAGGCGTGGGCTTCAATTCTACCGGCAGCGGATCGCCGCCGGTGGAACGCTCCCGGCACTCTGTGCACCAGGTGGTGGGGCGGTCGGGGTCGCAACCAAAACGGCAGTCTTTAACCACTGGCACGTGGGGCAACAAGGCCGCCAGGGCGCGCGCCGCGGTTGATTTGGCGGTCCCGCGCTCGCCGCGGATCAACACTCCGCCGATGCGCGGGGAAACCGCGTTCATGACCAGGGCGCGCCTCATTCTCTCCTGGCCCACGATGGCTGTAAATGGATAGATGGGTGGCATCTGTCGACCTCTTCGGCCTCATTATAACCGAGCCCAATCTTATCACAAAGGTTGCCAAGTTATCTTTTACCCTTTATAATGTAATTCTATATTAATCAACCCGGAGTACTCAAATATATGGACCAGAATAATGCCCCCACTGGGCAGGAGGCTTTCGCTGAGAGCGGGCAACCGTTAGAAGAACAAAACCAAGAACCAGCGACCGAAAAACAGGCCTCGATGGAGACTTTACTCGAGGAACAAGGCCTGGGTTTGGACTTCCCACAGCAAGGCGAGATTCGCACGGGGGTGATCGCCAGCATCGGCGAAAACGAAGTTTTGGTCAGCATCGGTACAAAATCAGAGGGCATCATTCCAGCACGCGAGTTGGATCAAGTCGACTCGGCCGCGCGGGCGGCGTTTGCCGTTGGCCAGGAGATCCCGGTCTACGTGGTGAATCCAGAGGATCCCAATGGCGTTGTGCAGCTGTCTTATGTGCGCGCCCTCGAAGAGCAAGACTGGCAACTCGCCGAATCCTTGCTGGCTTCGGGAAAGTCCTACGAAGGTAAGATCATTGGTTTCAATAAAGGCGGCCTGATCGTACCCATGGGCCAGTTGCGTGGCTTTGTACCGGCCTCACAAGTCAGCGTGCTTCGGCGCTTGGACGCTAGCGGAAGCACCCCCGAACAACGCTGGGGGGCGATGGTCAATGACCCAATCACGGTGGTGGTGATCGAAGTGGATCGCGAACGACGGCGCTTGATCCTCTCGGAGCGGGCTGCACTGCAGGAGACGCGCGAGACGCTCAAGGAGCGCTTACTGGATGAGTTGGCCGAGGGCGATATTCGTCTTGGCCGGGTTACCAGCCTGGCCGAATTTGGCGCCTTCGTCAATATTGATGGAGCAGATGGCCTGGTGCACCTCTCGGAAATCTCCTGGGAGCGGATTGAACATCCCAAGGAGGTGTTGCGCGTTGGACAGGAAGTCAAGGTAAAGGTCATCGGAATCGATCGCGAGCGCAAGCGCATTGGCCTGTCCATTCGCCAACTCCAGGAGGACCCCTGGGTCAAAAAGACGGAGCATATCCGCGAGGGGCAGCTGGTGGAGGGGACGATCACCCACCTGACCAAGTTTGGCGCTTTTGCCCGTTTGGGTGAAGAGATGGAGGGCCTGATCCATATCTCGGAACTCAGCGAGCAGCGCGTGGCACATCCCAAAGAGGTCGTCCACGAAGGGGATGTACTCACCTTGCGAGTGATCAAAATCGAACCGGAGCGGCATCGCATCGGACTAAGCCTGCGGAAAGTTGACTCACCCGCATACGCCGACCTGGATTGGAAGACCACCCTGGCCGAGGTGGTCGAAGAAGCTCACGGCGAAGAAGCTGCGCCCACTTTGACCGAAATGGCCCAGGTGGAGGTAGATGCACAGGCAGAAGAGATGAGCGAAGCGCCTCTGGAGCCTGAAGTGGTGGCGAGCGCAGAGATGGGTGAGGCGCCTCCTGAACCTGAGGCGGTGGAAAGCGCAGAGATGGAAGAGATGGTCGAAGCGCCGGCTGAGATGGAAGAAGTGGTAAGCGCTGATACGGAAAAGGTGGGTGAAGCGCCGGCTGAGATGGAAGAAGTGGAAAGCGCAGAGATGGAAGAGATGGTCGAAGCGCCGGCTGAGATGGAAGAAGTGGTAAGCGCTGATACGGAAGAGATGGGTGAAGCGCCATCTGGCTCTGAAAGCGATAATTAATTCCTTTGATCGAACAGGCGCACCAGCTGCTGGTGCGCTTGATTATTTAACCAAAGATGTACCTTAGAGTTTTATTAACTTGCATTACTTCCGAGGCAGAAATCCACGCAGGTTAGTCAAACTCTGGTAGAATCCAATTAGATTAACAGTCTCATATTCATTTGCTCTCATGGCCCGTGGCAGATGCGGGCAATTTTATTATGTAGGCGACCGGCTGAAAGTATTGACAGCCTGATCGGGGCAGGTTAACTGCTAATGGGAACGTGAAGCTTAGGAGGTATGCTTTGTCTAGCATGGAGCGTTTTACGCAACGGGCGAGAAGGGTGCTCAGCCTGGCTCATCAAGAAGCCGAGCGCATGCGCCAAAATTACATTGGAACAGAGCACCTTCTCCTGGGTTTAATTCGGGAGGAAGGCGGGGTTGCCGGACGGGTGTTGCGAGAGCTAGGATTAGAATCTGACCGTGTTCAGGAGATCATCGAGCGCCTGGCTGGAACCGGTGGTTTTCGAGGGGGCAAGCTNGATCTCTCGCCGGGCACCCAGCAGGTNCTCGAATTTGCAGTGGATGAAGCGCGGCGGATGGGNCATCACTACATNGGCACCGAGCACATCCTGCTCGGGTTGGTGCGCTATAACCAAGGCGTTGCAACGGATGTGCTGCGTAAANTGGGTGTGACCCCCGATCAGATCCGCCGCCAGACGCGGCGTGTCCTTCAGGAAAGCAGTTCCTCTCGCCGCAGTGGGGTTGAGCGGAAACCTGCCAATACTGAAAAACAGCGCCCCAAGACTCCGATGGTCGACCAGCTAGCCGTTGACTTGACTGCACTCGCCGAGGAAGGCAAACTTGACCCGGTTATCGGCCGGAAAATGGAGATCGAGCGGGTCATTCAGATCCTGGCACGCCGTACGAAGAATAATCCAGCCTTAATCGGGGAGCCGGGCGTTGGCAAAACAGCCATCGTCGAAGGCCTAGCCCAGCGCATCATTGAAGGTGATGTTCCTGCTCCCCTACTCGATAAAAGCGTCTTGCAATTGGATGTCGGTTCCCTGGTCGCCGGTACAATGTATCGCGGGCAGTTTGAGGAACGGCTCAAGCGAGTGATCGACGAGCTTAAATCCGCCGGCGCCATCCTTTTCATTGATGAGGTGCACATGCTGGTAGGCGCTGGCGCAGCGGGATCATCGGTAGACGCCGCCAATATCCTGAAGCCGGCTCTCTCGCGTGGTGAACTCCAGGTGATTGGCGCCACCACCCTGGACGAATATCGCAAGCATATTGAGAGCGATGCCGCCCTGGAGCGCCGCTTCCAGCCAGTTATGGTCGATGAACCCAATATCGACGAGACAATCGAGATCCTGCGCGGCATTCGCTCAGCCTATGAAGAGCACCATCGCCTGACAATTTCGGATGATGCCCTTGATGCAGCGGTGCGCCTCTCAGCCCGCTACGTCACCGAACGCTTCCTGCCAGATAAGGCGATCGATTTGATCGATGAATCCTCTTCCCGCGTACGCATGTACAAAAGCCCGGCGGCCAAAACAGCCAAAGACCTGGTGGACCAGTTGCGCGAGATCCGCCAAAACCACAACCTGGCCCTGGAAGACGGGCGTTATGAAGACGCTCAGGAGATCCTGGAGCGCCAGGAAGGGTTGGAACGGCAGCTGGAGCGACTGCGTACGGGCTGGGACCGCAGCTCCAGCCCCGTGGTGACCGCCGAGGATATCGCTGAAGTTGTCTCCATGTGGACCGGAGTGCCGGTGATGCAGATCGCTCAGGAAGAGTCACAGCGCCTGCTCCAGATGGAGGAGGAGATGAAAGAGCACATCATCGGCCAGGAAGAGGCGATCGAGGCCATCTCGAAGGCGGTACGGCGAGCACGCGCGGGTTTAAAGGACCCGCGCCGGCCGATTGGATCCTTTATTTTCCTTGGCCCGACTGGAGTTGGCAAGACTGAACTCACCAAGGCCCTGGCCAAGTTCCTGTTCGGCAGCGAAGAAGCCCTTATCCAGCTGGACATGTCAGAATTCATGGAACGGCACAATGTCAGCCGGCTGGTGGGCGCACCGCCCGGTTATGTTGGCTATGAGGAGGCAGGGCAGCTCACCGAAGCCTTACGCCGCCGGCCGTACTCCATCGTGGTCTTCGACGAGATCGAAAAGGCCCACCCAGAGGCGCACAACATGCTGCTCCAGATCATGGAAGAGGGCCACCTCTCCGATGCCCGCGGGCGCAAGGTCGATTTTCGCAATGCACTGATCGTGATGACCTCCAATATCGGCGCCGAGATGATCAAACGCCAGACCTCGCTCGGCTTTGACCTCAAACGCGATGAAGAGGTTGAAGAGCGCCTGTCATATCAGGAGATGCGTAAAAAGTTGCTCGACGCCCTCAAGCGCGTCTTCCGCCCGGAATTTATCAACCGGGTCGACGCGGTGATCGTGTTCCGTTCCTTGAACAAGGACAATATCAAGCAGATCGTGCAACTGGAGCTGCGTAAGGTCAGCGAACGGCTGGAGGAGCATGCGATTGTGCTCAATGCCACCCCGCTTGCACTGGACACACTGGCGGATCTAGGCTACGACCCTGAAATGGGCGCTCGCCCCCTGAAGCGTGTTATCCAGCAGAAGGTCGAAGACGCCCTCTCAGACGCCCTGCTCTCGGGGGAGTTTGAGGACGGTGATACTGTGGTTGTAGATGTGGTAGATGGGGAGATCAAGCTGCACCGCAGCGAAGAGAAGGCGCTCGAGCCGGAGGCGTTAGCGGCGAACTAGGCAGATAAGGGTATTAATTCAAAGGAGAACGCGATGATGTGCTTCGCGTTCTCTTTTTTGTTAAGAGATAGAGAAATCCATTTTAATGAAGGTATTATAATACCTATATGCCAAAGACTCACACGCAATACGTCTGCCAGCAGTGCGGGCGCAGGTCAGCGCGCGATATGGGGCGTTGCCCGCAATGCGGCGCCTGGAACAGCATGGTGGAAGAGGTAGTCGCTCCGGCTGCAGCCAGGGCAAAGGGCGCCGGGCGCGGCCTGTTAGGGGGCTCTGCGCCCCTACGCCTCTCCGAGATCGGTGAGGACGTCGAAGAGCGCCTGCCGCTGCCCATTGGAGAGTTCGCCCGCGTCCTGGGGGGAGGCGTGGTGCCCGGTTCAATTGTCTTGATCGGGGGCGACCCTGGCATCGGTAAGAGCACCTTGTTGTTACAGACCGCCCTGGAAATGGCGCGTGACGAGCGCGTGCTCTACGTCTCCGGCGAAGAATCCGAAAGGCAGATCAAGATGCGCGCTTTGCGCCTGCTGCGCGGCGATAGCGGAGCAGGGATTGCCGGGGCAGGAGCTGCCCTGGCAGGAGCAGCCCTGCCGGACGATCTCTTCCTGGTCACCGAGACTAACCTGGAGGTGATCCTCGAGCACATTTCTGCCATCCAGCCACGCCTGTTGATCGTGGATTCAATCCAGACCACGACCCTGCCCGAGCTGTCGTCATCAGCTGGTTCGGTCTCCCAGGTGCGTGAAAGTGCCTCTCGCCTGCGCGAACTGGCCAAATCCTCAGGGGTTTCTGTTTTTCTAATCGGCCACGTCACAAAAGAGGGCGCCATCGCCGGGCCGCGCGTGCTCGAACACATCGTGGACACGGTGCTTTACCTGGAGGGCGACCGGTTTCAATCCTATCGCTTACTGCGTTCGGTCAAGAACCGCTTCGGGGCTACCTCCGAGGTGGGGGTGTTCGAAATGAGCGAGCGCGGCATGGCCGAAGTCTCTAACCCGTCCGAGGCCTTCCTGGCCGAGCGCATGGTCAACGCGCCCGGATCGGCTATCGCGGTAACAATGGAGGGCACCCGCCCGCTCCTGGTAGAAATCCAGGGTTTGACCAGCCAAACTTCGTTCGGGATCGCTCGCCGCACCCCCAATGGGGTCGACTTCAACCGCCTGCTGCTGACCGTGGCGGTACTCACCCGCCGGGTTGGGCTGCGGTTGGGCGAGCAAGATGTGTTCGTCAACGTGGTCGGCGGGCTTAAGGTGAGCGAGCCGGCGGCCGATCTGGCGATCGCGGCCGCCATCGCTTCCTCTAACCGCGACGCCTCCGTGCGCGCCGACACCGTCTTGATCGGCGAACTCGGCCTGTCTGGCGAACTGCGCATGGTAGGACAGATGCCGGCCCGGCTGCGCGAGGCGGCGAAATTGGGCTTTAAGACAGCGGTAGTACCGCGTCGTTTGCGGCGCGGCGAGCCCTGGCCGGAGGACATCCAAATTGTCGAAGCGCGCTCCCTGCGCCAGGCGCTCGAACACGCATTGCTGTCTGAATAATTCCGGTATAACGCTTGTTCTTCACCATTCTTAATATAAAATCTACGTAAACCTATATTGACGATAGGGGGTATATTCTGATAAATTTACGCAGAATTCAGCGGTTTTCTGGAGATAAGATGTTAATCAAGCGTATTCAATTGGGCCTGATCCACGTCGCCGTGGCGATGACCCTGGTGCCGATCAACAGCACGCTTAACCGCGTGATGATCAAAGAACTGGCCCTCTCTGCAACCCTGGTAGCGCTCCTGGCCTCTCTGCCCTATCTGTTCTCGCCGATCCAGGTGATCATTGGTTCGTTTGCCGACCGGCATCCCTTGTGGGGTTGGCGACGAACGCCTTATATTCTGTTTGGATTAGCCCTATGCGTGCTGGGTGTAGTGCTTTCCCCACTGGCTGCCTTTGTCATTGCAGATGACCGCTGGGTTGGTTTAGCCTTTGGCGTGTTCGCTTTCGGCGCCTGGGGGATGGGTTTTAACTTTGCAACGGTCTCCTATCTTTCCCTGGCCTCAGAACTGTCGGGAGAAAGCGGCCGGGGGAAGACGATCGCCACCATGTGGTTTATGATGATTGTTAGCATCATTTGCACAGCTATCCTGTTGAGCCAGCTGGTCAATCCCTATACCCCACAGGCGCTGGTGCGGTCTTTCTGGATCGTGGGTTTGGCTGCGCTGGTCCTGGGCAGCATCGGTTTGCTAAAACTCGAAAAGCGAACGGCTTTGGCTGAGACGAAAGGTGAAGAACGCTATTCGTGGGGGGAGTCCCTGGCTGTTATTCTGGAAAACCGGCAGGCGTCCCTGTTCTTCGTTTACCTGATCATTTTATTGACAGCCCTCTTAGGGCAAGATATCCTTTTAGAACCTTTTGGCGGAGAAGCTTTTTCNTTGCCGGTCCAGGCGACGACGCGCATCACTTCGATATGGGGCGGTTTTACGCTGCTGGCCCTGCTGGTCGCTGGAGCTTTGGAAAGGCGTTTTAGCAAACGCCTTGTGGCAACCTGGGGAGGCTGGGGGGCGTTACTGGGATTTGTATTGATCGCACTGAGTGGAGTCGTCGTTAATCGGAGCGTGTTTTACTCCGGCGTCGTCTTGCTTGGATTCGGCACCGGTCTTTCCACGGTCGCCAACCTGTCCTTGATGTTAGATATGACCACAGCCGGCAAGGTTGGGCTTTTTATCGGCGCCTGGGGGATGGCCAACGCGGTTTCCCGACTGGTGGGTTCCGTGTTGGGTGGGGCTGTGCGCGATATCTTGATGCAAGTCCTCACAAACCCAGTCCTGGCGTATGCAGTAGTTTTTGGAGTCGAAGCCGCCCTGTTGTTTGTCTCTTTGCTGTTGCTGCGCCGGATTGACGTGGCTGCCTTTCGCGAGAGTACGCAGCCATCGGCATTGATCGAACGCGCCGCTTTGGCCAGTGAGCCTTCGTAATATGTCCAGCGAGTGGTTGAATTTGAGCGAAGCAGCCCAGATGCTGGGAGTGCACCCCAGTACGGTACGCAGCTGGTCAGATCAAGGCCACCTGCCCACGCATCGCACCCAGGGGGGACATCGCCGTTATAAGCGCAACGAGATCGAGCTTTGGATCCAGTCCCGCCAGNGGGATGGGGCAAGTGGGAGCTACCTGGTTGTGCAGAAGGCCCTGAAGAGNATCCGGTTGCAGATCAGTGAAGGGCGACTCGCNTCNCAAGAATGGTATCAAAAGCTGGATGAGGAGGCTCGCGCTCAATACCGGCTCAGTGGCCGGGCCATGCTCCAAGGCCTGATAGGTTATCTGACTACCGATGATGACGCGGCTGAATCTGAAGCGCGTTCTCTGGGTTATGAGTACGCTTCCAGAGGCTGGCGGTATGGGTTAAGCGCAGCTGAGGCGTCACGCGCCTTTCTTTTTTTTCGCAATGTGCTGGTTGACTCGATGCTCAGCTTATACGAATCGGCAGCGCTCCACTCCTCGAGCGCCTGGAGTGAGATGTTTCGGAAGATCAACGCCTTTACGGATCAGATCCAGATCACCCTCTTAGAGACGTATGATGCCTACCAGCGAGGCAACCGGTGAGCCGTCCCAGCAAACGCTTCACCCCCTCGAAATGGTCTGAGTACCTGGTGCCGGTGGTGCTGATTTTCCTTGTGTTAGCCCTGGTTGCGGCCATGATCCTTATTCTTGCGTCCTTGTTCGGCCTCACCCCAGGAACTTGATCCCAAGCAACGGATTGCCGACTACTGAGAACGGAGGTTTCTATGCACTATATTTCTATCCTTTCCACTGCTGTNACCTTTTTCTTTGCGGTAGCTGTGTTCGAGCGCTATCGCCGCCGGAAAGGTACCCACTTACTCTTATGGGGGATCGGCCTGGTGTTCTACGGTCTGGGCACTTTGACCGAGGCGATTATGCTCTTCACCTTCCACCCGCTGGCGCTCAAAATCTGGTACCTGACAGGCGCTATGCTCACTGCAGCCTGGCTTGGTCAAGGTACGCTGCATCTGCTCGTGCGCAAAAGTGGTGTGGCGACAACCCTCTTTGCGCTCCTGGTCCTCGTCTCGGTGATCGCCGTAACCCTGGTCCTGGTTGCGCCGGTTGAGCCAGCGGTGTATAACTTAAACGAGCCGGCCTCCGCGCAATANCAGGAGATCCTTGTGCGCAGCGGNGCGATCACTTTCTTGACCATTATCCTGAATATCTACGGGACGCTTGCGTTGGTTGGTGGAGCAATCTATTCGGCTTACATTTTTTGGCGCAAGCATGTCCTGGCAGACCGGATGATCGGTAACATCTTGATCGCGGCCGGGGCAATGATGCCAGCTATGGGAGGCACGTTCATCAGGGCTGGATTGGCGGATTGGCTCTATCTTAGTGAGTTCCTGGGGGCTGTGATCATGTATGTCGGTTTCTTGAGNGCCACTGCCTCCCAGCCAGCGATGGAACCGCAGANCGCAGCTCCCGCGTCGGTCAATTAGCTAGATTAGATTTGCCTTTATAATAGAGTTCTCAATCCTGTGAGGCTTTCCATGCCAGCAATGACCTCCCCTTATGAATCTTTATTGAATTTACCGGCGATCGCCAGAATCCGGCGTAACCACGGCTTGGAGCATGCCACGCTTCACCTCCTGTCCCAGCACCACCCAAAACGCAGCCTAGCAGGCCATTCCGACGTGGGTGGATTCTGGATCCTGGGGGATGTGCCTATCGATGAGCTCCAGGAGGCAATCGAGGCCGCGCTGGCTCGTTTGCGCAAGGGAGAGCGCCAACTTGCTGTCCACCCTAACTGCGGCACTAATTTTGTCACCGCCGGGATTCTGGCCGGATTGGCAGCCGGGTTGGCCATGTTCGGAGGACGAAGCTTCCGTGATAAGGTAGAGCGCCTGCCCCTGGCGATGACTTTGGCGACCGTCGCCCTAATCGTGGCGCAGCCCCTCGGGTCTTTTCTACAAGAACGTGTGACGACTTCAGGGGAGCCGGGAAACTTGCACGTGGTCGAGGTTGTGGCCAGCCGACGTGGGCGCCTCCAGGCGTACCGGATTGTAACGAGGGAGTGAGTATGGCCTCCAGGCCGCCAATCGTTTATGTGTTGCATGGCGAAGATGAGTTTGCGATCGCCCAGTTTGTCGCCGGGTTAAAGGCCAAACTGGGCGATCCCGCTTTAGCTGAGATGAATACCACCAGTCTGGATGGGCGTTCACTAAATATCGAAGAAATGACCTCAACAACCAACGCAATGCCTTTCCTTGCCCCGCGCCGGTTGGTCATACTGAAAAATCCATTGGCGCAACTGAACAGTGATCCGCTCCGTCAAAAGTTTAAAGATTTTCTTGAAAGGGTTCCCGTGAGCACTGCGCTGGTTTTAATCCTGGATGGTGCCCTTACGACTGAGCAAATGAGAAAAAAAGGGGAGATACACTGGTTAGAAAAGTGGGCGAGAGTAAGAGGGGAAGGGGTTTACCTCAAAGAGTTTAAAGTCCCTTATGGACCCGAGATGGTCAATTGGATAAAAATGCGGGTGAAAGAAGCGGGAGGCGAGATAACAAGCCAGGCAGCTGCATTATTAACCAGTATTGTGGGCGAGGATGTCCGCCTGGCAGATCAGGAAATCCAAAAAATGTTGTTATATGTGAATTTTCAAAGGCCGATTGAGGCCGATGATGTCAGGAATTTAACCACGTTCTTTGGAGAGGGAAATATTTTTGAACTGGTAGATGCCTTAGGAAATCGAAATGGTCGCCAGGCAAGCGAGTCNTTGCATAACCTGTTGAGGCACCAGGACGCCGGATCGATTTTTGGGATGATCGTTCGCCAATTTCGCTTGTTGTTGTTGGCGAGAGAAATTTTGGATAAGCGGGGCAATGAAGGAGATATGGTGCGATTGATAAAAATCCCCCCATTTGTGGCGCAGAAAATATCACCGCAGGCGCGCAGATTCAGCAAGGAAAGCTTGGAATTAATCTACCACCGGCTTTTGATAGTTGACGAAGCGGTGAAATCGGGCAAGGCAGAGTTAGAAGTCGAACTGGATGTGTGGCTGCAGAGCTCACGCATTAGCGTGGCCGTTCATCCCATTCACTCCAATCCAAATGTGATTCGGTAGGACCGACCGGGTTGTGCGCACCTCGATCTCACCCGCTTTGATCGATGGATTGTCCTCACCAACTGCTTTAATCCGATTGGCCATGCTGGGGTGGACAAAGCAGATATTGGGTGCTTTTCCATATTTTTCTTTGTAATAAATCGCGGCACGTTCGATCCTGGAAAAAAGATCTGATTTTACATCGTTATCGAACCAAAGCATTCCCACGTTCATATGAGCCTCCCTTAGAACTAAATCGCACCGATGTCGGATCGGCAACATATTNGTGCTCTAATCNTTTCCACAATACACAGAACAGANGTTCGATATATTAACCGAACATCTGTTCTGTGTCAAGGGTGATTTAAGAAATCTTGTAGAAAAAATCAGGACCTACCTAAGAACCTCATCGATGGCCACCAATAGCGCTTCGATATCGGATAATTGCAGATCTCCCATATGAGCTATTCGGAAAGTAATGCCTTTTAGGGGACCATATCCATTAGCAATCCGCATGCCCCGTTCCAACAGATGGGTGTTTAAGACCTGGACATCGATATTGCGGGTATTCTTTATCGTCGTTACCGTTTGTGAGCGAAAGCCCGCTGGTGCGAATATCTCCAAGCTTCGTCCGATCGCCCAACTCTGGACGCGCTTAGCCATTGCCCTGTGCCGGGTATAACGGTTTTCTAAACCTTCTTCAAGGATACGATCCAATTGGTAATCCAAGGCATAGATTAAAGACAGGGCGGGTGTAGCTGGGGTGGAATCTTTGTGGAGATGCTTTTCTAATCGAAGAAAATCAAAGTACCAACCCCGTTCGGGCACCCGCTCTGCATTGACCAGCGCTCTATCAGAAATCGCCGCAAGCGCCAATCCGGGTGGCAACGCCAGGCATTTTTGCGATGAAGTGAACAATACATCTAACCCCCAGGCATCCATCTTTATCNTCACACCACCCAATGAAGATACAGCGTCGACGCAGATCAAGGTCTCTGGACTGGCTNANCGGACAGCCGCAGCGATTTCTTCGACNGGGTTCTGTAANCCGGTTGAGGTTTCGTTATGGACGATCGTCACGACCTCATACCTTTTCTTNTGGAGCGCTTCGGCAACCATTTCTGGTGTGATCGGTCGATCCCAGTCTGTCTCGAGGATNTCTGCTTGTTTTCCATTTGCCAGAGCGACCTCAAACCAGCGCTTACTGAAAGCCCCATTCACACAGCTCAATANNTCCTTTTTGGCGAGATTCCGCACAACAGCTTCTTGTAACCCTGTCCCTGAGCTGGTAACTACAAATACTCTAAATTGGGTGTCGAACAATTGCCTCGCTTTTTCCCATGTCTGGCGGTAGATCGCCTCAAATTCCTTGCTGCGGTGGGGGAGCATTGCCTTGGTTTGAGCTGCCAGCACATCCGGATCGACATCCACCGGACCGGGTACGAACATAGGGGACATAAGGACCTCCTGAAGGTGAGCTATAGATTCAGCGAATCGGCGAGTAGGCAAATTAACGAGTCAATCCATCAGCTGATGATGCCAGGCGATCGATCCAATTGTATCAGCGGGAGGCTATACCGGCGATGGCAACAATAGAGACTGCTATAATTGTTTCCATGCGCCGCCTGCTTATATTTATATCTATTTTTCTTCTGGCCTGCCAGGCTATTTCGACCTTTCCTGAGGCTCTTCTAGCTTCCCAGGCGACTTCTCCCACGAATACCCTGGAGATTCCTAGTGCGACGCCTTTATCAACGCCAGTTCCAACAAGTTCTCCACCGCACATAACGCCGACTACAACGCAACCAAAGGGCTCGTTCAAAGTCCACTTTCACCCCGATGGCCCAATTTATACAGGTGACTTGATAAGCCTAGAAATCATCGCGCCAAATGAAGCGGATATGGATGAGGCACAAGTGCAGGTTCAGGTGAACAACTCCGCTCCAATCGACCTGGGAACGGCTGATTTTGGCCCTTATGGGATTGGCGGACGCTTGCAAGCCACCCTGACCTGGGTGTGGGACACACGGGGATTAGCTGCTGGCAAATATCTCCTCAATATCTCGATCCTGCCAGATGGTCTCTCCTGGACTGAAACGGTCAGGCTTTTCCCGAGGGATGATCTGCCTCCCCCTGAACCTGGGGCGAAGTGGGAAACCGCGGAGAATGAATGTTGCCAGCTGCACTATATTACCGGTACTGAAGCAGCCTTTGATCTGCCATCCTTGTTGGCGAGCGCTGATGAAGAGGCGCGCGACGCTGTGGAGAGCATGGGAATTGAATTTAGCGATCCGATCCCAATCACGGTTTTGCCGCGCGTCCTGGGGCATGGGGGGTTCGCTGCCAGCGAGATCTACATATCTTATCTGGATCAAAACTATGCCGGCAACGATTTTTCTCAGGTCTTGCACCACGAGATGATCCACCTGTTGGATAGTCGCCTGGCGGGCGACCTGCGCCCAGCGTTATTGGTGGAGGGCCTGGCGGTCTACCTGTCGGGGGGCCACTTCAAGAGAGAACCGCTGCTACCGCGAGCCGCAGCCCTGGTGGATCTGGGATGGTACCTGCCTTTGGCGCCACTCGCCGACGCGTTTTATACTTCCCAGCACGAGATCGGCTACCTGGAAGGGGGTGCCCTGGTGAATTACATGGTGAATGCTTTTGGATGGAAGGCTTTCGATATGTTTTACCGGGACATTCATCCCCATTCCAGCGGGAAACAATCGCAAGCGCTCGATACTGCCCTGCAAGCCCACTTTGGCCTGACGCTGGCCCAGCTGGAAGCGCGCTTTCTGGCAAGACTCCGCCGCCAGCAGATTAACCCGGACATGTACGATGACATCCGCCTGTCAGTCTATTATTATGATACCGTGCGGCGCTACCAACAATTGCTGGACCCTTCCGCATATTTCCTGACAGCCTGGTTGCCAGGGGCAGAGCAAATGCGCCAGCGGGGGATCGTGGCGGATTACCTGCGCCATCCTGAAGACCCTGAAAACATTTCTCTGGAGGCCATGCTGGTAGAGGCTGATAGGGATTTGCGTGCTGGCAATTATGTTGAAGCAGAGAAGACGCTGGCCCAGATTAATATCGCCCTTGATGAGTTAGAATGATTGACCCAATAGGAGGGCTGTCTGGAAACTTACCAGCATATAATAAAGAAATTCGCCTGGGTAGACCAGGCGAATTGTATGTGATAAAGGTTGGTTTGGGACTTACGGGCAGGTGATGCCAAAGGGTCCGCCTACCAGGACTGTAATGCTTTTAAAAGTTGGCGTGCAATATAAATTTAAAGAGTCAAAAGCGTATCCCCCTGCGACAAGCAAGCAGAGCAATACAACCAAACAGCCGCAACTGACCCATAACCATGTCCTGCGGGGCCTCTGCTCCTCCGGAATGATCGGCTCTAGTGGGCTGGCTGGAACCCGCCCAGCGTATGCAGGCTCCAGGGGAGGTGGGGCGGGCGGTGGTACGTAAGCTGGCGTGGGGGGCGGCGGGGTTGGCGGCACATAAGCTGGCGCGGGGGGCGGCGGGGCTGGCGGCACATAAGCTGGCATGGG
>C687J35164_10000443_pt1 | contig 14549 bp, 11 predicted proteins | sample RifCSP13_3_FD_35164 | JGI IMG/M metagenome (IMG submission 35164)
GGAGAGGAAGGCTTGTCGAAAGGGCTTGATCAGCGAAACCCGCCGATTCTGATAATCCTTGACGTCATGCTGCCGGGAATGAGTGGCCTTGATCTATGCAGGCGATTCAGGAGAGAACCAGGCACCAGAAGAACGCCTATCATTATGCTGACTGCCCGGGGCTCCGAATCAGATCGTGTAGCGGGCTTGGATCTCGGAGCGGATGATTACATTACCAAGCCGTTTTCGGTTCGCGAACTCACGGCCCGAGTACGCGCCGTGCTTCGGAGAGTAGACGAAAGCGCAGCTGGTACCTATGAAGATGATCATCTCATGATCGACTTCGCGGATATCCGAGTTGTCTGCAATGGTCGCAAGATCAAACTCACCAATAAGGAATTCACGTTGTTGTCTGTGCTTGCCAAGAGCACTGACCGAGTTGTCACCAGGCAACAGTTGCTGGACAACGTGTGGGGCTACAGTTATTACGGAGACGCGCGGACGCTTGACGTTCACATCAGGCGATTGCGGCAAAAGTTAGGTGACTGCGGAGACTGTATTGAAACTGTAGTAGGAATTGGTTATCGCTTCACCGGTTGTCACAGTCGTCAGGAAGCTTCCCAAAATCACGCCTAAAGACCGGAAGTGCGCACCCGTACTCTCATATTGCTGGCCGCTACGGCATTGATGGCAACGTTGCTTGCCCTCATATTCTCGTTTTCACTTGCAAGCTTGGCGTGTGCAGCATTGAGTGCTGTCGCCACCGGTCTATTCGTCTACGCGTGGTCTCGTAGTCGTGTTTCGCAGAAACAGAGCCACGGCATTTCCGCTGAATGTGACAACGAGACCCTTGCTCTTGAACAATTATTTGAAGCCACTTTGAATGGGATGCGCGAGGGGCTGCTGGTCGTCGACCGCGAGATGCGGGTGATCGCTTCGAACGAATCTGCGCGGCGTTTGTTCAACGTAGGCGAATCAAGGTTAGCGCTTCAGCGTTTGACAGAGTTGACCCGTAATCCAGCCATTTACAGTGCCTTCCTTGACGCGTTGCACGGGACTGAGCGAGCCGGCGTCAAGGTTGAAACGTTTGGTCCAAAGCGCCGGGTGTTCGATCTGCGCGTTGTTCCGTTGAGTAGTGAGAATGGATCTCAGACGCAAGGTGCAATCGGAGTGTTCTTTGACGTTACAAAACTTGAGCGGCTGGAACGGGTGAGACAGGAATTTCTGTCGAATGTTTCCCACGAGTTACGGACGCCGTTAACTGCAATCAGCGCTTTTGTTGAAACGCTGGAGGCTGGCAATACGGATGCATCCGACAATAAGCGCTTCCTTGGCATCATTCGCCGGAATGCGGAACGGATGAACAACCTCATTGGTGACATCCTCGAACTGAGCGCAATCGAAGCGGGTACGGTCAAGGTCGAGCCTAGGCCGATCCAACTCGCTCCCCTCGTAGAGGATGTTTTCAACTCGCTAAGCGCAAAGGCATCGCCAAGAGACATTGAACTCGCTCACGTCGTTGGGAGTGAGGTAATTGTTTTTGCTGACCCTGTTCGGCTCGAGCAGATGCTAACCAATCTGGTTGAGAACGCCATTAAGTTTAATCGCGAGGGCGGTCAGGTATACGTCAGGTTCGACGATGGAGAGAAAAGCCGAATCAGCGTGGAAGATACAGGGGAGGGGATACCTTCTCAACATGTGGAGCGGTTATTCGAACGGTTCTACCGGGTGGATCGGGCGCGGTCCCGAGACTTGGGTGGAACTGGGTTAGGTTTGGCGATCGTCAAGCATTTGAGCCGAGCGCACGGTGGCGAAGTTACGGTTGAGTCACGCCTGGGTGAAGGAAGTGTGTTTGCAATTGAGCTTCCAAAGCCAGAAATGACAAACGCAGGAGGAGTGGACCAGTGACCAATGAGCTATGGGCCACTGACCCATAACCACGGACTAAATAACAATTTTCATTTCTCATTTCTCACCTTCCATCCTTTCCTGTTTCTCAGTTTGAATCTTCCTTAGTGAACGCTCACCACAGAGGCGCAGAGAACAACGGAGACGCTGAGCCAAATGAAAAATGAAAAATGGAAAATTTGTTAGTTCTCATTGGGCCATTTTGTGACCTCAGACACATGATCTCTGACCTTCTCCCCTGCTATACAAGAACTCTTGCACCAACTCACTTTCCCTCCCTTCTGCACCAGCCTGTACTTTTGTTTCGGTTAATTCCTACTATCACCCCGATGACTCAGCCTCACCGAGAGTTGATCGAGTATCACCCCACGCTTTCAGCTTGCGGCCCATGGCTCGAAGCAGGCGTTCGCATCGCAATAAGGATTCCAACTCTTTTGAAGTTAGGCCCACGTCGGTATTGGCGAACTGGGACTAGACTCGGTGGTGAACCGGCCGATCGAGTAGCCTTCAGGCCGTCGCATAAGATCCTCATCAACGACGTGAGGCTGCGACTAGAGAGCGTGCTATCTCGATCGGCCCGCTGGCTACCGCGTCATTCAAAATAGGAAATAGGAAATAGGAAATGGAAATGGGGAATGAGAAATTTCTCTTCTCAGCTTCTAGAGGTCGAGGGTAAACACCGAGCAAATGGGGAATCTTTGCCCCTTCTAAGCGCGGGCCGAGGGCTTACCGCTGTTTCATCGAGTGATATTCGAAGAACCTCCTGCGCCTTGCTTGAGGACTTGGGGGCCGCATAGGTGAGAGCAGCGATTCCGCAAGTATCCGTAAATTGATAGGAACTTCGGGCGTTTTTATGTCGGCATTGCCCGCGACGGGATGACGGGTCAAAAGGTCCAGTTCAGCGCCGCAGAACTCGCAGGTTTCGACGTGATCGTCGATCAGCTTTTTGATCTCAGGAGAAAGGTCGCTGGAAACCGACATTTGCAGCAGGCAGGAGGAGGGACAGGCCAAATTCTTTTCAAAGGCTTTTAAGCTGCTGACTCGCATTCAATCCTCAATATCCACACGCCTGTTGAGGTCGACAATTCCCAATTTGCTGGAGCGCAAGAGTGGGCTTCCCAATACTGTCCCGAACCTAACAGTTTTCGCGTTCGATTCACCGCAATTACACTGGCAATCGACGGTTCATTCCACATTCAGTGTCCGCAAAACCCTCAATTTCTACAGTAAAATGAGAGAGAATCGACTCTGTAAAAACCTGTTGCTCCATTTTAAAANTGTTGTTAACATGCCTTCGCGTTCATTCAAGGAGCTCCCCGCTCTTTGAGGTTTTTTCCAGGAAACAAGCTCTCCCGAATCGATATACGAAACGAAAACCCCAGTAAAACCGCCTGAGAGCGTAACAAATCCCTTTCAGGTCTCATTGAAAATCATCAGCAAAGACCCCGCTGGCGCTCACCCTCAAGTCCTTTAGGACTCACCTCTAGACCTTCAGAAAATAGACGGCAAGACACTCACTGGCGACTCCGGCCCAACAATCGGCACCTGAAAAGACGCACAAAACCCGTGAAATCTCTAAGCCAGGAATTCGAAAAAGACATTCAGCCGCGAACTGTTGAAGAGCAGCCGCCAACACGCACTCGGCGAACGCCGGAGCGTGCGACCAAGACCGGGAAATGGGTCGAGAGCCTTCGCAATTCTGACGTCTCGAGACTCTGGATGGAGCTGCACCGAATAGTATCTCATCATCCGCTGGTAAGAGCTTCGCGCAGTGCTGGTTTGTTAGTTGAAGACGGCGTGGCAAATGCCTACACCGATTTGACTCAGGAGTTGTTCGTGCAACTTTTGAGTAAGAGTCGTTTTGAGCACTATCTCGATACAGAGATGACTGATTATGAGATTGAATGCGAGATCAGTCAGATCGAGTTGACCAACCTACTGACGGCCGAACTGCGGAAACGACATCCCGAGAGTTATCGGTTGGCGAGGCGCATCTCTACGTTGATTCAGTCAAGCTCGAATTTCCGGCGTTTTGACACCAGCGGAATTGGCGATGAGCCACATCGACGGTTGGCAGACCGGGTGTATGGCTTGAGCGAGTGGGACCCAAGCAAGCGACGTCGCGATTCGCATGATTTAGAAGAGCGTGCTCAGATTGTTCCAGTGCGTGCCAGAGACACTCGAATGGTCGGTTGTACGGGTGACTCGCAGGTAGTGATAAGCAATTCGGATTTAGAAGACTTGATTGTCTCCGTGTTGGACGCGATTGATTCACCTGCCGACGTTCGTACGTTGCGCAGTCTGGTGATGTCGCGTTTGCCGGTGATGGATATCTATCTGGTACCGCTGGATGCGGACGACGGTGATGACGACCGAGGTCATTTCGAACCGGTGGACAAGCGAGAGAATCCCGAACAGGGGTTGTTAAGGCGGGAGTCAGAAGATGGTGCGGCAAGTTTTGTCGATGTGTTTCTAACCAACCTGCATCGTGCGGTGCGCGGCAAAGTGAAGCAGTACAATCGCATTTTGGGGGTGCTATGGCACTGCTATTTGACATCCGAGAATTTCACGCAGTTGGAAGTAGCTGCAGTGTTGGGAGTATCGGATTCTTTGGTGTCAGACTATCGCCGACGAATTGAGCAGGAGCTACGAGAGTTGTCTTTCGTGGAAGTTGAGGAAGCGAGGCGATTTGAGATAGCTTTACGCGAACGAGTCCGCAAGTTGGTGGAGGAAAACGAACAAGAGGGAGTAATGGTTTAAGGGCGCAGGTGTGACGGAAGCCGTTGCCCAACTACTGGCGTTTCCAAAATCGGCCACTTTTCGTTATTCTAATCTTCAGGAAGCTGCAGCGTCCCAGCGCCGCAGCTTCTTTTGCTTTTTTCCGGTAGAACGCCAAAAATTGGACTCTTTACTGCCGTCGAGCGCAGGATATGATGTCCTCCAGTAGTTAAATGACGCTCAAACACCCATTTCAGGATTACGAACCGATCAGGAGGTCTCGTGCTCGCAATTCCGTTGACGATCACATCTTCGACGATGACTCTGATTTCAAAGGGCCACGAACTCGTCCGAATGCTGCTGCCACGAGCAGAGACGCAATGTCAGCGTCGAGCAATGACGCCTCCCGAAGGGAAAGCGCAGTTGGGGACGGACGCAAAGTGAGATCAGAGTCGAAGTCAGCTAACGAAAAATGGATTCACAAGCATGGCCACTCGCTTAGCTTTGCTGGAATATTTCTGTTTACAGTGCTTGTTTTCTTCCGTCCCTACGAGTTGATACCTTCCCTATTCTGGCTCTCGACGTCCGCTTTTTGGGTAGCTCTTGCGACCCTCGCTGTCTACGTGCTGACGCAACTAGGTTTAGAAAACACCATTACTGCGCGGCCCAGGGAAGTAAACCTTGTTCTCTTGTTGTTGTTAACAGGAGTTCTCTGTATTCCTTTGGCGCTGCAACCCCAGCGAGCGTTCGATAGCTTTACCGAGTTTGTTAAGGTCATTCTGATTTTTATCGTAATGATTAACGTTGTCAGGACCGAGAAGCGATTGAAGAAGCTTTGGATTTTGGTGCTAGTGGCGACCTGCTTCTTGAGTATCAACGCCATAAATGACTATCGCCTGGGTCGATTTGAGCTACAGGGCATGAGAATAAAAGGATCAATTGGTGGGATGTTTGACAATCCAAACGACCTTGCTCTCCACCTGGTCACTATGCTTCCAATTGCTCTTGCCCTGGTTTTTTATTCGCGCTATGCACTAATAAAGCTCCTTTACCTTGTCACCGCCATTCTTATCACCGGCGGAATTGTCGTCACGTTTTCCCGTGGTGGATTTCTTGCGCTTTTAGCCGCCGGAGGAGTGCTTCTATGGAAGTTGGTTCGGAGCAGCAGATGGCTGTTACCGCCTCTGGGAGTTGCGCTTGTTGTTTTGTTTGTGCTCTTTGCCCCCGGAGAGTATAGGACACGTCTGTCTACCACAGGCGATGAGTCGTCGATGGCTCGATTCGACGATCTTAAGAGGTCACTTGTTATTGCCGCCAGGCATCCGCTCGTTGGCGTAGGAATGGATAATTACATCCTGTTCTCGAACTCCAATAAATCAACTCACAACGCGTACACGCAGGTTGCCTCAGAGATGGGTGCAGCGGCTGCAGTGTTTTATATTCTATTCATTTTGGCGCCGTTTAGAGGTCTGCGCAGAATTGAGCACGAAAGCTATCAGGTCAAGTCCGCGCGTCGGTTTTATTATGGCTCGGTTGCATTGCAGGCAAGCCTGGTCGGTTACATGGTGGCCAGCTTTTTCGCCTCAGTGGCCTACCTGTGGTACATCTATTATCTGGTTGCGTACTCAGTTTGCCTGAGGCGCATTTATGATTCAGCGTTGGAGCGACACATAGTTGCGGTTTCAGCTCTGAACGGTAACTCACCAGACCGCACGAGACCTGAAGTATCAGTCAATGCCAACTTCACCCACAAATGAAGCTCCTTTGACTAACGCGAGGCCGACGGTAAGCGTGATCATTCCTGCTTACAAAGTTGCGCCCTTTATACGCGAGACACTGGATTCGGTATTTGCTCAGAAATTCAATGACTTCGAAGTGATTGTCATCAACGACGACTCACCTGATACTCGGGAGCTTGAAGAGGCAGTGGAAAACTATCGAAATGCGATCATCTATTTGAAGCAACCTAACCGGGGCGCTGGAGCTGCTAGAAACTCCGGACTCCGGGTTGCACGAGGTGAATTTGTAGCCTTTCTCGATGGCGATGATGTTTGGTTGCCGGATTTTCTGAACGAGCAACTGAAACTGATTCGAAGTGATGGAAGTTACGACCTGGCATATGCCGACGCAATCAACTTCGGAGACGGTGGTCCTGACAGTGCCACCAACATGGCCTACAACCCTTCGCATGGCGATGTGACTTTCACGAAACTACTCTGCGGCGAGTGCAACATTGTCACTTCCACTGTTCTGGCACTCAGAGAGCCAATAATGCGAGTAGGAGGCTTTGACGAGCGCTTCGTAAATTCTCAGGACTTTGATCTGTGGTTGCGGTTGGCGAAGGATGCGAACTCAAGGATCACGTATCAGAAAAGAGTATTAGTGCGAAGACGGATATACACCGGCAGCTTAGCCTCGGATCCGCTGCGCTCGTTCGCCGGTGAGTTGGCTGTACTGAACAGCGTACGACAAAGAAACGATCTCAGTAAGGAAGAGAAAGAGATCCTGGAAGATACTTTGAGAAAACGACAGGCTACCGTTGAAGTCCTGAAGGGCAAACAACAGCTCACAATTGGTGACTTTAAAAGAGCCGCCGAATCATTTACCGAAGCGAAAAAGTATCAGCCCAGCATGAAGCTGGAAATGGTTCTTTTTTGCTTGCGCATTGCACCAGGAATGCTCCAACGCGTTTATCGGATAAGAAGCTCGTCTAGTTCCAACAAGCCCCTCAGTTAGAAGCCTCCGGCACGGTCGATTGAAATTCACAGCTGGTCTAACGGTGTCCCAGTAATAAGACAGTACAACTAATGTCCCTGCTGAAAGTTACAACGACTCAAGGAGAACAGTACTTTCGTACCGATCACCTGAAGGTCAATCTCGGTGGGCGAGCTGCGCGCGGTGGAGTCATCGCGATTCTGTCTCAAGGTCTGAAGTTTTTAATCACGATTGCGGCAACTTCAGTCATGGCTCGTTTATTAACTCCTCAAGATTACGGTTTGGTGGGCATGGTTGCTTTTGTTACTGGATTTGTTTCGATGTACAAGGATCTGGGCCTCTCTGCAGCGACCATACAAAGAAGCGAGATCAGTTCCGAACAGATTAGCACTCTATTCTGGGTTAATTTGCTATTGAGTGTTGGCATTGCGCTGTTTACTGCAGCAATTGCCCCACTGGTTGCATGGTTCTATGGAGAGTCGCAATTAACGTGGATTACCGTCGTCACGGCCGGAGGATTCATCATCAGCGGAATCGCCGTGCAGCATGAAGCGCTGCTGAGAAGGCAGATGCGTTATTTTGCCCTCGCGTTGATCAGCCTCATGTCGATGGTTATGGGCTATGTTGTAGGCATCATTATGGCCTGGCATGGTTTCCGCTACTGGGCACTGGTCTCAAGCCAGCTTGCCGTCGCCGCTACGAGCACCCTGCTTACATTTTCTCTTTGTCGCTGGATGCCGGGCCTTCCAAAGAGAAACACGGGCGTGCGATCGATGATCAGATTCGGCGGCAATCTTACTGGATTCACTACGATCAACTATTTTTCGCGCAATCTCGATAATCTCCTGATTGGCCGGTTTTGGGGGGCTCAGCAGCTAGGACTTTACTCTCGGGCCTACCAGTTGATGGGTTTGCCTATCGATCAGATAAACGAACCGATAAGTTCTGTCGCGATACCGGCCTTGAGCAGATTGACAGATTCTCCTGAGAGTTACCGTAAGGCCTATTTGCGGATGCTGGAAAAGATAGCGCTACTGACAATGCCCTGCGTTGTGCTAATGATTGTAACTTCCGATTGGATCATTCAAATTGTTTTAGGTTCACAATGGGTTGGTGCGACTCGAATATTCGTCTTACTTGGAATAACGGCTCTCTTCCAACCTATTGCAAATACTACTGGCTGGCTACTTATTAGTCAGGGCAGAGCGAATCATATGTTGCATTGGGGGTTGATCAGTGGGCCAATTATCATGGCCGCTATCGTCGCAGGTTTACCATGGGGGGCAGTCGGTGTCGCGGCCTCTTATGCTTTCACGAGAGTTTGTGTAGCTGACCCTCTGTTGTTTTGGTTTGTCGGACGTAAAGGCCCGGTGCGAACAATCGACTTCTACAAAACAATCGCGCCGTTCGTATTAGCATCACTAAGTGCGCTGCTGGCTGGACTGGCATTTCGAAGATGGAGTGGTTTAAGCAGCGGACTTTGGACGATTTTAATGTGTTCGATTATTACCGCCGTTACGACTGTTCTAACGCTTGCGCTCATACCCGCAGGGCGGCGAGCCTTATCCGACGTGAAGAATTCCTCTCTGCTTCTGGTTGGGCAAAAGACATGAGGCATCTATCCACGCCTAGCGGACAAAACCGCAAATCATGAATGATGTCAATGTGAAGAAATGGCTGCCCAAGTGGCTTAAACAGCCAGTGAAAAAGGCGCTGTTGCGTCACCGCCTCAGTGAAGCAATAAGAACGATCGGTAACCTTAACGATGGGCAGGTCCCAAGTCGCCAGTCACTCTCAGAACTGATAGCTGGTTGGAGCAATGAGGGTTATGCTGCGAATCTGGAATATCTTGAAGAAGTGGCCAAGAACTCAGTTCGGACGCGAGGTCCTATTCTGGAATGCGGGACTGGCGCTACTACAATCCTCCTTGGGATCCTATGTGCCCGGCGCAAAATCGAAGTGTGGTCGCTCGAACATTCTCCAGAGTGGCAAGAACATGTAACAAAAGCATTAGCGCGCAATGGTGTTTCAGGCGTGCATGTCTGTTTGTCTCCCCTTGTCGAGTACGGAGAGTTCGTCTGGTACGATCCACCACTCGCGAAGATGCCCAAAGAATTCTCGTTAGTGGTTTGTGACGGACCGCCCGGAACGACTAAGGGAGGCCGTTACGGACTTCTTCCTGTTCTGGGCGGTCGAATACCACCTGATTCAATTATTTTACTTGACGATGCCGGGCGACCTAGTGAGGTGGAGGTGATCAAACAGTGGGAGAGTGAAGTTGGGTTTGAAACTGACGTAATTAAGAGGCAAGGTGGTGAGTTCGCTGTAATGCGGCGCCGCTCTTGAACGCCCCCTCGGATGCTGATTTCAAGAAATCGATTGTACCGCGTAGCATGTTGTCGAGTTCTTGTCCCCCGATGATCGATTCAGCGAACTTTAGAGAAGAGACACCACACTAGGCCAACGAAGATTGCAGTTGTTATTATCTTATGCGCATATGCCTAGACTCGTGCGTCATACGTACGTGAAACAAAGAGACAATGTGAACTTTTAAGGAAACCGTTCGGTAAAATGTGTGGCATTGCAGGATTCGTCGATCTTTGGGAGCGTAAGGCTCGTGCAGTAGAGGACCGTGAGGCGATCCTCGCGCGGATGTGTCGAATCATTACACACCGCGGTCCTGATGATCAGGGAGTGATGGTCAAAACGGGAGTCGCGCTCGGAATGCGGAGGCTCTCAATCATTGATCTGGCCCGTGGTCATCAGCCGATGTCCGGTGAAGATGGTTCCGTTACGATTGTCTTCAACGGCGAGATTTACAACTTCCAGGAACTCAAACCGAACCTCGAGGTCCGCGGGCACAGATTCCAGACTCATTCTGATACTGAAGCTATTGTTCATGCTTACGAAGAGTTCGGCCCGGAGTGTCTGAAGGATCTCCGAGGCATGTTTGCCTTTGCGATCTGGGATGAGAACTCGCGTACACTCTTCATTGCTCGAGATCGTGCCGGAAAGAAGCCGCTCTATTACACAACCACGCCGAATGGAACCTTCGTATTTGGATCAGAATTAAAAGCCCTTCTCGAACATCCAGACGTCGAGCGTCAGATCGATGCAGAAGCGCTCGATGCATACTTCACCTTGGGTTACGTTCCTGATCCGCTGAGTATTTTTCAAAACATCCAAAAATTACCACCAGGCCACTACCTCAACTTTAAGGGCGGCCAGGTTACGGTTAAGCAGTATTGGGATTTTGATTTTCAGTCAGGCGAATCTCGTAGCGAAGAAGACTATCTCGATGAGTTGGGTGTTTTACTCGATGAGTCAGTGCGTCTGCGTTTGATCTCGGATGTACCGTTAGGGGCCTTTCTTTCCGGCGGGATCGATTCAAGTACGGTGGTTGGCTTAATGGCGCGGCACATGGGCCAACCCGTCAAGACCTTTTCGATTGGTTTTCATGAAGACAGTTACAACGAGTTGAAGTATGCGCGCCTGACAGCCGAAAAATTTGGCACAGACCACCACGAGTTTTTTGTCACACCCGATATCTGCGAAGTCGTTGATGAACTGGTTTGGCATTTTGACGAACCGTTTGCCGACTCTTCCGCAATTCCCACCTACATGGTGTCAAAACTCGCGCGGGATCATGTGACTGTCGTACTGTCCGGAGATGGCGGTGACGAGTTATTTGCAGGCTACACGCGGTATGCGGTCGAGCGAAAACGCGGGGGGTTTGAGCGCTTGCCAAAACCCCTCCGAGAAGGATTAATGCGTCCGCTCAGCCAACGCCTGCCGCACGCTACGTGGGGACGCAACTACTTGCATAACGTTTCGCTGGATCCAGTTTCGAGGTATTTGGATAGTGTTTCTGTTTTTACCAGTCTGAATAGAAGATCACTGTATACGTCTGACTTTTCACAGAAGCTTGGACGGGGCGGTTACGCAGGCAGCCTTTTTTATGGACTAGCCGGCAAGGTTAAAAGCAATGAACCACTCGACCGTCTTCTGTATCTCGACAGCAAAACCTACTTGCCAGGTGACATACTTACGAAGGTGGATCGGATGAGCATGGCCGTCTCGCTCGAGGCGAGAGCGCCGTTGCTGGACCACAAGCTGATCGAGTTTGTGACGCGTATTCCTTCTTCCCTGAAGCTGGCTGGTCTGGAAACAAAACACCTTTTGAAGAGGGCTGTAAAGGATCTGGTTCCTCCGGAGATCCTTAACCGGCCCAAGCAAGGGTTTGGAGTGCCGATTCAGGAATGGATCAATCAACAATTGCGCTCACGAATTCGCGATACTCTCAGCGATGCGCGCACCAGACAGCGAGGTTACGTTGATTCCCGCTACGTCGAAGTGTTGCTGGACGAGCACGAGCGCGGTCGTCGCGATCACTCTATGCGTCTGTGGTCCCTTGTGATGCTAGAGCTATGGCATCGCCAGTTTTTTGATGAGTGTCAAAAACCACCAAAGAGTCCAAAAAGCACAATCGAGGGTTCGGTTCTGAGCGGAGCGTTGAGCGTTTGAAGCCTGCCGTTCTTCAACTGATCGATAGTTTTCATCAGGGCGGTTCCGAGCGTCAGGCTCTTCAGCTCACGAGGCTCTTGTCAGAGAGCGGTCGTTTCGACGTACATCTCGCCTGTCTTAGTCCTGAAGGAAGTTTGCGCAGTACTATCGAGGACCTTGACCTCGAAGAGATTCCCTCCTTCAGCCTGAACAGCTTCTACGATCAAAACGCAGTNAGACAATTGAGACGTTTTGTACGTTGGTTGAGAGCTTCTCGCATCGACATTCTTCACACTCACGATTTCTATACAAATGTTTTTGGAATGGCCGGCGGTGCTCTGGCACGTCTACCAGTCCGTATCGCGTCGATGCGAGAAACTGCGGGCATGCGTAGTGCCGGTCAGAAACAGGTACAGCGAGTTGCATACTCCCTTGCCCATCATATCGTAGCTAATTCAAATGCGGTGCGCGAAAAACTCATAGCCGAGGGCACGAGCGCTGAAAAAGTCACCGTGGTCTACAATGGTTTAGACCTCCGGCGTTTGGCTACTAGAGTGACGAGATCGGAATCACTCTCGCTGCTGGGCTTGCCGCCTGATGAAGTTTGGCCACGGCGATTCGTTTCAATGGTTGCGAACATGCGCCACGAGGTTAAGGATTACCCAATGTTTCTGCGGTCAGCGCGTAAGGTAAAGGACGCGGTTCCTGACGCAGCCTTCTTACTTGCCGGTGAGGGCGAGTTGAGCGATTCGTTACGTGCTCTTGCACATGAACTCGGTATCCAGAGCTCGACCTTTTTCCTCGGCCGGTGCGAAAATGTGGCTGAGTTGCTCAACATTTCCGAGATATGTGTACTGAGTTCGAAAGCTGAAGGCTTTTCAAACTCTATCCTTGAATACATGGCAGCCGCGCGCCCGGTGGTGGCTACTGATGTCGGCGGTGCTCGTGAGGTCGTCAGTGAAGGCGAAACCGGCCACCTTGTTCTTTCTGGAGACAATGAAATGATGGCGGAGCAACTTATCGCGCTGCTGCGCGACCCGGAGAGGGCTCGAGTGATGGGCGACAGAGGTAGGCGACTGATCGAAGAAAAGTTTTCGTGCGAAGCTCAACTGGCTCGGACCGAAGATCTCTATGTCCGACTTTTAGCTTAAAGTCCACAAAAGGGCACAGAAAGCACAAATGACTTTGTGCGATCGCTCTAAACTCCAACTTCCTATCATTTGCGCTTGTTTGTGGCTGCAAACGAAATATGATAATGGCTGACAACTCCGAATCACAGACGAAGTTGCGCGTGCTGATTGTTGCGCCGTCGTTTGGCATTCTCGGTGGACAGTCCGTACAGGCGGCTCGATTGCTGGAACGACTAAGTAAAGAACCTTCGCTGGACGTCGGGTTTCTGCCAATCAATCCCAGTCTACCTGGAGTTCTACAGCACCTTCAGAAAATTAAGTATGTTCGTACTCTCGTCACGTCAATCGCGTATGTACTGAGTTTGTTGACTCGTGTCTACAACTACGACGTGATTCACGTTTTTTCCGCGTCGTATTTCTCGTTCGTCCTTGCGCCCACACCTGCGATCCTGATAGGCAAACTCTATCGCCGAAAAGTACTGCTCAACTATCACAGCGGCGAGGCTGAAGATCATCTGCGCCGCTGGCAGCGGACTGCAATTCCTACAATTCGCCTTGTTGATTCAGTTGTTGTTCCGTCGGAGTATCTTGTGCGGGTCTTCGCTTCGTTTGGATTGAAAGCCGGCGCGATTTACAACCTGATAGAGACGAGCAAATTTCGATTTCGCGAACGATCGCCTCTGCGACCGGTATTTTTGTCGAATCGAAATCTTGAAGGCCACTATGGCGTCGACCGTGTGCTGCGAGCCTTTGCGATAATTCAGGAAAAGATTTCGGACGCAAGCCTGACCATTGCAGGCGATGGAAGCCAGAAACGTCCACTGAAAGCACTTGCAAAAGAACTACGCCTGCGAAACACGACCTTCATCGGGCAAGTTGATCCCGAAGCTATAGCCAGCGTCTATGATGACGCCGACGTTTTTTTGAACGCGTCTGAGATCGACAACCAACCGCTTTCAATTCTCGAGGCATTTTCCTGTGGGTTGCCAGTGGTGACTACTGACGCCGGCGGGATTCCGGATATTGTCCATGATGGAAGAACCGGAATGGTTGTGCCTCGTGGTGATTATGCCAAATTGGCGGAACGAGCCACTTGTCTGCTGAGTAATCCCACACTGACTAAACAGATAGTTGAGCAAGCCCGGCATGAGTGCTTGAAATACAGTTGGGAAGCAGTGAGAGACGCCTGGATGAATGTCTACCACGGCCTGATAGGCTCAGACGTTGCCTCAAAGGTCCATAGGCGCTTAGTGACGCAAAAAAAGCCCCAAAAAGCAGACATAATTGGAAATCGAGGCAAGAAGCGATCAAAAATAAGTTCAAAAAGCTGAGACGGACTAGTTTTGACGAGCTTCGTCTACGAAGCCAGCAGGCTCTTGCGGCGTTTGTTGAAAGACGGAACTGGTCCAGCCAAACCAGACAAATTTCTGACGATGCTTTCCTTCGGTTGTTGGACGTCGATGAGTTCGACAAGGGGTTGCGCTCGGCTTTTGACCTGCGCGACCACTTTTCGAGACGAACACGTCCCGCGTTTTTTGCGGCATTTGATGACCCGCGAGCCACAGTTGTCGAACTCCGACGCCGTTGGCCACGCTC